>VOFI01001621.1_pt1 | contig 102000 bp, 109 predicted proteins | sample 5384131 | NCBI WGS metagenome assembly VOFI01 (sample SAMN12384728, study PRJNA508395) | human gut metagenome | isolation source: healthy gut H | host: Homo sapiens
ACTGGTATATTAACTAAAGTATATAGACAAAGAAGAGAAATAGTCAGTGATCTAATTTATCATTGACTATTTTTTTGTTTTATTCTTTTGTCAACCAACCCCTTTCAGATGCCTTCTGAGTTATCTTAGACTTTTATCGCTCTATAAAATTCTATGAATGAATGAAAATTTACGTGTTTTTTTGTTTGTGTTATATTAAATATCTATATTTGCACTAAATTTAGAAAGAAGAATGACGTTTATTGTCTCTTAGTCAGGTGTAGAACATTTGGGTTGTGTATCTATCCTGTAAGACAATTGAAATATATTATTTACTAAAATAAATTGAGATGAAAAAAGGGTTTATTGTTTATTTTATTGGCAGCAGCATTCTGTATGTCTGCCTGCACAAGAAAAAAGAAAATGCAGCAAAGAGTTATAGAGTGGAAACTAACCGCTTTGGTGCTAACTGGTTTATTAGTGGTGGCGTTGGCGCACAAATGTATTGACGGAGGACAGTACTCTAATGGCTACTACAAAGAAAAGTGGAATGTTATGAACTTTCACGGAGACGTATTGTTGAATCTTACCAATATGTTCTGTGGTTATAAAGAAGATCGTGTGTACTCATTCATTCCTTATGTAGGAGCTGGATTCGTACATACAGGAAAAGGCGCAGGTTATGACGAACTGGGTATAAATGCCGGTTTGATCAACCGTTTCCGTTTGTCTCCTGCTTTAGACCTTAATGTAGAATTGCGTGGCCTTTTGATGAAAGGCTCATTCGGTAACTCAGGTCCTGAAGGATTGGCTGGTTTGACTGTAGGTGTTACTTACAAGTTCAAGAAACGCGGCTGGAATGCTGTTCCTACTGTACCAATGGTTCCGGAAAGCCAGTTGAATGACATGAGAGACAGAGTAAATGCTTTGAAAGGTGAAAACGAATCTCTGAAACGTGACTTGGTTGAAGCACGTAACAAGAAACCGGAAGTGATCGTTAAGAAAGAAGCTGGATTCGTTCCACGTCTGGTTGTTGTATTCAATATTGGAAAGAGCAATATCAGCAAGAGAGAATACATGAATATCGAAGCTATGGCTAAGGGTATCAAGGCTAATCCTGACAAGCATTTACTGTAACAGGATATGCTGACAAGGGTACTGGTTCTGCTGAATACAACATGAAATTGAGTAAGAAGAGAGCTGAAGCAGTTCGCGACCTGATGGTTAATGAATTCGGTGTTCCTGCTTCTCAATTGAAGGTTGACTACAAGGGTGGTGTAGGCAATATGTTCTATGATGACGCTAAGTTAAGCCGTGTAGCTATTGTTGAAGAATAATATACATCTGAAATAATAGAATAAAAGAGACGTTTCCTTTCATGGGAAGCGTCTTTTTTTGTATTTTTGTACGCCCCATGAGCAGAATAGTAGCAATAGATTATGGAAGAAAGCGTACTGGGATAGCTGTGAGCGATACAATGCAGCTAATCGCAAACGGATTGACGACGGTGCCCACGCATGAACTTTGAACTTTATCGGTGAATATATAGCTAAGGAACCGGTGGAACGGATTATTATTGATTGCCCAAGCAAATGAATAATGAGCTTTCGGAGAATATGAAGAATATAGAGCCTTTTGTTCGTTCGCTGAAAAAGCGTTATCCGGATCTTCCGGTCGAATATGTGGATGAACGTTTCACTTCTGTTCTTGCACACCGTACCATGCTGGAGGCAGGGTTGAAGAAAAAAGACCGCCAAAACAAGGCATTGGTGGACGAAATAAGTGCTACTATTATTTTGCAAACATATTTGGAGAGTAAACGTTTTTTAATAGAAGATATTAAATAATGCGAATCAGTAGTTGAAGAAAATTAAATAAATGAATGCGATGGCAATTTTTCCCATCATTATGTACTAAGAAGCTCAGATGTAGATCTGACTTTCATCGCTCTTTGAATATTTGTTTTTCATTCAGCCAGTTAAAAAAAGATTCTATGGGGTGTCTGACCTTTGATACTGCAGTTGAAAACAGGTCTCTGCCGCTTTCTCTCTTTGAGTAATAATCAGGTGATTCTCCCTTTTTTGCTTTTACGGGCGTGATCATGGTTACTCCCTTGTTCCTGCTGTTTGTTTCCCCAGAAAGAGAAATCTGAGTATATCTTATCCGCAAAATATATTCTGTTTATAAGACTATCAGCGGCTTCTCTTTTAAGAACAGTCAGATCATTCTCCTCTGCCGATGATAAGATGATCATTTCGGGGAATGGAATGGTTCCTTCCCTGCGGAAAGCTAAGGTGTGAAGTTTGAGCCCGAAATAATACATGTTCTTTGTAGAGCAGTAGCCTTTAGTGGCTATTTCAGTAGCCACTTTACCGATTTTGTTCTTTCCTGCACAAGTAATAATGGGCATAGAGTCAATAAGTGATGTCATAGAATCGCAATCCTCTGGTTTAAAAGAATGTAATGAGATGCTTCACCAGTTCATTAATCGCCTCACTCATCAGGTTCAGCCGATAGTTGAATGTTTGATAAGAGGGAAGGTTAGGGAACCAGGAAAGCAAATATTCTTTGGTGAATGTATGTATCTCTTTGATGTTAAAGTAGCGCTGATACGCTCCGCAGAACAGATATACGGTAAGCAGCTCTTGATCAGTGAAGATCGGTGTAGCGTTATTACTGAACCTCTGACAGTAGAACTTCAGTGAAGACTGATAAACATCGCAGATATACATATATATTTTTATAAGTTTTAGCTCTTTCTCCTTGGGAATCATAATTAGAATAATGAGTGGTTTTATTCTTCTAATATACTGATTTTCAAGGAGATTAAAAATAAATAAATGAGATAATTAATTGAATAATAACAATGATTTCAACTACTGATTTCATAAATAACTTAATTTTTAATAGAGTATAAAAATATGATTTTACCTATTTATGTATATGGTCAGCCTGTATTGAGAAAGGTTGCAGAGGACATAACACCGGATTATCCGAACCTGAAAGAGTTGATTGAGAACATGTTCGAAACAATGGTACATGCGGACGGCGTAGGATTGGCTGCTCCACAGATCGGTTTGTCTATTCGCGTGGTTACGATTACGTTGGATCCGCTTTCGGAGGAATATCCTGAATTTAAAGACTTTAATAAGGCGTATATCAATCCCCACATTCTGGAAGTCGGGGGCGAAGAAGTGAGTATGGAAGAGGGATGCTTAAGCCTTCCCGGTATTCACGAAACAGTGAAAAGGGGTGATAAAATTCGCGTGAAATATATGGACGAGAATTTTGTGGAGCATGAAGAAGAGGTAGAGGGTTATCTGGCTCGGGTGATGCAGCATGAGTTCGATCATTTGGATGGTAAGATGTTCATTGACCATATCTCACCGCTTCGTAAGCAGATGATTAAAGGAAAGCTGAATACGATGTTGAAGGGAAAAGCACGCAGTTCTTATAAGATGAAACAGGTGAAATAAAGATAAAAAACGTTTATATCCCTGTTAAGTAAGCGAAAAGCATTATTTTTGCTTCGTTTACAAGCATAAAATATCAATGGTAAAAAGAATCTTAACAGTTTTATTACTGTTCCCCACGCTGGTGTGTGCTCAAATAAATACGGATCGGGTGATGACCATAGCCCGGAACGCTCTTTATTTTGAGGACTATGTACTTTCTATTCAGTACTTTAACCAAGTAATTAATGCTAACCTTATCTGTATGAGCCCTATTTCTTCAGAGCACTGGCCAAGCTGAATCTGGAAGATTTTCAGGGAGCGGAAGCGGATTGTGACGCGGCTATTCAACGTAATCCGTTTGTGGTTGGTGCTTATCAGATTCGTGGTCTGGCGAGAATCCGGCAGAGTAAATTCGACGGTGCTATTGAGGACTATCAGAAAGCGCTGCATTATGATCCGGAGAACATTACCTTGTGGCACAATCTGACCTTGTCACATATTCAGAAGAAGGATTATGATTCGGCCAAAGAAGATTTGGAGAACTTGTTGAAGGTGTCTCCACGTTATACCCGCGCTTATTTGATGAGGGGGGAGGTGTCCTTGCAACAGAAAGATACGATTGCTGCTTTGAACGACTTCAATAAGGCGCTTGAACTGGATAAATATGATCCGGATGCTTGGTCTGCAAGAGCGATTGTTAAATTACAGCAGGCTAAGTATGCGGAAGCTGAAGCGGATCTCAACCGTGCTATTCCGTTGAGCGCTAAGAATGCGGGAAATTATATAAACCGTGCATTGGCACGCTTTCATCAGAATAACCTAAGGGGAGCCATGAGCGATTATGACTTGGCGTTGGATATTGATCCGAATAATTTTATCGGGCACTATAACCGTGGTTTGTTGCGTGCAAGGGTAGGAGATGATAACCGTGCTATTGAAGACTTCGACTTTGTTATCAAAATGGAGCCGGATAATATGATGGCAATCTTTAATCGTGGTCTGCTTCGTGCACAGACGGGAGATTATCGTGGAGCTATACAGGATTATTCAACTGTTATCAACCAACACCCGAACTTCCTTGCCGGATATTATCAGCGTGCTGAAGCCCGAAGAAAATAGGGGACCGGAAGGGTGCTGAACAGGATGAATTTAAACTCATGAAGGCTCAACTGGATAAGCAGAACGGAGTGACGAATAAAGATGTAGCCCAGAACCAGAATACCGGATCATGACAGTGAAAGGGGGAGAGAAGACCCGTAAGAAATCAGATAAGAATATGAATAACTATCGGAAGATAGTGATAGCTGATGATTCTGAAGCTGAACAGCGCTATACAAGTGATTATCGTGGACGTGTGCAGGATAAGAATGTGAATATTACACTGGAGCCTATGTTCGCTTTGACTTATTATGAGAAGATGAGTGATGTGAAGCGGTCGGTGAATTTTCACAAATATGTGGAGGACCTAAATCGCTCAGGTGTACTTCCAAAGCGTCTTCGTATTACAAATATGGAAGCTCCGTTGACAGAAGAACAAGTGAAATTCCATTTTGCTTTGATCGATACGCATACATCAGCTATCGTGGAAGATGACAAGAATGCTTCGAAACGTTTTGCCCGTGCGATTGATTTTTATTTGGTACAGGATTTCTCAAGTGCAGTTTCCGATTTGACCCAGACAATCTTGTTGGACGGTGATTTCTTCCCTGCATATTTTATGCGTGCGCTTATCCGTTGCAAGCAGTTGGAGTATCAGAAGGCTGAACAAACTGCCGATACAGATGTTCCGGGTGATAATGCACGTAAAGAGATTACTGCAGTAGATTATGAGGTGGTAAGAAAAGATTTGGATAAGGTGATTAATCTTGCTCCGGATTTTGTATATGCATATTATAATCGTGCCAATGTGTCTGCCATGCTGAAGGATTATCGTTCCGCTATTACAGATTACAATAAGGCTATTGAACTAAATCCTGATTTTGCTGATGCTTATTTCAACCGCGGACTTACTCATATCTTCTTAGGTAATAATAAACTGGGTATTTCTGATTTGAGCAAAGCCGGAGAATTGGGTATCGTTTCCGCTTATAATGTAATCAAACGTTTTACGGATCAAACGGAATAACATTTTTTTGATAAAAAATAGAAAACTCAAAAGATTTAGTTACTTTTGCGTTCAAATTGTGAAAATATAACATAATCATATTATGATAAAGATAACATTTCCCGATGGCTCTGTTCGTGAGTACAACGAAGGAGTAAACGGTTTACAGATTGCTGAAAGTATCAGCTCGCGCTTGGCACAGGATGTACTGGCATGTGGCGTGAACGGCGAGACTTATGATTTAGGACGTCCTATTAATGAAGATGCTGATTTTGTACTTTATAAATGGGATGATGAAGAAGGTAAACATGCATTTTGGCATACAAGTGCACACTTGTTGGCCGAAGCATTACAGGAACTTTATCCGGGCATCCAGTTCGGTATCGGACCGGCTATCGAAAATGGATTCTACTATGATGTGGATCCTGGAGAAGCGGTGATTAAGGAAAGCGATCTTCCTGCTATTGAAGCTAAAATGTTAGAACTGTCTGCAAAGAAAGAGGAGGTAGTTAGAAAAAGCATTGCAAAAACGGATGCTCTGAAAATGTTTGGTGATCGTGGCGAAACATATAAATGTGAATTGATCTCCGAATTGGAAGACGGTCATATTACTACTTATACACAAGGTACATTTACTGACCTTTGCCGTGGCCCTCACTTGATGACGACTGCTCCGATTAAGGCTATCAAGTTGACATCGGTAGCGGGTGCTTACTGGCGCGGTCATGAAGATCGTAAGATGCTGACCCGTATCTATGGTATCACGTTCCCGAAGAAGAAAATGCTGGATGAGTATCTGGCGTTACTGGAAGAAGCCAAGAAGCGCGACCATCGTAAGATTGGTAAGGAGATGCAATTGTTCATGTTCCTCCGAAACGGTAGGTAAGGGACTCCCTATGTGGCTCCCGAAGGGTACTGCATTGCGTTTGCGTCTGCAAGATTTCTTACGTCGCATTCAGACTCGTTATGACTATCAGGAAGTAATAACTCCACCGATTGGTAATAAGCTATTGTATGTGACTTCCGGCCACTATGCTAAATATGGTAAGGATGCATTCCAGCCTATCCATACTCCGGAAGAAGGTGAGGAATATTTCCTGAAACCGATGAACTGCCCGCATCACTGCGAGATTTATAAGAACTTCCCGCGCTCTTACAAGGATCTTCCGTTGCGTATTGCTGAATTTGGTACTGTTTGCCGTTATGAGCAGAGTGGTGAGTTGCATGGATTGACTCGTGTACGTAGCTTTACACAGGATGATGCGCATATCTTCTGCCGTCCGGAACAAGTGAAAGATGAATTCCTTCGTGTGATGGATATCATATCTATCGTGTTCCGTTCTATGGATTTCCAGAATTTTGAAGCACAGATATCTTTGCGTGATAAAGTGAACCGTGAAAAGTATATCGGTAGCGATGATAACTGGGAGAAGGCTGAACAAGCTATTATTGAAGCTTGTGGAAAAAGGATTGCCTGCTAAGATTGAGTATGGAGAAGCAGCTTTCTATGGTCCTAACTTGACTTTATGGTAAAAGACGCGATTGGGCGTCGTTGGCAGCTAGGTACGATTCAGGTAGATTATAACTTGCCGGAACGCTTCGAACTGGAATATATGGGCTCTGATAATCAGAAGCATCGTCCGGTTATGATTCATCGCGCTCCGTTCGGATCAATGGAACGTTTCGTTGCTGTATTGATTGAGCATACTGCCGGTAAGTTCCCATTGTGGCTGACTCCGGAACAGGTAGTTATTCTGCCGATCAGTGAGAAGTTCAATGAATATGCAGAACAGGTGAAGATGTATCTGAAAATACACGAAATCCGTGCGATTGTAGATGATCGTAACGAGAAGATCGGCCGCAAGATTCGTGATAATGAAATGAAACGCATTCCTTATATGCTGATTGTAGGCGAAAAAGAAGCAGAAAATGGAGAAGTTTCTGTTCGTAGACAAGGCGAAGGTGACAAGGAACCATGAAATTTGAAGAATTTGCTAAAATTTTGAACGAAGAAGTTCAGAATATGATAAATAAATGGTAACTTTGCAGCCGTTTCAGATAAAATATTTAGTATAACAATAAAAAGATCAAACTAGGAAGTAAACGTTTTTAATGAAGAATGACACTCTAAAAGGGCAATACAGAATCAACGAACAGATTCGTGCCAAAGAAGTCCGCATTGTGGGCGATGATATTGAACCAAAAGTATATCCAATCTTTCAGGCTCTTGAAATGGCTGAAGAGAGAGAATTGGATTTAGTGGAAATTTCTCCTAATGCTCAACCCCCTGTTTGTCGTATTATTGATTATTCTAAATTTCTTTATCATTAAAGAAACGCCAGAAGGAACAGAAAGCGAAGCAGGTTAAGGTCAATGTAAAGGAAATCCGTTTCGGACCTCAGACAGATGACCATGATTATAACTTCAAGTTGAAGCATGCCAAGGGATTTTTGGAAGACGGAGATAAGGTAAAAGCATACGTGTTCTTCAAGGGCCGTTCTATTCTTTTTAAGGAACAAGGTGAAGTTTTGCTACTTCGTTTTGCCAATGACTTGGAAGATTATGCGAAAGTAGATCAAATGCCGATACTCGAAGGTAAGCGTATGACTATTCAGCTTTCACCGAAAAAGAAAGAAGCTCCGAAAAAGCCTGTTGTTGCGAAACCTGCTGCTCCTGCACAGAAAGCGGAAATGCCGAAAACGGACGCGGAATAAGAAAAGGTGCGTAACGCGCAGGTATAGTGCGTTACCATTATATATTTAATAATTTAAAAACAAGTAAGATGCCAAAGATGAAGACTAACTCCGGTTCTAAAAAAAGGTTTACCCTTACCGGAACAGGTAAAATCAAAAGAAAGCACGCTTTTCACAGTCACATTTTGACTAAGAAATCTAAGAAGAGAAAAAGAAATCTGTGCTACTCTACAACTGTTGATACAACAAATGTAAGCCAGGTTAAGGAACTCTTAGCAATGAAGTAATCAAAAGCGTACAACGTATTATTAAAGTATTAACCGAATGCATTAGCCTGAAGTTCGCTGCGTGAAGTAGCGGCGCTAACATTCAAAAAAAGTAAAACTATGCCAAGATCAGTAAATCATGTTGCTTCAAAAGCAAGAAGAAAGAAAATTTTGAAATTGACCAGAGGTTACTTTGGTGCAAGAAAGAATGTATGGACCGTAGCTAAAAACACTTGGGAAAAGGGTTTGACTTACGCGTTCCGTGACCGTAGAAATAAGAAAAGAAACTTCCGCGCTCTTTGGATACAACGTATCAACGCTGCTGCACGTCTTGAAGGAATGTCTTATTCTAAATTGATGGGCGGTCTGCACAAAGCCGGTATTGAAATAAACCGTAAGGTTTTGGCTGATTTAGCTATGAATCACCCGGAAGCTTTCAAAGCTGTAGTTGCAAAAGCAAAAGCTGCTTAAGACTCAACAGTTTATGATTTACAAAATGTCAGTTACTTAACCGGTAACTGACATTTTTCTTTTGTTAGGCAGATGAAAGGGAATAAAAAAAATGTTAGTTGGCAAACAAAATCCTTTTTTTTCTTGCTATTCTCCGGGATTCTTATTACATTTGTGATACAAAAATATTAGCCGTATCGACTGGATCGGGAAACTCTTCAGATTAATCTGATGCACCGAGAAAGCTTCGTTCTTCAATGGCGGGCCACATCCTTCGGGACAGCTTTAAGCCGGTGGATTACAAAGGGGACGGAGCACTCAAATCTTGTTCTATCAGAGTTTCATCACATCGTCGGTGCGGCTTTTTTATATACTTTTCTATGATATTTTATTTCTCCGGTACAGGTAACTCTGAATGGATTGCAAATCAGCTCACTAAAGGACAAAATGAAGATTTGGTCTTTATCCCTGAGGCGTTGAAAAATGAGGCGCTGGAGTTCGATTTGCAGAAAGATGAAAAGATTGGTTTTGTGTTTCCGATTTACTCATGGGCTCCTCCTGAAATTGTACTGCGCTTTATCAATCGAATTTCTTTGAAAGAATACCAGAATCAGTATTTGTTTTTTGTTTGTTCTTGTGGGGATGATACGGGACTTACTCAACAAGTGTTGGTGAAAGCGTTGAATGATAAGGGGTGGCTGTGTCATGCCGGTTTTTCTGTTACTATGCCCAATAATTATGTGTTGCTTCCCGGTTTTGATGTGGATACTAAGGAGTTGGAGAGGATTAAGTTGGCAAATGCAGTTCCACGGCTTACTGAAATAAATGCATTGATAAGCAGGAGAGAGAAGATTTTTTCTTGTCACGAAGGAAGCCTGCCTTTTCTAAAAACGATAATTATAAATCCTTTGTTTAATCGTTTTCAAATGTCTCCTAAACATTTTTATGCAACAGATAGTTGTATCTCATGTAAGCGTTGCGAGAAGGTTTGTCCGGTAGATAATGTGAAACTTCGGGAGGGGAGACCTGTTTGGGGAAAGAATTGCACCTCTTGCTTGGCGTGTTATCACGTTTGCCCTCAGCAAGCGGTGCAATATGGGAAAAGAACGAGAAACAAAGGGCAATATTTTAACCCTGATAAATCTATTCGTCTTTGATTTTAATGCAACAGTTTGACAAGTCCTCAATGATAGCCAGGCTTTCTACTCTAACGCCTTGTTCTTCCAGTACTTTACGGCCGTTTTGAAAGGCTTTTTCGATAATAAAGCCCATTCCTACTAGATTTGCTCCGGATTGTTTGATGAGGTCGAGAATACCCAATGCGGCGTTCCCGTATGCGAGGAAGTCATCTACGAAGAGAACATTGTCATCGGGAGTGAGAAAATCAGAACTGATAACGACTTCATAATCACGGTCTTTAGTGAATGAATGTACAATTGTGCTTAATGCATTCTGGATTGTTTTGGGTGATTTCTTCTTGGCAAACACGACTGGCAAGTCCATTAGATAACCTGTCATAATAGCCGGGGCGATACCGCTGGCTTCAATTGTCATGATTTTATTTACGTTTGTAGCTGCAAAACGGCGGACAAACTCAACCCCGATTGATTTCATCAGGACGGGGTCCATTTGATGATTGATAAAACCGTCTACTTTAAGGATACCTCCTTCGTAGCATTTTCCGTCTTGCAGGATTCTTTTTTTAAGTAATTGCATACTATATATGATGTTAATTAATAATGTGCTAATATTCCATTCCGCATGATAAAGAAAGCGGTAGTGGTATATTAGCACATATACAGTTTAAATAGTTACTTATTGTCTCTTAAGTCTTTCACCCGGACAGCTTTTCCTTCACTTTGCGGAAGGGAGCCTTTTTTCACTAGTTTCACTTTGGGCGTCACTAGTATTTCGTCTTTCAACTGACGGGTAATATCCTTGCGGATTTTTTCCAGTTCTATATAGTTATCTGTCGAAAGATCACTTAGTTCAACTTCGACAATCATTTCATCCTGATTGTTTACGGTTTCAAGCGTAATCAGATAATTGCTACCTAATTCGGGGAACCGTACCAGAATTTTCTCGACTTGCATCGGGAAGATATTAACTCCCTTGATGATAAACATATCGTCACTACGTCCTTTGATACGGTCGATACGAATGTGTGTACGGCCGCACGGACACTTGCCGGGAAGAATCCGCGTTAAATCCCGTGTGCGATAGCGAATTAATGGCATCATCTCACGATCAAGGGTTGTAAGTACCAGTTCGCCGATTTCTCCTTCAGGGACAGGCTCGCAGGTTTCGGGGTCAATGATTTCTACCAGGTAGCAATCTTCCCAAAAGTGCATTCCGTTTTGTTCTTGGCATTCGAAAGCGACACCGGGACCGTTCATCTCTGTCATGCCGAAACTGTTGTATGCTTTCACACCTAACATTCGTTCTATTTTACGACGCTGTTCATCAGTGTGGGGTTCGGCGCCGATAACGAGTGTTTTCAATGTTGTTCCCTTGGGGTCGAGTCCTTCTTCTTGAAAGACTTCAGCCAAGCGGATTGCATAGCTGGGGATTGCATGCAGGGCAGTAGTCTTGAAGTCGTTGATGAACTTGATCTGGCGTTTGCTATTTCCGGCTGCCGCAGGGACTGTTAGACATCCGAGTCGTTCGGCGCCATATTGGAAACCTAGTCCGCCTGTGAACATACCATATCCTGAACTGTTTTGGAAGACATCTGTTTTACGAATTCCTACGGTATATAGACAGCGGGCTACCAAATTAGCCCACGAATCAAGATCGTGCTGTGAATGAACAATGACGGTTGGATTTCCGGTTGTACCACTGGAAGAGTGGATACGTACACCGTCATTCTGCATATCACCGGCTACTAACCCAAAAGGATAGTTAGCGCGCATATCTGCTTTTGTAGTAAAAGGAATTTTACGGATATCATCCAAGGACTGTATATTGTCAGCAGTAATGTTATGCTTGCTAAAAACTTCCTTATAATAAGGTGCGTTAGCGGCTATGTTGATTGTTTTCTTGAGCCGTTGAAGTTGCAGTTCCTGCAACTTCTCGCGGCTCATGGTTTCTATTTCTTCTTCCCAGTATTGTGTACTCATGGTAGTGACAATTATTACATTAGTTTTTCTGCAATTTCCTTGCCGGCAGCCAATGCTTTAAGATTCATTTCTACAATTGCTTCTCCTTTGCGCAGAAAGATTTCACGAATGCTGTCTTGCACTTTCTCGTAATCAATGCCGAGGAATGGAATTGTTGCTCCCAGTAAGACAATGTTGGCAACGCGGGCGGAACCTACTTCTTTGGCTACTTTGTCAACGTTCAACACAATCTTATGTGGCAGTTTGTTGATTTCTGCCATTACTTTATCTTCCTCCGGATAATTGGGAATGTTGACAAACGGAGTTTCATTGGTAACCAACCAGCCTTCGGGGCTGAGATAGGGGAGATAACGCAACCCTTCCATTGGCTCCAGTGAAATGATGAGATCACATTTTCCGGAAGGAATTAAATCCGAAGCAATCGGTTGGTCGCTAATACGGAGATTGGATTGAACATCTCCACCGCGCTGACTCATTCCGTGTACTTCTGCCTGTTTCATGTACAGACCCTCTTTTAAGGCGGCCTTGCCGATTACTGTGGCGATAGACAGAATACCCTGTCCACCTACTCCTGATAATATAATATCTTTTTTCATGGCTTACTTACTTCTTTTTTTGCGTGCTAATGTCTGGATACACTCTCTACGTGGAATAATGACGGATACACCACGATATTCGATTTCTTCACGTATGATACGTTTCATTTCTTCATAATTCTTTTTCAATGGAACCACTACACGGATATGAGCCGGATCTACTCCGAGACCTGCACATATCGCTTCGATACGTCCGGTTCCGGCGGAATCCTGGCCGCCTGTCATAGCGGTTGTTTCATTGTCAGAGATGACAATCGTGACATTGGCATTTTCATTCACGCAGTCCAATAATCCCGTCATTCCTGAATGAGTGAATGTAGAGTCTCCGATTACAGCTACAGCCGGATAGAGTCCTCCGTCGGCAGCACCTTTCGCCATAGTAATGGATGCCCCCATGTCTACACATGAATTAATCGCATTGAATGGTGCATTAGCCCCTAATGTATAGCAGCCGATATCGCTGAATACTTTGTGAGACGGGTATTCTTCTTTGAGAACTTCGGTTAATGTGATGTACATATCGCGATGTCCGCAACCTTCGCAAAGTGCGGGCGGGCGCATTTCTACAACAGAAGGAATGCCGAATTCTGATTTATTTTCTTTTCCTACTGCACGTGCTACGGAGTCAGGATTCAGTTCTCCGTCCTGAGACAATGTGCCGTCCAAGCGTCCTTTTACTTTAATTCCAATACCCAGATAACCTTTCAACTGTTTTTCTACAAACGGCTGTCCGTCTTCCAGAACAAGAATCTCATCGCAAGATTCAACCAACTGAAGGATTTGTTTTTTAGGTAATGGGTACTGACCAATTTTAAGTACAGGGTACTCACAGCCTTCAGGATAATTCTCCATTAAGTAATTGTAACCGATGCCACAGGCGATGATTCCTAATTTCTTGTTAGGGCCGTCTGTGTATTTATTGTAAGGTGATTCTTCGGAAGCTTTGATGAATTCATCCTGGCGTGCGAGCAGAACTTTATAACGTTTGCGTGCGTTTCCCGGTAGTAAGATAAATTGACGGGGATCGTCACTGAAAGATATACCGTTCTGTGGTTTTTGTTCTTTGCGTTCTACTCCGGAGCGAGAGTGCGCCAAGCGGGTTACCATACGCATTAAAACCGGTTCGCCTAGTTTCTCTGAAAATTCAAATCCGTCATATACCATATCGTATGCTTCCTGCTGGTTGCTGGGCTCATACATCGGTATAAGGGAGAAGTCCCCATAAAAACGGCTATCTTGTTCGTTCTGAGAAGAATGCATGCTTGGGTCGTCGGCTGCTACTACAATCAGTCCGCCTTTCACGCCTGTAATAGCAGAGTTGACAAAACAGTCGGCAGCTACGTTCATACCTACGTGCTTCATACAAACTAATGCCCGTTTACCAACGAAAGACATACCCAACGCAGCTTCCATAGCTGTTTTTTCATTGGTACACCAACGGTTGTGTATGTTCTGCTCAGTGGTTATAGGCGCCATTTGGATATATTCCGTAATCTCAGTTGAAGGAGTACCGGGGTAGGCGTAAACACCTGAAAGTCCGGCATCCAGTGCAGCTTGTGCAATGGCTTCGTCGCCAAGTAAGAGTTGCTTGCTCATATATTTCTTTTATTAGTGTTGATCACAGTTTGTTATTATATCGCGCAAAGATAGCCTTTTCAGTTCGTTTTATCACAGAATTACTTGAAAATCTTTCTTTCATTCAGTGCTTTCCAGTATTTTCTTGCATTTGCCATGTGGTCGGCATAATTGGAGGCAAAATTATGAGTTCCTGAGAAATCTTCTTTCGCGCACATATATATATAGTTATGTTTTGTATAGTTTAATACGCTGTCTATTCCTTTTTTAGTAGGAATGCGGATGGGACCGGGGGTAATCCGGTATTTGTATAAGTATTATACGGTGAATTTACTTTAAGATTCTCGTTAGTGATACGTCTTAAGGCGAAATCTTGCAAGGCGAATTTTATGGTAGGATCTGCCTGTAGAGGCATATCTTTTTGTAAACGGTTGATATAGAGACCTGCTACCAACGGTTTTTCTTCATTATTATTGGTCTCTTCTTCTACGATCGAAGCGAGTGTGCAGACTTCTTCCGGAGTCATTCCGATTGCCGTAGCCCGAGCTAGCCGTTCGTTATTCCAGAAGCGTTCATGCTCTTTTTGCATGCGCTGAAAAAAATCGTCTACGCTCATATCCCAATATACCTGGTAAGTTTCCGGAATAAAAAGACATGGAATCGTTTTACTGTCATATCCCAACTTGGACTGAAAGGTAGAGTCGAATAGTTGACGAGCTATTTCGATAGAATCTATCATAAGTTGTTTACCTATACTCCGTGCAAGGCGGTCTATAGTCCGTACACTTCCAATAGTGAGATTCATAGGCTCTTGATAGCCTCTGGAGAAACGGCTATACACATGGTATACATTGTCATTCGGGCGAATAGCATAGCGTCCGGTATGTATATTCTGATTGAAATTCTTGTATTTAGACATCCAATAGAAGCCGGTGAAGTTCTTTTATATGTCCTGAACGTTTTATTTTATTAAATATGGAGTCGGCCGTGTCGTCCCGATCTACATAAATATACACGGTTCTGGAGGGGTGGAACTGAGGAGCAAACAGATAGTAATAAACAGTGCCTCCTGCAATGGCGCATAGGAAAATGGCTCCGACCAGAATTGTCAATAAAATCTTTCTTTTCTTCATCTTATGAGACGTTATTTTTTTGCTGTGCCAAAGATAGGAAGAATTTGGATAGGAGTGATTTCTTTCTGTGATGAATCGCTGAAAAGGAATAGAATTTATTTAGTTTTTCTTTATATTTAAAGAGCCGGATCGGCAGATTGTTTTGGTTGAATTGCAATTTCTTATTAGTGCCACATGTGGAACTAATAAGAAAAGATATATGGGTTACTTGCTGTTTACCAAATAGATAGTTAATTCGGCCACTGGTGATAATTGGCTTCAGCTTCTATTTTGTTTTCAATTTCATCAGGTAGAGTTGCAAAGAAATCCATGTGTGTAAGTCGTTCGATACTGTCTATAGTAACTACATATGAGTGAAGAGGATCTGTTGCTTGTTCATTATTGAATAAGAAACCAATGGCTCGCATGGGTTTGACAAAAGGAGAGAGGACTACTTTGAAAACTGTTGGGGTACTGCAACTTTATTTTTTCCGATTGTTTTCGATTCTCTTTCTATGATAGGTCCGCAAATAACGATGACAGCGCTGTCTGCAATAGCCCAGTCCCGGATCTTTTCTTCCAGATTTTTCCAGCCTCTTCTATTTAATTGCGGATGTTGTGGGCACATATTGCTAAAATAGAACGACTCTTTCATCGCTTTCGGACTCCATTTCATATCTGCAGCCGGTGCCATGTGTCCTTTATCATATCCTGAACGTGTATAATCCGCATTTGTTGCAATAGTCCCTATTGCTAATGGATCGGCAATGAAACGGTTACTTCTTTTTTCTTTTCCTTTGGTTTCTTGTCGGGTAAGTTCATAGGATACCCAATTCGGAAGTTTTAAATCTTTATTATAAGAAACGGTATATCCTGTATGTCGAATGATTTGCTCTTGTTTGGGAGCTAATGAGACAGGGATCTCCAAATTTCTGCCGGAAGGAATTTGAGAAGATGTATTAACTTGTGGTTCGTTGCTTTTTTGCGTTTGGGTATTAAACTGTTGGCAATACAAATAGACACCATAAAGAACAGGTATAAGTATAACAATAGCGATAATACATCCTAATTTATAATTAGAACGTGATTTCTTTTTGAATAATTTCCTGTTTTGATTTCGTTTCATCAGATGCAGTTCAATATTATGAAAAAAAGCGTTAACTATGATGATAGTTAACGCTTTATTATCAAGAGCCGCTAGCCAGACTTGAACTGGCGACCTACGCGTTACGAATGCGTTGCTCTACCAACTGAGCTATAGCGGCGGTTTGTCTCTCGTTTACGGCGTGCAAAATTACAGCTTTATTTGAGAAAACAAAAAGAATCCGACAATTTTTTAGCCTTAAATTTTAAATCTCTCAGATTAGCCTTTATTGTAGAGCTTGAAACAATAATTTAACTTTCAAACATTCTACTGCGTGCCAGCATACAGGCTCCGACAATACCGGCTTTGTCTTTTAATTTGGAGGTCATAATAGCTGAATCCTTATTTACCAGGTTGAGCGAGTATTTACGTACTGCTGTTTTGATAGGCTGGGTAATATAGTCGCCTGTCAGTGATAAGGTTCCGCCTATTATAACTAGTTCCGGATTAAAGATATTAATTAATCCGGCAATCTGTTTTCCTAGTTTTTGGCCTATTTCTTCTACGATTTCAATACAAAGCAGATCTTCTTTATTTACAGAAGCGATAATTTCATCTAAAGTCAAAACATTGTCTTTTGACAAAATCCTGTTGGATAAAATTGAACTTTCTCCGTTCTGGATACGTTCTATTAATATTCGATGAAGAGCAGAGCCTGATGCTTCAGTCTCCAGACACCTTTTTTCCCACAATGGCAGATGATTTCATTATCGAAAACATTTGTGTGCCCGAATTCTCCGGAAAATCCCGATTTGCCGGTATATATTTTCCCGTCAATAATAATGCCGATACCCAGCCCCCAGCTGACATTTACAAAAATAATATCTTTTTCTCCTTTTACGCACCCTTTCATATATTCTCCGTATGTCATGGCGCGTGTATCATTGTCAATTGTTACTCGAAATCCGATTTTTTCAGTCAACACCTCCGCCAGCGGTCTTTCTTCGAAATTAAACTGGCTGAAACTATATCCGGATTCCGGATTGACTCTGCCGGAAACATTTATATTGATATTTAATATTTTATCATTATCAATATCTACTTTCTTTATAAATTGCAAGATAAGTTTACATAATTCTTCAAGTGCTTCCGACGTATTTTCTGATTTGAAAGGGATATTCATCTTTAACTCTACCATATCACCTTTAAAGTTGATCAGGCCTATGTTAATTGCAAATTTCTTGATATCTACTCCAATGAAGTATCCTGATTCGGGATTTAGGCCGTATAAGCTAGGATAGCGCCCTCCACTCGTTTCCAGTTTGCCGTAATCATTTATATAGCCCTCCTCACACATTTCACTAATGAATTTTGTGACAGTTGGGACACTAAGATCTAGCTCCTTTGCTAAATCCGTAATAGTTGAACTACCATTATATATATAATGTGTGATAATCTTCTTCTTAAGAAAGAGCGTTTTTAGTCCCTACTTCTATTTCTTTCAGTAAATGTTGTTTCATCTTAGTTCTTCTTTATTCTTTCTCGCAAAGATAATAAATTTATTTATTAATGGAGATTTCTTGTCTTTGAATTTATTATATTCTCAATTTCTGATATTTTTTCGTCGGAAATAATAATAAAAAGGGCTTTTGAGTGTCAGGTTTAATATAATAAATATTTTTATTAATAATAAACCGAATATTAAATATAAGACTTATATTTGTGCGATTATTGTTTAATTATAAATGAAAGGAAAAATATGATTGTATCTAATCTGCAAAATAGTCAGCGGATTGAAGGACTTCACCCTTTGTTTAAGTCTTTGTTTGACTATGTGAAAACACATGATTTGCTTCATGCCGATTTGGGGCGTATTGAGGTTGATGGTGATCATCTATTTATTAATAATGTGAATCCGGAGTGCGTAACTTCTGATCAGCAGGTTTTAGAATTACATCATGACTATATTGATGTACATATCTTGTTGGAGGGTGAGGAAATGATTGGTTGGAAAGCTTTAGAAGATTTGCAAAACGAGACTAAGGCATATTCAAAAGAAGAAGATTGTGCTCTGTATTCAGATCGTCCTACTACCTATGTTAGTTTGCTTCCGGGGCAGTTTGTGATTGTATATCCGGAAGATCCTCATGCACCGGTTATTGGTAGTGGTAAAATACGTAAACTGATAGCCAAAGTGAAGCTCTGAATTATTGTTGTTTTTATATGGAAAAGGTAGTGTCGTCCATAGCAGAAGGCACTACCTTTTTCATGCATAAAGTGTTATAGACTCTAGTCCATTTAGTAATCCTCGAATATATAATAAAATATTTAATTAAATATTTGGCTTATAATAAAAATAGTATTATGTTTGCAATAATTTAATGCGAGTGAAACATAAAAATTGCTTTATATGAAAAACAAAAGTATTTATCCTTGGGTAGTAGTCGGTTTATTGTGGATAGTGGCACTTCTTAATTATATGGACCGCCAAATGCTTTCTACTATGCAAGAAGCTATGAAAGTAGATATTGTAGAACTGAATAAAGCAGAAGCTTTTGGGGCTTTAATGGCTATATTTTTGTGGATCTATGGTTTTATGAGTCCCGTTGCCGGGATTATAGCGGATAGGGTAAATCGTAAGTGGCTAGTTGTCGGTAGTCTTTTTGTTTGGTCCGCTGTCACTTTCTTGATGGGGTATGCCCATGATTTTCATGAACTTTATTGGCTGCGTGCTATAATGGGAGTCAGTGAAGCATTGTATATTCCTTCGGCTTTGTCGTTAATTGCTGACTGGCACGAAGGGAAGTCACGTTCTTTGGCAGTGGGAGTACACATGACCGGTTTATATGTAGGGCAGGCTATTGGTGGTTTTGGAGCTACGGCTGCTGCGGCTTTCTCCTGGCAGGCTACTTTTCATTGGTTTGGTATCGTGGGGATTGTCTATTCTTTGGTACTCATATTATTTTTGAAAGAAAATCCTATTCATAATGTTTCTAGCAAGAAAATAGATAATGTTCCTGGAGAAAAGAAACCTTCTATAATAAGTGGGCTTTCCTTACTGTTTACTAACTGGGCATTTTGGATTATTCTTTTCTATTTTGCTGCTCCCAGTCTTCCGGGGTGGGCAACAAAGAATTGGCTTCCGACCTTATTTGCAGATAGTTTGAATATTCCGATGTCCGAAGCCGGCCCGATATCTACCATAACGATTGCAGTTTCTTCTTTTATCGGCGTTATTTTAGGTGGTATTTTGTCAGACCGTTGGGTACAAAAAAATATTCGTGGACGGGTCTATACCGGAGCTATCGGTTTGGGAATGACTATACCGGCTTTACTTCTGCTGGGTTTTGGACATAGTTTTGTTAGCGTGATTGGTGCAGGCTTACTCTTCGGAATTGGCTTTGGAATATTTGACGCTAATAATATGCCTATTTTATGTCAGTTTGTATCGGCGAAACATCGTGCAACGGCTTATGGCATTATGAATATGACCGGCGTGTTTGCCGGAGCTGCTGTGACAGAAGTGCTAGGGAAATGGACGGACGGAGGAAGCTTGGGACAGGGATTTGCAATGTTGAGCATTGTAGTGGCTGTGGCATTGGTACTTCAAATCTATTTCTTAAGGCCGAAGACAGATAATATGGTAGATTAAGAGTATATATAACTTTATAAAAAATAAAATAATGGAACGAATTAAAGGACTTATTGACGCACCGTTTACTCCTTTTTATGAGAATGGTGAGGTGAATTTAGAACCAATTGAAGCATATGCTAAGATGCTGGTAAAGAATGGACTGCAAGGAGTGTTTATCAATGGTTCTTCCGGTGAAGGCTATATGTTGACAGAAGAAGAACGTATGCGATTGGCCGAACGTTGGGTTTCTGTTGCTCCTGAGGGTTTTAAGGTTATAGTGCATGTTGGTAGCTGCTGTGTAAAGGCTAGCCGTATGTTGGCAGAGCATGCACAAAAAATAGGCGCATGGGGGATTGGTGCTATGGCTCCTCCTTTTCCGAAGATTGGCCGTATTGAGGAACTGGTAAAATATATCGAAGAAATAGCAGCCTGGGCACCCGAACTGCCTTTCTATTATTATCATATTCCGGCGTTCAATGGTGCTTTTTTACCAATGGTTAAGCTATTGGAAGCGGTAGACGGTCGTGTTCCCAATTTTGCAGGTATTAAATATACTTTTGAGAGTATGTATGAATATAACCAATGTCGTTTATATAAAAATGGAAAATTCGATATGCTGCATGGACAGGATGAGACAATTCTTCCTTGTCTGGCTATGGGAGGCGCTCAAGGTGGCATTGGAGGAACAACTAATTATAACGGTAAAGAATTGGTCGGTATTATTGAGGCTTGGGAGGCAGGTGATATAGAAACTGCTCGCGAACGCCAAAACTTCTCACAAGAAGTAATAAACGTGATTTGTCATTTCCGTGGGAATATTGTCGGCGGAAAACGTATCATGAAGTTGATAGGGCTTGATTTGGGCAAGAACCGTACTCCGTTTCAGAATATGACAGATGAGGAAGAAGCGCAGATGAAAGCGGAACTTGAAGCTATTCATTTTTTTGACCGATGCAATAAATTTTAAAAACGCATAGCATGAATACAACAGAATATTTGAGTAAGTGGGCTATATCATATAAAGACGATATAATAAATAATATTATGCCGTTTTGGATGAAGTATGGGTTAGATAGAGAACATGGAGGGGTGTATACATGCGTTAATCGTGACGGTAGTTTGATGGATACTACCAAGTCGGTTTGGTTTCAGGGACGTTTTGGATTTATAGCTGCATATGCATATAATAATATAGAAAAGAATCCTCAATGGCTGGCAGCCTCAAAAAGTTGTATTGATTTTATCGAAGCACATTGTTTTGATACGGACGGACATATGTTTTTTGAAGTTACAGAAGACGGAAAGCCCTTGCGTAAACGCCGTTATGTGTTTTCTGAAGGTTTTGCTGCAATAGCAATGGCTGAGTATGCATTAGCAACAGGTGAAAAAGAATATGCGAAAAAAGCTTTGGATATATTTAAACGTACCTTACATTTCCTGAATGCTCCGGGATTTCTTGAGCCAAAATATTTGCCTACTCTGCCTTCAAGAGGTCATTCTATAACAATGATCTTGATTAACACGGCTTCTCGTATCCGTATGGTTATTGATGATCCGTCGTTGACAGAGCAGATAGATACTTCGATTGCAGCGTTACGTAAATATTTTATTCATCCGGAGTTTAAAGCTTTGCTTGAAATGGTGGGACCTGACGGTGAATTCATAGATACTTGTAACGGGCGCGTTATAAACCCGGGGCACTGTATTGAAACTGCGTGGTTTATCATGGAAGAAGCTAAATATCGTAATTGGGATAAGGACTTACTTCAGTTGGCTCTTCAGATTCTTGATTGGTCTTGGGAGTGGGGATGGGACAAGGAATTCGGAGGAATTATCAATTTCCGTGACTGTCGGAATCTTCCTGTTCAGGACTATTCTCAGGATATGAAATTCTGGTGGCCGCAAACAGAAGCTATTATTGCCACTTTATATGCTTATCAGGCTACCGGAGATGAAAAATATCTTCAGATGCATCAACAGGTGAGTGATTGGGCGTATGCTCATTTTCCGGATAAGGAATATGGGGAATGGTATGGTTATCTTCATCGCGACGGTACTGTGGCCCAACCCGCTAAGGGGAATCTTTTTAAAGGACCTTTCCATATACCTCGTATGATGATTCGTGGTTATATGCTTTGTAAAGAGCTTCTTTGAGATATTACTGTTGATAGTTAAAGATACTTTTATTTAGTAAAGCACGTAGAGAAGCCGGCAAGATAAAAGTCTGCAAGTATATATGAAGCGTAACGCAGATGATGTTCAGGTGTTGTCAGTTACGCAGAATTTGACAAGAAACCGCCAGTGCTGAATTCAACCCCTTATTTTGGATTCACCACTGGTAAGGTTTTCTTTTTTTTGAAAAACATTCATTTCTTCACTTTTCCCAGTTTGTCTGTGTTAGTGGATAAAGGATGGGGGGCGAGGAGTTCACTTCCATTTTTCATTATAGCAAGTCTTTATTTCATTATAGTAAATCTGAATATGCTTATAGCATAAATTATACTCATCGCGTATATTTTTCCTTCTTGTAGTTGAAACAAACTTCTAGGATTTTATAAAGCACTGCTTTAAGTAGGCAAAAGCTATGCTTTACACCTCCTAAAGCAGTGCTTTAGATTTCTCAAAACGATGTAATATATAGGTATGGTGAAGGAGGTCTGAACAAATTTATTGGAGTTGTAATTAACAAACATGAGCAAACGTTTGAAGTAATCGTCCTGGGTCTCAATAATTGTCGGGGACTTAAAGAATCCGTACCATTTGTGATACCTGTTGCTGTTACACTTATATAGATGACTCTGTTTTGCTTATGCAATCTGTCATTATACCGGTAATTGATTTTGGTTCTACAACAACCCCTAGAGAATTGAATAAGTGTGGTGTTGTCAATAAATAAATGCCTGTTTTTATAAGTATTATTGGTGAATGAATAGATAGTGGTTACAAGTGAATGCATAAGTTCAATTAGAACTTAGTTGAGTTATTTATTCATATTTTCTTCTATCTTATAGAGGATTTAGATATAAATCACTGATATGTATATCTTAAATCGCTGCAAATATATTTATATTATTAATATCTGCAAAGTGTTTAATAAATTATTTTCTTATATATACTATTAAATATAAAAATATGTATTATTAAAGTCATGAATAAAAGGAAAGAGTTATATCTTAAATAGGTAGAAAACAGGTCGATTTTGCGAATATGTTTTTGCTCCGATGAAAATTCTAAAGAGGAATCTGACGTAGGGAGATGAGGTATTACCGGAAGATTAGTTCTAATTGGACTTAGATAAGTATCTAAAATTATTTCAATTATTAACTAAAAGTAATACTAATGAAAAAAGACATCCTTTTGCTTATGTTGTGTCTTTTCTGCTCCATAGGGGCTATGGCACAGACAAAAACAATTACCGGTGTGGTAAGCGATGCTGCTGGTGAACCAATCATCGGAGCGAGTGTTGTCGAAGTGGGTACAACAAATGGTACCATTACTGACATCGATGGTAAATTTGTATTAAACATGAATCCGGACGGAAAAATCAGAGTTTCGTATATCGGATATCAAGTACAAACAATTGATCTTAAAGGAAAGACTTCTTTTCGGATTCAGATGAAAGAAGATTCTGAGATGCTGGAAGAAGTGGTAGTAACCGGTTATGGCGGTAAACAGTTGCGTACTAAAGTTACCAACTCAATTTCCAAGGTAAAAAGAAGAAACATTGAAGCAGGGATTGTATTCAAATCCCGGTCAGGCATTATCCGGAGCTGTTGCAGGTTTGTCCGTTAGCCAGACTTCCGGTAATCCGGGCAGTACACCGACGCTGGTCCTTCGTGGAGGTACTAACTTTGATGGTTCTGGCTCTCCTCTGATTCTGATTGATGGACAGGTACGTTCTTCTTTGAGTGATATCAATCCGGATGATATTGAATCAATGGAAGTATTGAAAGATGCCGGTGCTACTGCAATCTATGGTGCACGTGCCAATGATGGTGTAATCCTTGTTACAACCAAGCGCGGAAAAAGCGGAAGAGCAGAAGTGAACCTGAAAGCAAAGTTCGGGTTAAACTATTTCAAAAATTCCTATGAGTTTCTTGATGCCGGAGATTATATTTATTGGATGCGTATGGGATATAAGAATGCTTATATGGGAGATATGAAACATCCGGACGGAAGCGTTGTGAAGGCATGGTCTTCACTTAGTTCATTGACTAGTGCTACTCCTTACGGTACAGGTAATGCTTATTTTGCGAGTGACGGGGTGACCCCTCTGGATGGAAACAAAACGAGTTCTGCTATTTGGAGTACAATGAAATATACTGATAATCTGGCTTTTTTGTTGGATCAAGGTTGGCAAACAATGATCGACCCTATCTATGGGGATAAACTTATTTATAAAAACACAGACATTGCAGATTTCAACGTCCAAACTCCAGCATTTTCACAGGATTATAATTTAAGTGTAAGTGGCGGAAATGAAAAAGGGAACTACTATGCCGGGTTAGGTTATAATAAGAGTGACGGTACGGCATACGGCAACTGGTATAAGCGTATAACCTTTACCTTCAATGCTGATTATAAGCTGAAAGAATGGTTAACTTCCAGTTCCAGTTTTAATTTTGCGGACGCTACTTGGAACGGGTTGCCTGCGACTCAGACAGCAGAGGCTAATTATTTTTCTCGTTGTTTGTCATTGCCTCCTACTTTCCGCGGTTACAATGCAGATGGAGAGATGCTGTTAGGCCCTAACTCCGGGGACGGTAATCAGCAGTATAATTTTGATAAGTTTGTCCGGGATCAGAACACTGATAAGTTTACAATGAATCAATCTTTCACTGTAAACTTCATGAAAGGACTTTCGTTAAAGCTTGGTGCAATCTGGTATTATCAGGAAGAAAAGGACGAAAGCTTTAATAAGGATTATTTAAGTTCTCCGGGAAATAAGGTTACTTCACGCAGCACCTCTGCTTATTATGACCGCACACTGGATCAGACCTATAATGCTGTATTAAATTATAATTATCAGATAAACAAAGATCATTATCTGGATGCGATGGCTGGTTTCGAATATTATGATTCTTATAATAAAGGTTTCAATGCATCCGGTTCGGGAGCCCCGACCGACGACTTTATGGATTTACAGTATACGTCAAAAGAAGAGGGAAAACGCTCTATTGACTCTTGGCATTCACGTCAGCGTATCATGTCTTTCTTCGGACGTGTAAATTATGATTATCAATCAAAATATCTCTTGTCACTGGTACTTAGAAAAGACGGTTATTCTAAACTGGCAAAAGAAAACCGTTGGGGAGTATTTCCGGGTGTTTCGACCGGGTGGGTTTTCAGCAAAGAGAAATTTATGGCAAACACAAGCGATATACTTTCATTTGGTAAATTACGTGCAAGTTTCGGTCTGAACGGTAATGTCAACAAGAACTTTGTAGGCAATTATACCGTACAGGGGTCATACGGTAGTAATACTTACAATGGCGCTACGGGATTTCTTTTGGGAAGTATTCCTAATCCTTATCTGATGTGGGAGAAATCCAGAACTTTTGAAATCGGTCTTGACTTAGGCTTTCTCGAAAATCGTATTAATGCTAATTTGACCTATTATAATCGTCTGACTAGTGATAAATATGCTAATATCACCGTACCTTCCACGTCTGGAGTAGGTTCTGTGGTTTCCAATAACGGTAAGTTCCAGAATCAAGGATTTGAGTTTGAACTGGCTTTCCGTATTATTGACCGGAAAGACTGGAAATGGAATCTGAACTGGAATGGAGCACTGAACAAAAATAAGGTCGTAGCGTTGCCGGATAACGGGCTGGAGCGTAATCGACAAGATGCATATCAGGTATATACCGGCTATGGTGACGCTAAAATGTGGGTAGGAGGCTATCAGGAAGGACAACGTCCGGGTGACTTGTATATGTTTATCGCTGACGGTATCTATAAATCACAGGATGAGATACCGGCTGGTTTGATTGATATTACGTCCGGTAATAATGGATCGACCGGCAGACCTTTATATGGAGGGGCAGAAGGTTATAATAAATTGTCCGACAGCCAAAAAGAAAACGCACTACCTATTCAGCCAGGTGACGTAAAATGGAAAGATGTCAATGGGGACGGCGTGATTGATAATTATGATATGGTAAAGGTAGGAAATACGGTACCGAAGTGGACAGGCGGTTTCAATACTACGGTGAGCTGGAAAGACTTGACGTTATCGGCGCGTTTCGACTATGCTTTAGGGTTCAAAGCGGTAGACTGGAAATCAATGTGGATTATGGCTTGCGCGCAAGGTACATATAATACTATCCAGGAAACTAAGGATACTTGGACACCGGACAATCCGAACGCTAAATATCCTACATATGTTTGGGCGGATCAGTTGGGAAAGAGAAACTATTGCCGTAGTTCTTCCATGTTTGTGTATAATGGTAATTATCTGGCATTTCGTGAACTGTCGCTAACTTATCGGTTACCGTCGATATGGGTGCAAAAAGCTAAATTGAGTAACGTGGAATTATCTGTGACAGGACAAAACTTAGGTTATCTGACAGAAGCGAAGCACTTGTTCTCACCTGAAAAGGCGGATAACAACGGTGGATATCCATTGCCTCGCACTGTAATTTTTGGTATCAACGTTTCTTTCTAACATATAAAAAAGACAGATTATGAAAAAAATAATATACATCATTTCTTTATTTGTATCCTCTGTCCTCTATACATCATGCGATGCTTTGGATTTGGCTCCCGAGGATTATTTCGGAAGTGGAAACTATTGGAATAATGAAGCTCAAGTTGATGGATATATGACAGGTATGCATTCTCAACTGAGAAGTTATTATGATATGTTCTATGTTCTAGGAGAAGTTCGTGGTGGAACACAACGTGTAGGAACTTCATCTGAAAATACTAGTTTGAACTATGCTAATCTCCGTTCCAATGTAATCGATCAAGACAGGCCGGGTATTAGTAATTGGTACGGTCTTTATTCTCCAATCATGCAAGTCAATCATTTTATTCAGCAAGTAGAGAATGAATGCAGTTTCCTGGATGATACAAACAGAAAACACTATTTGGCTCAAGCGTATGGATTGAGGGCATTATATTATTTCATGCTTTATAAGACGTATGGGGGAGTGCCTATTGTCACTGAAGTTGAACTCTTGAATGGCAAGGTGACTGCGGACAAATTTTATGTGGAACGTGCGACAGCGGAAGCAACGCTTGAATTTATAAAAGGTGATATTCAAAAATCAGAGAATAATTATGCAGATATTACAGTGACAAATAGTTACGATAAAACAATATGGTCCAAAGCTGCTACCCTGATGTTGAAAGCGGAAATATATATGTGGGCTGCTAAAGTGACCATTACCGGACATACTGCTACCGGAACAACTGATTTGAAGGTTGCTCAAGCAGCTTTGAATCAGATTATAGGTAAGTTTGAATTACTGTCCGATTTTGAAAATGTTTTCAGTACTTCCAATCGTAATAATAAAGAGATTATTTTCACATTACACTTTGCCGACGGTGAAGCAACCAACTGGGCTGGGCAATTTTTATATCAGGATGCAGTATTTATCGGACAGGTGTATGGACGTGACAGCAAGCGGATAGAAACCGACACTTTGAATCTGAAAGGGACTGGCGGTGTATTCAGGCATGAATATACCTATGATTTCTGGTCTGCCTATGATGAAAAAGATACTCGTCGTGATGTAACCTTTTTGGAATATTATACTCAAGAAGATAAAGATCTTGCAAGTTTTGGCTGCGTTATGAAAAAAAGGCATAGGTTCAATTAACTCTAATAACAATCGTATTTATGATACGGATATTATTATCTATCGCTATGCGGACGCTTTGCTTATGATGGCCGAAGTGGCAAACGGATTAGGTGAATCATGCAGTACTTATGTTAATGATGTACGTAAGCGTGCTTATGGCGACGACTATGCCGGGCACGAATACGCTGACGGTAGTTTTGAAGCAAACGAATTGGCTATATTGCACGAACGCGATAAGGAATTTGTCTGGGAAGGTAAACGTTGGTTTGATGTTGTACGTATGCAGGATGCTTCTCATAATTCGTTGGCGTTTTCGGCAGCAGCCAATTATCCGTCTACTTCTTCTTTGATTAGTACGAGTGAAAAGCATAAACTTTTATGGCCATTGGATATTAGCACGATGAATATCAATCCATTACTGGAACAAACTCCGGGATATGACACTTATAAAAAGCAGCCGGAATAAAAGTTAGTACATTGTGATAAAAAGCGGGATAGGGACTAATTTATCTATCTCGCTTTTTATCTTTTTCTTCCTTTTAAAGAAAGAAATGGCACACTAATGCTAGTTTATTAATATTCTTGTATATAATAAAATATTTAATTATTTGCTGGTAATATGATAAATTTATATCTTTGTGCCCAAACAATTAATAATACCATGAAAAGAAACCTACTTTTATTATTATCTATCCTTTTTTTATCTGTCTGTGGGACTTTGCAGGCTGTTGCATCGGATACTGTATTTGTGCGTGAAACTCAGATTCCAATTTTGATTGAACGACAGGATAACGTGTTGTTTATGTTGCGTTTGAATGCAAAAGAGAGTCGTAGTTTGGATGAAGTAGTTTTGAATTTTGGCAAAGATGTGAATATGGCGGATATACAGTCCGTTAAGTTATATTATAGTGGTACGGAGGCCAGACAAAACTATGGTAAGAAATTCTTTACTCCCGTATCTTATATTTCCAGCCATACGCCGGGGAAGACATTGGCTGCGAATCCTTCTTATTCAATTAATAAATCACAGGTAAATAATCCCGGGCGGAAAGTGATACTGAATGCTAATCAGAAACTTTTCCCGGAATCAATTATTTCTGGATCAGTCTGCAAATGAAACCGGGCGCCTCTTTGCTGGATAAAGTGTCAGCTAAGATTGTTACTGTTAAGGTTGATAATAAAGAAGCACTTATGCATACGGTTTCGCCGGAGAATATAGCTCATATAGTAGGGGTACGCCATGCCGGTGACGATGGTTCGGCTGCCTTACGGGATTGGCAACCTAATAAAGGAACATTGCTGGGAGTTTATGATGTACGTTATAATAGCAGTGGTTCAGGGCTGGACGCCGGTTTCCCGTAGTGTAGACGGTGGTAAAACATATGCGTTTACCTTTAGCTTTTGGTGAAACTGGCGGTTTGCCTGCTGCGCAGAACGGTGTTGGCGACCCTTCGATCTTAGTGGATACCAAGACCAACACAACATGGGTGGTGGCGGCTTGGACACATGGAATGGGTAATCAGCGTGCTTGGTGGAGTTCTTATCCGGGAATGGATATGAATCATACGGCCCAGTTGGTATTGTCAAAGAGTACGGACGATGGTAAAACGTGGTCGGAGCCTATTAATATAACAGATCAGGTGAAAGATCCATCCTGGTATTTCCTTTTGCAAGGACCGGGACGAGGTATCACCATGCAAGACGGCACATTGGTATTCCCGATTCAGTTTATCGATTCTACCCGTGTTCCGAATGCGGGAATTATGTATAGCAAAGACCGTGGCGAAACATGGAAAATCCATAACTATGCACGCACCAATACAACAGAAGCTCAGGTAGCGGAAGTGGAGCCTGGCGTACTGATGTTAAATATGAGAGATAACCGTGGAGGCAGTCGTGCTGTCGCTACTACCAAGGATCTCGGTAAGACTTGGACAGAACATCCTTCTTCCCGTAAAGCTTTCAGGAACCGGTGTGTATGGCAAGTTTAATCAGCGTGAAAGCGGCAGACAACACATTAAATAAGGATATTCTTTTATTCTCCAATCCGAATACGGTAAAAGGTCGTCATCATATCACGATCAAGGCCAGTCTGGATGGAGGTATCACCTGGCTACCCGAACATCAAGTGATGCTGGATGAAGGTGACGGTTGGGGATATTCTTGTTTGACAATGATTGATAAAGAGACAGTCGGCATATTATATGAAAGCAGTGTCGCTCATATGACTTTTCAGGCAATCCGGCTGAGAGATATAATACAATAGGAATTATCATACGACCTGTAATCATGAAAAACAGACTCATATTATTTATATATATTATAATTAACTTATGCACAATTTCAGTGGTAAAAGCAGGTGATTATCACCTGCTCCCCCAGCCGCAAAAGTTTACTCCCTCTCATTTAAACTTTCAGGTGAATAAGGTACAGCTTTCCACTCCTGTGCTTCAACAGGAGTGGGAAACTCTTATCTCCGAAATGGGAGGAACCGTCTCCCCCAAGGCAACCGGTACTATTGAAGTTAAATTACTGCCGACCCTCCCCGAAATACCGATGAACCAGGATGAAGCCTACCGACTGAGCATCACAAAGAAGCGGATAATTGTTGAGGCTGTAACCGAACGCGGTGTTTATTGGGCTATGCAAACTTTAAGGCAGCTGGCAGAAAAAAGGAATTCAAAAACGCATATTCAAGGAGCTGAGATCATCGACTGGCCTGCTTTCCGGGTTCGCGGATTTATGCAGGATGTTGGAAGAAGCTACATTTCACTGGATGAACTTAAGCGTGAAATCGCCGCGCTTGCCAAATTCAAAATCAATGTTTTTCACTGGCATTTGACCGAGAATCAATCCTGGCGTCTGGAAAGTAAGATTTTTCCGATGCTGAACGATAGTGCGAATACCACCCGCATGCCCGGCAAATATTATACGCTGGAAGAAGCCAAGGAGTTGGTTGCATTCTGTAAAGCACATCACATGACGCTGATTCCCGAAATAGATATGCCCGGACATAGCGCTGCATTTATACGTACTTTCCGCCATGATATGCAAAGTCCTGAAGGGATGAAAATCTTGAAATTGTTGATGGATGAAGTCTGTGAAACGTTTGATGTGCCTTATTTGCATATCGGTACGGATGAAGTGCAGTTTACCAATCCCCGTTTTGTGCCGGAAATGGTGTCCTATGTACGTTCCAAAGGTAAGAAAGTAATTTCATGGAATCCGGGTTGGCACTACAAACCCGGTGAGATTGACATGACTCAACTTTGGAGTTATCGTGGAAAGGCGCAGAAAGGGATTCCCGCCATTGACTCACGTTTTCATTATCTGAATCATTTTGACACCTTTGGTGATATCATAGCATTGTACAACAGTCGTATTTATAATAAGGAACAAGGAAGCGAAGATTTAGCAGGGACAATCCTGGCTATCTGGAATGACAGGTTAGTCAGTACCGAGTGGGGGATGATTATCGAAAATAATTTCTATCCTAATATGCTGGCTATGGCGGAACGTGCCTGGAAAGGTGGTGGGACGGAATATTTCGATAAGAACGGAACAATACTTCCAACCGACGAGCATTCGGAACTATTCAGAAGTTTTGCCGATTTTGAACGTCGTTTGTTGTGGCATAAAGAACATACTTTTGACGGTTATCCGTTTGCGTATGTCCGCCAGACAAATGTGAAATGGAATATTACAGATGCTTTCCCGAACGAAGGAAATCTGGCAAAGGCTTTTCCTCCGGAAGAAACTTTGCAGGATAGTTACAGCTATGGAGGAAAAACATACAATGTGCGTCCTGCTATTGGTGCCGGAATCTATTTACGCCACGTGTGGGGGACGCTTATTCCCGGATTTTATAAAGAACCGAAAGAAAACCATACGGCCTACGCCTACACCTATGTCTATTCGCCGAAAGAACAAAACGTTGGTTTGTGGGCTGAATTTCAGAATTACGGACGCTCCGAAGCCGATCTTCCTCCTCTGCCGGGAAAATGGGATTATAAGGAAAGCCGTATCTGGATAAATGAACAGGAAATATTACCGCCTGTCTGGACAGCTACTCACCGCACCAAAAGCAATGAAATAGCTTTGGGCAACGAAAATTGTGTGGCACGCCCGCCTTTGGAAGTTCATCTGCAAAAAGGCTGGAATAAAGTACTTTTGAAATTACCGGTAGGGAAGTTTGTTAGCCCGGAAGTCCGGCTAGTAAAATGGATGTTTACTACTGTCTTTGTTACTCTTGACGGACAGAAAGCGGTAGAAGGACTCATTTACTCACCAAATAAAACACTAGAGTGACATATCGATTATAGAGAGAGAACTATTTATAAATATGCTATGAGCAGATTTGAATATGTTATAATGAAACTCAGATATGCTATAATGAAAAACGGATATGCTAATGAGTAAATAAAAAAGAATAGTCATGAAAAAGATCTTTTTTTTAGTGGTCATATTGACCCTGTCTTTGTTATGCCGCGCACAAGAACGCAAATATTCTACGTTTTACTACCAGCGTGCTACATTGTTTGAAGAACTGCCTGTTACTTCCAGTGACATTATTTTTCTGGGAAACAGTATCACAAACGGTGCCGAATGGGCGGAACTGTTCAAGAACAAACATGTCAAAAACCGTGGAATCAGCGGCGACATTTGTATGGGAGTATATGACCGTCTTGATGCTATCCTGAAGGGAAAGCCCGCTAAAATATTTCTTTTGATTGGTATTAATGATGTGAGTAGGGGAACTCCCGCCGATACTATTGTATCCCGTATTGAGATGATTGTCAGGAAGATAAAGGCAGATTCGCCTAAAACAAAGCTATATCTGCAAAGTGTTCTTCCGGTCACCGACCATTACAATATGTTCAAGGGACATACTTCCCGTTGGCAGGTTATCCCTGAAATCAATAAAGGGTTAGTCGGCTTGGCAGAAAAAGAAGGAGCGACCTATATAGATTTGTACTCCCATTTTATAGACAAACAAACCGGAAAGATGAACACTACCTATACAAATGATGGTTTGCATCTTCTGGGGAAAGGTTACTTGAAATGGGTAGAGATTGTGAAACCTTACATTGGGAAGAAATAAATGAAAAAGATTTTACTATTATTCGTCTGTCTGTTCGTTTGTTGGGTGTTGTCTGCCCAGCAACGGATAAAGGTTGCATGTGTAGGAAACAGTATTACCTATGGTACAGGATTATCTGACCGTGCAACACAATCTTATCCTGTGAAGTTGCAAAAGCTGCTGGGAGAACGTTATGAAGTCGAGAACTTCGGGAAACCTGGCGCTACCCTGCTTAATCAGGGACATCGCCCTTATACCCGACAGGAAGAATATCGGAAAGCATTGGATTTTGCAGGAGATATTGTTGTCATTCATTTGGGTATCAATGATACCGACCCTCGCAATTGGCCTAACTACCGTGATTTTTTGTGAAAGATTATTTGAAGCTGATTGATACATTCCGTGAGGCCAATCCCGCTGTACGGATTATCATTGCACGAATGACTCCGATTGCCGACCGCCATATCCGTTTTTTGTCGGGAACCCGTGATTGGCATGGAGAGATACAAACGGCTATTGAAACGGTGGCACGCTATGCCGGGATACAGTTAATCGATTTCCACGAACCGCTTTATCCATATCCTTATCTTTTGCCGGACGCTGTTCATCCTGCTGCTGAAGGGGCTGCGATAATGGCGAGAACAGTTTACTCGGCTATCACCGGAGATTATGGAGGCTTGAAATTATCTCCGCTTTATACGGATAATATGATTCTTCAGCGCGATACTCCTTTGAAGGTTCATGGGATAGCCAATGCAGGAGAGCAAGTAACAGTTTGCATAGACCGCCAGCGGTGGATTACAAAGGCTGCACCGGACGGTAAATGGTCCGTGAAATTATCACCGTTGAAAGCGGGAGGACCTTATACGCTAACAATTTCTACCCCTCATAGAATCTTGAAATATACAAATGTCTTGATAGGAGAGGTTTGGTTATGCTCCGGTCAGTCGAATATGGAATTTATGTTACGGCAGACTATTACCGGCAAAAAGACATTCCTCAAGCTGCCGACGAACAGTTACGTTTGTATGACATGAAAGCGCGCTGGCGCACGGACGCAGTGCAATGGGACGCTTCCGTTCTCGATTCCTTGAATCATCTTCAATATTATAAGGAGACCGAATGGGAAATTTGTACTCCTGCCAATGCTGCCCATTTCTCTGCAATCGCTTATTATTTCGGTCAGATGTTGCGGGATAGCTTGAAGGTTCCGGTGGGGTTGATCTGTAATGCTATCGGCGGTTCACCCATCGAATCATGGATTGACCGGAATACGTTGGAATATCAATTCCCGGCTATATTAAAAGATTGGACGCGTAATGACTTTATACAGGACTGGGTACGTGGAAGAGCTGCATTGAATGTTAAACTCTCGAAGGAGAAGTTTCAGCGCCACCCTTATGAACCTTGTTATTTATACGAGTCCGGTATTCGGCCGTTGGAGCAATATCCCGTCAGAGGTGTGATCTGGTATCAGGGGGAATCAAACGCTCATAATTGCGAAGCTCATGAGAAGCTCTTTAAACTCTTAGTCGGTAGTTGGCGTAAGAACTGGAAGAATGAGGATTTGCCATTCTATTATGTACAGCTTTCCAGTATAGCTCGTCCTTCGTGGCCGTGGTTCCGTGACAGCCAGCGTAGAATGATGGCTGAAATTCCGAATACCGGTATGGCAGTATCAAGTGATTATGGTGATTCGTTGGATGTACATCCTAGAAATAAAAAATCGGTTGGAGAACGCTTGGCTCGCTGGGCATTGAATAAAACTTATGGAATGCATGATGTGTTGCCTTCCGGACCCTTATTTTGTCGGGCCGATTTTTGTGAAGATGTCGTATATGTTACTTTTGATTACGGCAAGGGGTTGAAGAGTTCGGACGGTGGTCCTTTGCGTACGTTTGAAGTTGCCGAGACAGACGGCGTTTATTATCCCGCAGTTGCCGAAATAATAAACGGTCAGATAAAAGTATATAGCGAACAAGTGAAACGTCCGCGATATATCCGTTATGGCTGGCAACCTTTCACACGTGCAAATTTGGTGAATGAGGCAGGTTTGCCCGCGTCAACTTTTCGTGCGGAAGCGCCCGAATCTTTTGTTGCCGATCTCCATTTACAAAGAATGGAGGGATTTCCTAAGTCGGAGAAAGGACTTAAATCAGGAGTCTCTGCCTGTTATGCAGGAATGCTGAATGGGAAACTGCTGTTGGCAGGAGGTTGTAATTTTCCCGGAATCCCCGCCGATGAAGGAGGAAAAAAGAAATACTATCAGGGGATTTATGTAGCAGAGATGAATCCAGATACAGTGTTTGTCTGGAATAAAGTTGGAGAACTTCCCGTTTCTGCCGCTTATGGCGTTTCTGTATCCTGTTCGGATGGAATCATCTGTATAGGAGGAACTGACGGTCAGGATGCACTAACTTCTGTTTATAAAATCCGCTGGGATGAGAAAAGCGAAAAGAATGGGAAAAATAAGAAGAAAGGGAAAGTCGTCATCGAAACATTACCGGCTTTACCTTATGCTCTAGATAATATGTGTGGGACGCTAATTGGGGAACAACTATTCATAGCCGGAGGAAATAGAAACGGAAAGCCATCCAATTCCTTCCTCCGACTCGATTTAACTAATCTTTCTGTAGGCTGGCATGAGTTACCGGAATATCCCGGAGATGCACGTACACAAGCCGTTTGTGCCGGCCAGCGTAGGGGAGACGACTACCGTTTCTATTTATGGGGAGGATTTGCTCCTTCTACGGAAGGAAAACCGGCAACACTTTCCACAAGTGGTTACTGTTATTCTTCCGTATCTCGGCAATGGATGCCTGTAGCTACTCCGAAAGGAAGTGACGGAGAGGTTGTATCTTTAGGGGGGGGAGCTGCCGTTGCATTAAATGATAGCTTGGTATTATGTACAGGTGGAGTAAACAAAGACATATTTCTAGCGGCTCTACGGTGTCCTGAAAAAGATTACCTCCTTCATCCGGTAGAATGGTATAAGTTTAATGACCGTATATTGGTCTATAATATCAATCTGGACATCTGGCAGGAAGTTGCCCGTACATCGCTGGTAGCGCGTGCCGGAGCTGCGTTAGTGGGGTGGGATAAAACATATTATAATATTAATGGAGAATTGAAGCCCGGTGTCCGTACTCCGGAAATTATAAAAATAACGGTCGAATAATGGGGGAAAATTGACAAAAAAGTAATATCTTTGACTCCGTTAATATCTAATACCCCCACTATGATATTGAATTTGACAGGAAAAAAGGCTCAGATAGCATGCGGACTACTATGTTGTTGCAGCATGGCGTATGCACAGAGTAATGACAATTCAGAAGTTGTACTTCTACACACAGGCTGGGAATTTTCTCAAGCAGGAACAGAACTATGGCGAACGGCAGAAGTGCCCGGTACAGTACATCAGGACCTTATTCACCACAAATTACTTCCTTCTCCTTTTTATGGAATGAATGAACAGAAGATTCAATGGGTGGAAAACGAAGATTGGGAATACCGCACTTCTTTTACCGTTACAATGGAACAATTGGAGCGGGATGATGCCCAGCTCATCTTTGAAGGTCTTGATACCTATGCAGATGTTTATCTCAACGGTTCCTTACTGTTAAAGTCCGATAATATGTTTGTCGGTTATTCGTTACCTGTAAAGCCACAACTTCGTCTAGGGGAAAACTTACTCCATATATATTTCCATTCACCTATCCGGCAAACTCTTCCTCAATATGCCTCCAACGGATTCAACTATCCGGCGGATAATGACCACCATGAGAAACATCTGAGTGTGTTCTCCCGTAAAGCTCCTTACAGTTACGGTTGGGATTGGGGAATCCGTATGGTAACTAGTGGTATTTGGCGTCCGGTAAAAATTCGTTTTTATGACGCCGCTTCCATTAATGATTATCATATCAAGCAACTGTCGCTGACAGAACACTCTGCCGAACTATCTAATGAACTGGAAATAAACAATATACTTCCTCAATCGATTCAAGCAGAAATACGGATTAATTATTCATTTGAAAAAGGAGAAGAAACTGTAATTAGCCGTTCTGTCACTTTGCAACCCGGACTCAACTCTATCCATATCCCTTCCGAAGTCCTGTCTCCGGTACGCTGGATGCCGAATGGTTGGGGCAAACCGGCTTTGTATGATTTCTCTGCTCAAGTTGTCTTTGACGGTAAAGTGGTAGCCGAGCAATCCCACCGTATCGGTTTACGTACCGTCCGGTTGGTGAACGAGAAAGATGCGGACGGAGAATCTTTCTATTTTGAAGTGAATGGCATTCCGATGTTCGCCAAAGGTGCCAACTATATACCACAGGACGCTCTATTGCCCTCTGTGACTACCGAACGCTATCAGACATTGTTCCGTGATATCAAAGAGGCCAACATGAATGTAGTCCGTATATGGGGTGGAGGAACGTATGAAGACGATCGTTTCTATGATTTGGCGGATGAAAACGGCATCTTGGTTTGGCAGGACTTTATGTTCGCTTGTACCCCTTATCCGTCTGACCCTACATTCTTGAAGCGGGTAGAGGAGGAAGCTTGCTACAACATCCGCCGTCTTCGCAACCACCCTTCGCTGGCTATGTGGTGTGGCAACAATGAGATATTGGAAGCCTTGAAATATTGGGGGTATCAGAAAAAATACACTCCGGAAATCTATCAGGAAATGATGTCCGGTTACGACAAACTCTTCCGTGAACTACTTCCCGCCAAGGTGAAAGAACTCGATGCTGACCGCTTTTATATCCATAGCTCCCCTTATCTAGCCAACTGGGGACGTCCCGAATCATGGGGAATAGGCGATAGCCATAATTGGGGTGTTTGGTACGGACAGAAACCTTTTGAATCATTGGATACCGACTTGCCACGTTTCATGAGCGAATTCGGTTTCCAGTCCTTCCCGGAGATGAAGACTATTGCCACCTTTGCGGCTCCTGAAGATTATCAAATCGAATCGGAAGTGATGAATGCCCACCAAAAGAGTAGTATTGGCAATGCTTTGATCCGTACTTACATGGAACGTGACTATATCGTACCTGAGAAATTTGAGGACTTTGTATACGTCGGACTGGTTTTGCAAGGCCAGGGAATGCGTCATGGCTTGGAAGCTCACCGTCGTAACCGTCCTTATTGCATGGGTACTCTATACTGGCAGTTGAACGATAGCTGGCCCGTTGTTTCATGGTCGAGTATCGACTATTATGGTAACTGGAAAGCTTTGCATTATCAGGCGAAACGTGCTTTTGCTCCTATTCATATCAACCCTATTCAGCGGAATGACAGCTTATGTGTCTACCTTCTTTCCGATCGCCTTGATACGTTGGAGAAAATGACATTAGAAATGAAAGTCATAGACTTTGAGGGAAAAAAGATCAGTAAACCGATGCTATTGAAATCTTTGTCGGTTCCTGCAAATACCTCTCAATGTGTATATCGGACAAAACTTGACGTCTTACTGTCTTCGACAAAACGCCCGCTTTCGGAAGAACTCCTCCACTGCTTCATGCTGCTTACCTTGAAAGACAAATCCGGACATGTGGTAGATGAAACGGTTTATTTCTTTGCAAAGACCAAAGACCTGCTTTTGCCCGAAACGACTATTTCCTATAAAATGAAGCAGACAGATGGCGAATGCGAACTGACACTTCTTTCTCCTGTTTTGGCAAAAGACGTCTTTATCGAAGTACCATTACAGGGTGCCCGTTTTAGTGACAACTTTTTCGATCTTCTGCCCGGAGAACGTAAAACGATTCTCATTACTTCTCCTCAAATAAAGAAAGGGGAGGAACTGCCTCTGACTGTGAAGCATATTCGTGAGACCTATAATTAAATAATTCTATTAATAACTTAACATCTAATTTTTTAGTTTATGAAACAACTCTTAAAATTAACGGGATGTCTGGCGGTAGCAGGGCTTTTTGCCTCTTGTCAATCGGCTCAGCAAGAAGCTGATTACCAGATTATTCCCATGCCTCAGGAAATTGTAACAGCCTCGGGAAACCCCTTCATTCTGAAGAGTAGTGTGAAGATTCTCTATCCGGAAGGTAATGAGAATATGCAACGTAACGCGAAATTTCTGGCAGACTACTTGAAAACAGCTACCGGAAAAGATTTTGTTATCGAAGCCGGAACAGAAGGAGAGAATGCAATTGTACTGGCACTTGGGACAGAATCCGAAAATCCGGAATCTTACCAATTGAAAGTTACCGGTGACGGAATTACAATCACTGCTCCTACAGAGGCCGGAGTATTTTACGGAATTCAATCATTGCGTAAGTCATTGCCTGTCGCAATAGGTGCGGAGATTGCTTTGCCTGCAGTAGAGATAAAGGATGCTCCCCGTTTCGCTTATCGTGGCGCACATTTTGATACGAGTCGTCATTTCTTTACTGTAGATGAAGTGAAGACTTATATTGATATGCTGGCTTTGCACAACATGAACCGTTTGCACTGGCATATCACTGACGATCAGGGATGGCGTCTGGAAATCAAGAAATATCCGAAGTTGACGGAAATAGGTTCTAAGAGAACGGAAACAGTTATCGGACGTAACTCCGGTGAATATGACGGCAAACCCTATGGTGGATTCTATACACAGGAACAGGCTAAGGAAATTGTAGATTATGCCGCAGAACGTTATATCACTGTTGTTCCTGAGATTGACCTTCCGGGACACATGCTGGCTGCCCTTGCCGCTTATCCCGAATTAGGTTGTACTGGTGGTCCGTATGAAGTTTGGAGACAATGGGGAGTAGCCGATGATGTGCTTTGTGCCGGAAACGATCAGGTATTGAAATTCCTCGAAGACGTATATGCTGAATTGATTGAGATCTTCCCGTCAGAATATATCCATGTGGGTGGTGACGAATGCCCGAAAGTACGCTGGGAGAAATGCCCGAAATGTCAGGCACGTATCAAGGCATTGGGGTTAAAATCGGATGATAAACATAGTAAGGAAGAACGTTTGCAGAGTTTCGTAATCAATCACATTGAGAAATTCCTGAACGACCACGGACGTCAGATTATTGGTTGGGATGAAATTCTCGAAGGCGGACTGGCTCCTAATGCAACCGTTATGTCATGGCGTGGAGAAAGAGGTGGTATCGAAGCTGCCAAACAGAAACACGATGTGATTATGACACCGAATACCTATTTGTATTTCGACTATTATCAGACGAAAGATACGGAAAACGAACCTCTCGGAATTGGTGGTTATCTGCCGCTTGAAAGAGTATATAGTTACGAACCGATGCCGGCTTCCCTTACTCCGGAAGAACAGCAGTATATAAAAGGTGTACAGGCTAATCTCTGGACAGAATATATTGCTACTTTCTCTCATGCTCAATATATGGTCTTGCCTCGTTGGGCTGCATTGTGTGAAATCCAGTGGTCTACTCCCGACAAGAAGAACTATGAAGACTTCCTGTCTCGTTTGCCGCAACTGATTAAGTGGTATGATGCAGAAGGATACAATTATGCAAAACATGTGTTTAACGTAACAGCCGAATATACGCCGAACCCGGCAGACGGTACACTGGACATCACGTTGTCTACCATTGACAATGCCCCTATCCACTACACCTTGGACGGCACGGAACCTACTGCCGCTTCTCCGCTTTATGAAGGTATCCTGAAAATCAAGGAAAATGCAGACTTCTCCGCTATCGCTGTTCGTCCTACCGGAAACAGCCGTGTGATTTCAGAGAAGATCAATTTCAGTAAATCCAGCATGAAGCCGATTGTAGCTAATCAACCGGTCAACAAACAATATATGTTTAAAGGTGAATCTACACTAGTAGACGGACTGAAAGGAAATGGCAACTATAAGACCGGTCGTTGGATTGCATTCTATAAAAACGATATGGATATGACTATCGACCTTCAGCAACCTACCGAGATTTCGAGCGTTGCTATTTCTACTTGCGTAGAGAAGGGAGACTGGGTGTTTGATGCAAGAGGATTTTCCGTAGAAGTATCAGACGACGGTAAGAACTTTACCAAAGTAGCTTCCGAAGAATACCCTGCTATGGAACAAAGTGATAAGAATGGTATCTACGAACATAAATTGTCATTCACTCCGGTGAAAACTCAGTATGTAAAGGTGGTTGCCTTGTCTGAAAGTAAAATACCGGAATGGCATGGAGGCAAAGGAAATCCTGCTTTCTTGTTTGTAGATGAAATCACAGTAGATTAATGAATATAAGAAATAGATGCACTAAAGTTTGTCTTTTCTTATGGGTATTGGGGATGTGCTTTGCGGCACATCCTCTTCATGCACAGTCCGTAATCCCTGTCCCTCTGAAAATAGAGCAGGGTACGGGCTCTTTTTTACTCTCAGAGAAAACAAAACTTTATACAAACATTCAAGGTGGAGAAGCTCGACTTCTGGAAAGCTATCTGCAAGCATTACCGGTTCATCTAAAGAAAGGAAAGAAAAAAGATACGCAGAACGTACTTTCTCTGTTGATAACCGAAAAGAGCGAACAGTTGCCTTCTCCCGAAAGTTATACCCTGTCCGTCACTCCGGAACGAATCCTTATCCGTGCAACATCGGGAGCGGGATTGTTCTACGGAATCCAGACACTGTTGCAATTATCTCAGCCTTCGGAAACAGGCTATTCCATTGCTTCTGTTGAAGTGCAGGATAGTCCTCGTTTCGCTTATCGCGGCTTAATGCTGGATGTCTCCCGCCACTTCTTCTCTAAAGAATTTGTGAAGAAACAGATAGACGCATTGGCATTTTATAAGATCAACCGCCTGCATCTGCACCTTACAGATGCGGCAGGCTGGCGAATTGAAATCAAGAAATATCCTTTGCTTACAGAATTTGCAGCCTGGCGTACTGACGCCAATTGGAAGACGTGGTGGAACGGCGGACGTAAGTACCTCCGTTTCGACGAGCCTGGAGCTTCCGGAGGTTACTATACACAGGATGATATTCGCGAAATCGTAGAATATGCTCGTCAGCATTTCATCACGATTATTCCGGAGATTGAAATGCCTGCCCACTCGGAAGAAGTGCTGGCAGCTTATCCGCAACTCTCTTGCGCGGGTGAGCCTTACAAGAACGCGGACTTCTGTATCGGAAACGAAGAAACGTTCACCTTTTTGGAAAATGTGCTGACCGAGGTCATGGCGCTTTTCCCTTCCGAATACATTCACATAGGAGGTGACGAAGCCGGTATGGCAGCGTGGAAAACTTGCCCGAAATGCCAAAAGAGAATGAAAGACGAACATCTCTCTCACGTGGACGAACTGCAAAGTTATCTGATTCATCGTATTGAGAAGTTCCTGAACGATCATGGTCGACGTCTGCTCGGCTGGGACGAGATATTGAAAGGAGGACTGGCTCCTAACGCGACTGTAATGTCATGGCGGGGAGAAGAAGGCGGTATTACAGCTGTAACTTCCGGACACCGGGCTATCATGACGCCGGGTGGCTACTGTTATCTGGATAGTTATCAGGACGCTCCGTACTCTCAGCCGGAAGCGATTGGTGGATACTTGCCATTGAAAAAAGTCTATTCTTACAATCCGGTTTCTACTTCATTGTCGGCGGAACAAGCGAAACTTGTGTATGGTGCGCAAGTTAATCTCTTTACTGAATATGTCCCGACTCCCGAACACGTGGAATATATGCTATATCCACGTACGCTGGCATTGGCGGAAGTTGCCTGGTCGGCTCCGGAACGTAAGTCATGGCCGGACTTCCATGCACGTGCCCTGAAAGCGGTAACGGATTTGCAGGCGAAAGGCTATCACACTTTCGATTTGAAGAGTGAGATCGGAAGTCGGCCGGAATCTTTACAACCCCTTACGCATCTGGCATTGGGAAAGAAAGTGATCTATAACGCTCCTTACAACTCCTCTTATGCAGCACAAGGTGATGTGACTTTGACCGACGGTATCCGTGGCGACTGGACTTACGGTGACGGTGCATGGCAGGGATTTATCTCGAAGAACCGCCTCGATGTAACCGTTGATATGGAAAACGAGACCACTATTCATTCAGTCACAGCAGCTTTCATGCAGGTAGTGGGAGCTGAAGTATTCTTGCCTGCGTCTGTGGTTATTTCAGTTTCCGATGACGGAGTCAATTTTACGGAACTGAAGCATCAGGACTTTGTTGTTAACAAGGAAGAAGCAATCAAGTTTTCCGATGTTTCGTGGGAAGGAACCGTCAAGGGACGCTATGTACGTTATCAGGCGCGTGCCGGCAAAGAACTGGGTGGCTGGATATTTACTGATGAAATCATAGTGAAGTAAGCAAATCCCTCGGTAAAACTCGAAAAAAGAGTCATATTGCGGCTATTAATATCAATAAAAGAAGGAATCTACTCAACCAGATTCCTTCTTTTTTTGTTATATTTGTATTATTACCTTAAAAACTGATAGTTATGATACGACAACACGGTAAACTAACTTTTCTTAGCTTTCTTCTGGTAGTTTTGTGCGGAAATACATTTGCACAGAAGATTCCTGTCATTCCTCTGGACTTGGATTCCTTGATAACGGTAGGCTATGCTACCGGAAGTCTGAAAACCCTCTCCGGTTCTGTGGAGAAAATTACGGAGAAACAAATGAACAAAGACCAGGTAACCAATCCTTTGGAAGCGATTCGGGGTAGGGTACCGGGTTTGACTATTCAACGGGGTACGAATGGACCCGCAGCTCTGGATGCAGTGCGCCTGCGTGGAACCACTTCACTGACTAGTGGTAACGATCCTCTGATTATTGTCGATGGAGTGTTTGGCGACCTTAGTATGCTGACCTCCATTTACCCCACAGATATCGAAAGTTTCACGATTCTGAAAGATGCTTCCGAAACGGCACAATACGGTTCACGTGGTGCTTCCGGTGTGATTGAAGTCACCACTAAAAAAGGAATGCAGGGTAGGACGCAGGTAGCCTACAACGGTAGTTTCGGCATTTCTACTGTCTACAAGAATCTTAAAATGTTGTCGGGAGACGAGTTCCGTAGCGTAGCTTCCGAACGCGGTATCTCTATTTTAGATAAAGGTAATAATACTAACTTCCAGAAAGAAATACAACAGACAGGTCTGCAACAGAATCATCACGTCGCTTTCTATGGAGGCTCCAGCACGTCGAGCTACCGTGTATCACTTGGTTTTATGGATCGTCAGGGGGTGATTTTGAATGAAGATATGAAGAATTTCACTTCCAATATGAACATGAACCAAAAGATGTTCGATGGCTTCTTCGACTGCGAACTGGGGATGTTCGGTTCTATCCTGAAAAATCATAATCTGGTTGACTATCAGAAAACCTTCTATTCGGCGGCAACCTTTAACCCGACGTATCCTAACCATAAAGATCCCGTTACTAACTCGTGGGACGGCATCACTACCGCCAGTCAGATAACAAACCCGTTGGCATGGATGCAGGTGGACGATGACGACGCTACTTCGCATATCAGTACACACGCCCGTTTCACCTTCAATTTGATGAAAGAATTGAAATTGGTACTGTTCGGTGCCTATACCTATAATATAGTTGAAAATTCGCAATATCTCCCCACCTCTGTTTGGGCGAACGGGCAGGCTTATAAAGGAACAAAGAAAATGGAGTCCCTCCTCGGAAATATGATGCTGACTTATAAAAAAGGCTGGAAAAAGCACTTCTTCGACGTCCTGGCATTAGCCGAACTCCAGAAAGAAACGTACACGGGATATTATACCACAGTCAGCAATTTCAGCACGGATAAGTTCGGCTACAACAATTTGCAAGCCGGTGCAGTCCGTCTGTGGGAGGGGACAAATTCGTACTACGAACAACCCCGTCTCGCATCTTTTATGGGACGTTTCAACTATACGTATGCCGATCGTTATGTCCTGACGCTGAATGCCCGTACGGACGCTTCCTCCAAGTTTGGAGCAAATCATAAGTGGGGCTTCTTTCCCTCCATATCTGCCGCATGGGTAGTCAGTGAGGAAAAGTTTATGAAACGTTTGCCAGTGGTTGATAATTTGAAATTTCGTATCGGTTACGGTCTGGCGGGTAACCAGAGTGGAATTGACTCGTATACTACACTGAATCTGGTAAAGCCGAACGGAGTTGTTCCGGTAGGCAACTCTGCCGTTGTCTCATTGGGTGATTTGAGGAATACGAACCCCGACTTGAAGTGGGAAGTGAAACACACTTTCAATACAGGTTTTGACGTAGCTTTGTTTGGTAACCGTCTGTTACTTTCCGCTAACTACTACAATTCTCGAACAACGGATATGCTTTATCTGTATAATGTGAGTGTACCGCCTTTCACTTACAACACTTTACTGGCTAATATCGGCTCCATGCGTAACTGGGGTACGGAAATAGCTATTGGTATCACTCCTCTGAAAACAAAAGATATGGAATTGAACATTAATGCCAATGTCACCTTCCAACGTAACAAACTTCTCTCATTAAGCGGAATGTACAACGGCGAAATGATTTCCGCGCCTGAATACAAGAGCCTTGCCAGTCTCGACGGAGCCGGCTTCCACGGTGGCTACAACCACATCGTCTATCAAATGGTCGGTCAACCATTAGGTGTTTTTTATTTGCCTCATAGCACCGGACTGGTGTCCGACGGGAACGGTGGATACACCTATGGTATTGCGGACTTGAACGGTGGTGGTGTCAATCTTGAAGACGGCGAAGACCGCTATGTGGCAGGGCAAGCCGTGCCCAAAACAATTCTGGGTTCGAACATCAGCTTCCGTTACAAACGCTTCGATCTTTCGGTGCAGATCAACGGAGCTTTCGGCCATAAAATCTATAACGGAACATCACTGACGTATATGAACATGAATATCTTCCCTGACTACAATGTGATGAAATCCGCGCCGAAGCAGAACATTAAGGACCAGACTGCCACTGACTATTGGCTGGAAAAAGGCAATTACGTAAACTTTGACTACGTGACGCTTGGTTGGAATGTACCAATCGAGAAGGTGCAGAAACTCAAGAAGTACGTCCGTTCTTTGCGTCTTGCCTTCACGGTCAACAACCTGGCGACGATTTCCGGCTATTCAGGGCTATCACCGATGATTAACAGTTCTACGGTAAACTCTACTTTGGGGGTGGATGATAAACGTAACTACCCGTTGGCACGTACCTATACATTGGGATTGAGTATTAACTTTTAACGGAGGATGAGAAGATGAAAGAATATTTGAAAAAAGATTAGTTTGGTGCTTGCTACGTGTACGTTCTTGTTTTCCTGCGATAAATTTCTGGAAGAAAATCCGAAAGATAAGTTGCCCGAAGATGATGTGTATAATTCCATTTCGGAAGTCTATCTCAATGCTGTTGCCTCGCTCTATACTTATGTGGGCGGTTACAGCGACAGCCAGGGATTGCAGGGAACGGGCAGAGGTGTCTATGATCTCAATACTTTCACTACTGATGAAGCTATTATCCCTACGCGCGGTGGCGACTGGTACGACGGTGGCTTTTGGCAGGGATTATTTCTCCATGATTGGGGTATTGAGAATGATGCCATTCAAGCTACATGGGAGTATCTTTATAAAGTCGTAATGCTTAGTAATAAGTCGCTCGAACGAATCGACAAATTCGCAGAAACCCATTCTGATGCGGAACTCCCGGCTTATCGAGCGGAAGTGCGTGCTATGCGTGCGATGTACTACTATTATCTGCTGGATTTGTTTGGCCGTGTGCCTTTGGTGCAGTCTTCTTCTCCTGCGATGAAAGACATCGTTCAAAGCGAGCGGAAGACAGTATTCGAATTTATATTCAAGGAATTACAGGAAGTGGCTCCATTACTTTCGGAGGTACACAGCAATCAGACCGGGCCTTATTATGGGCGTATCACTCGTCCGGTGGTTACTTTCTTGTTGGCAAAACTGGCACTGAATGCCGAAGTTTATACCGATAACGACTGGACGGACAACGAACGTCCCGACGGAAAAAATATCAAGTTCATGGTAGACGGTAATGAACTCAATGCCTGGGAGACGGTCATATACTACTGCGACCAACTGAAAGTTATGAATTATAAACTGGAACCGGAATACGAGACTAACTTCTCTATCTTCAATGAACCGTCCGTAGAGAATATATTCACGATCCCGATGAATAAAACATTGTATACCAATCAGATGCAATACCTTTTTCGTTCCCGTCATTACAACCATGCCAAAGCTTACGGGCTAAGCGGTGAGAATGGTCCCAGTGCAACGATTGAAGCACTCGAAACTTTCGGTTATGGGACAGCTGCCCAAGACCCTCGCTTCGACATCTGTTATTTTGCAGGAGAAATGTATGACTTGAAAGGAGACATTATCAAGCTGGACGACGGTACTGTCTTGGTATATCTCCCTTGGGAAGTAGCATTGGATATCACCGACACCCCGTATGAGCAAACGGCAGGTGCCCGTATGAAAAAGTATGAAGTAGACCCCACCGCCACAAAAGACGGAAAATTAATGGAGAATGACATTGTCCTGTTCCGCTACGCGGACGCTTTACTGATGAAGAGCGAAGCTAAAGTACGCAACGGTGCAAACGGAGACGTCGAGTTAAATCAAGTCCGGAGCCGGGTGAAGGCCGCTCGCCGTCCCGCTACTTTGGAGAATATACTTTCCGAACGCCAGCTTGAATTGGCTTGGGAGGGTTGGAGGCGTCAGGACCTTATCCGCTTCGGAATGTTTACTCGTGCATACAACAGCCGTCCTCAATTACCAAACGAGGAAACCGGTTATACTACCGTATTCCCTATTCCCGAGAAAATACGGGTGATGAATACAAAGCTAGTACAGAATCCGGGGTATTGAGTGGGTTTTAAATAACAAACGCTCCATGTGTCACCAGGCATTCATGGAGCGTTTAATTATTAATAGGAAGAAATTTTTATGTAAGTCTTAATCGAAGAAACTTTTGAACTTCTTGAAGATCTTTTCCTTCACTGACGTACTCGGCTTGAAATTATCCGAATCTTCCATTTTTTCAAGCGCACTCTTTTCCTCCTTGTTGAGAGCTTCTGGCACATAGATACTGACATTCACGAGCAAATCCCCTGTTCCGTATCCATTCACGTTCGGCAATCCTTTACCGCGTAGACGAAGTACCTTTCCCGGTTGAGTACCTGAGTCAATCTTTACCTTCACCTTTCCGTCGATGGTCGGGATCTCCACAGCCCCGCCCAAAGCGGCAGTGGGAAAACTCAACAACAAGTTATAAATCAGATCATTCTCGTCACGAATCAAGTCTGGATGCGGTTCTTCTTCTACGAGAATCAGTAAATCTCCCGGCACGCCGTTATGCTTGCCGGCATTTCCTTTGCCACTCATAGAAAGTTGCATGCCTTCTGCCACTCCGGCAGGTATCTGCACTGTCACTACTTCCTCACCGTAAACGATTCCATCGCCACTACACTTCTTACACTTGTTCTTGATGATTTTACCCTCACCGTTACAAGTAGAGCAGGTGGCACGCGTTTGCATCGTCCCTAAAATAGTCTGCTGGTTACGGATCACCGTACCACTACCTTTACAAGTTGGACACGTTTCCGAACCGCCGTCCCCTTCGGCACCACTACCGTGGCACTGGTCACACGGCACATATTTCTTGAGCTTGAACTTTTTCTCCACTCCGGTAGAGATTTCTTTCAACGTCAGTTTCACCTTTACGCGCAGGTCACTTCCGCGATACCGTCGCTGCTGCGAACCTCCTCCGCCGCCGAATCCGCTGAAACCACCGAATCCTCCTCCGCGACCTCCGAAGATGTCACCGAACATGGAGAAAATATCATCCATAGACATACCTTCGCCACCGAAACCGCCGAACGGCCCACCGTTACCTGCCGCACCGCTCACTCCTGCGTGGCCGAACTGGTCGTAACGCGAGCGCTTATCCGGGTTACTTAATACATCATACGCCTCGGCCGCTTCCTTGAACTTTTCTTCTGCCTCCTTGTCACCCGGATTCTTGTCGGGGTGATATTGAATCGCTTTTTTGCGGTAGGCTTTTTTAATTTCTTCTACTGTGGCTGTCTTCGTTACCTCCAGTACTTCATAATAGTCTCTTTTCTCTGCCATGCTTTTATTGATTCAAGTTCTTCTTATTCTCCAACTACCACTTTGGCGTGACGGAGTACTTTATCGTTCAATGTATATCCCGTCTGTACGCAATCCAGGATTTTACCTTTCTGTGCTTCCGACGGTGCGGGAATTACGGCGATAGCCTCGTGGTAATCAGTATTCAGCGGTTGGTCTTTCGTTTCGATCACCTTCACACCGTTTTGTGCCAGGGTAGCCATGAATTTATTATAAATCAGTTCGACACCTTCTTTCACAGCTTGGACATCCGTAGCCGTTTCCATCGTTTTGATGGCACGTTCGAAATCATCCACCACCGGAAGAATACTGCTAAGGCTCTTTTCGCCACCGTTCAGGATCAGTTCCGCTTTCTCCTTCATAGTGCGTTTCCGGTAATTGTCGAACTCGGCGGAGAGACGCAAATATTTATCCTTCTGCTCCTCAATGGTCTCCTGAGCCGTCTCCAGTTCCTTTTCCAATTCCTCTTCGTGAGTCATCGGGGCGGCATTTTCCGCTTGTTCGTCCTGCGGTTGTTCTTCCGCGTTATTCAGAGTTTCCTCAACGTTGAGTTCTTCTTCCTTCACTTTTTTTTCTTTAGGGTCCATATCTATTTCTGTTTTTTATTCATAATATCAAAATCACATGCAAAAACTTTGCCAAGTTGGTGTTTTTGCCAAAAAACTCTGCAAAGGTAATACTTTTATGTCAGATTGGCACATACGGGATAGTTCATTATTCATTTTAAATGTCTACCTTTGCACACTCAAATTGAAAAGTGTAAATAGTTAAATAGTAAATAGGTAAGATGATTACAGTTTCAAACGTTTCGGTACAGTTTGGTAAAAGAGTGTTGTTTAATGACGTAAACCTGAAATTTACGAGTGGTAACTGCTATGGTATTATCGGCGCAAACGGTGCGGGAAAATCTACATTCCTCCGTACGATTTACGGAGATTTGGATCCGACTACCGGTTCGATTGCTCTGGGACCGGGCGAGCGTCTCTCCGTGTTGAGTCAAGACCACTTCAAATGGGATGCTTTTACCGTTATGGATACCGTAATGATGGGGCATACCGTGTTGTGGGATATCATGAAACAGCGCGAAGAACTCTATGCTAAAGAAGACTTTACAGACGAAGATGGACTGAAAGTGTCCGAACTGGAAGAACGGTTCGCTGAACTGGACGGCTGGAATGCCGAGAGTGACGCAGCCATGTTGTTGAGCGGTTTGGGAATCAAAGAAGATAAGCACTACACACTGATGGGCGAATTGAGTGGTAAAGAGAAAGTACGTGTCATGCTAGCGCAGGCATTGTACGGAAATCCTGATAACCTCCTTCTCGACGAACCTACCAATGATTTGGATATGGAGACAGTGACATGGCTGGAAGAATATCTTTCCAACTTCGAACATACGGTGCTTGTTGTGAGCCACGACCGTCACTTCCTCGACTCCGTCTGTACGCATACAGTCGATATTGACTATGGAAAGATCAATATGTTTGCCGGTAACTACAGTTTCTGGTACGAATCCAGCCAGTTGGCTCTCCGTCAGCAGCAGAACCAGAAGGCGAAGGCTGAGGAGAAGAAGAAAGAGCTCGAAGAATTTATCCGCCGTTTTAGTGCCAACGTAGCGAAGAGTAAGCAGACCACCAGCCGCAAGAAAATGCTGGAAAAACTGAATGTAGAAGAAATTAAACCTTCTTCACGCAAGTATCCGGGTATTATCTTCACTCCCGAACGCGAGCCGGGCAATCAGATTCTCGAAGTTGCCGGATTGAGCAAGAAGACGGAAGAAGGCGTAGTGCTTTTCAACGATGTCAACTTCAATGTAGAAAAGGGAGACAAAATTGTATTCCTGTCACGCAACCCGCGTGCCATGACTGCACTTTTTGAAATCATCAACGGAAATATAAAACCGGATTCGGGAACCTTCAACTGGGGGGTGACTATCACCACCGCTTACTTGCCTTTGGACAATACCGACTTCTTCAATACGGACCTGAACTTGGTGGACTGGTTGAGCCAGTTTGGCGAAGGAAACGAAGTGTATATGAAGAGTTTTCTCGGGCGTATGCTGTTCTCCGGTGAGGAAGTACTGAAGAAAGTGAGCGTACTTTCCGGAGGTGAAAAAATGCGTTGTATGATTGCCCGTATGCAGCTCAGGGGGGCAAACTGCCTCATTCTGGATACTCCTACCAACCACTTGGATTTGGAATCTATCCAGGCATTCAACAACAACCTGAAAACGTATAGAGGAAACATCCTGTTTTCGTCTCATGACCACGAATTTATTCAGACCGTTGCCAACCGTATCATCGAACTGACGCCGAACGGTATCATTGACAAGATGATGGAATACGACGAATATATCACGTCAGACCACATTAAAGAATTGAGAGCGAAGATGTACGGAGATAAGTAAGACTCCGGACATTACTGATAATAAAAAAGAGAGCGTATCAAGACATTGGTTTTTGATACGCTCTCTTTTTTTTTAGGGATAATTTGTCATTCAAGTAACTTTGGAGCTACTATGAATTAGCATTCGCTATACATAACTTTATTCGTCTGACAGTTGTCAGACGAATAGAATTATGCAACAACAAAGATTGATTTATTAAATACGAGGGGTAGAAATGTGTTAACTCGGACTTAGTTTATAACCGTTGTCTTACTCTGATATAGGGCTATACTCTATATATCAAGGTTATTCCTTTACTTATTTCTTATAAATCAACTTACTCGGCACCCCGTCTCCAAACAGGTTATCGCCCAATGTTGTGATCTTATTTCCCGTAGCCAATACATAGCGGAGATTGTCACATCCCATAAATGCGCCGAACTCGATAGCAGTCACGCTGGCCGGAAGTTCGAGTGTACCGCAAAGACGTCCGCAGTTACTGAATACACGCTGTCCGATCGATTTGAGATTATGAGGTAACTTCATTCTCAATAAATATTTTTTTTGTGAGAAAGTAAAGTCAGGGATAGCTGTTGCGTTTGTTCTGGAAATATCCACTGAAACAAGGTTCGGCATATAGTCGCGGATCAGTTTGAAGTCGGCGTTGTCCAGCTTGCCTTCAATGGTCAGGAAGTTGATGTCTCTGGGTTGCAGTACCGGATTTCAGGATTTCTTCTTCCAGTTTGCCCATTGCTCCCACTTGCAAAGTGGTTTCTACCGGTTCTCCCTCTATGAAAGCAAACTTTTCCCACCTATTCTTATAACGGTATTCATCGCTGCTGCCCAGCGGAACGAAAATAGCGGTAATGCTGTCCGCCAATGCTTCCGGCAACAGGTTAGGAGCTGTCTTTTTCCGGATCTGGCAGATTTTCAGGTTCTCGCACCCTTTGAAGGCGGCGTCTTCGATGTTCTTGATTTTCTCGGAAAGAATTATTTTCTCCAGAGTGGCTTTACCTTTGGTCACTCCGTCTACTACGTTCGAGAAAGCGTAGGCAGGGATGAAGTTCGGCATATAAACGCAAAGTTTTCCGTTGGGATAGGTACCGGCTTTCCCGGTGTACATCTTGATGTCTGCATTCGAAATGTCCAATACTTTCAGGTTGGGAAATTCATCACGCAGATGTCTGAAGTCCTCGGCATTTATTTTACCGGTCAAAGTGAGGTGGGTGATACTGTTGGCCTCATCCTCCGTCATCATGGAAATCAGCGTACCGGGCTTACTACATAATACGTCTTACTCACTTGGGCGGCTGCTCCTAACGCATTAGCGGCCAATAAGAAACTTATCAATAGTAGTTTTATTTTCATAATTTTGTAGATTTGTTCAGGCAAATATAGGAAAAATAGGTAAGAGATAGTGTTTTTTTATGTTTTATATCTAATTTTGTAGCCGGATTAACAAATTGTAAAAATGGAGGCAGAAAACATTGTGGATAAAAAAGAACTGAAGGGACTTCCTATATGGGCGTGTATTTTGCTGTTTATAGTGGTGTTTTTTGTGTTTATGTTGTTGTATAGTGCATTGATACAAGGATTCCTTTCATTGGTTCTTGGAGTGGAGGCCCGTCACCCCGGAATAGTGGGGTATATTCTGCAAGAGACGGGTATGCTTTTGACCGCTTTGACTTCTGCTGTTATCATGCTTCGTTTTGAACGGCGTCCGTTCTCAGACTTGGGCTTGTCTGTCAAAGGACATGCGCGAGGATTGTGGTACGGATTGCTGATAGCTGTTCTGTTTTATCTGGTTGGCTTCGGACTGTCTCTGCTTTTGGGAGAAATAGAAGTGACCGGTTTTAAGTTTGAACCGGTGAATTTGCTCGGTTCGTGGGTCTTTTTTCTGTTGGTGGCGTTGTTTGAAGAGATTCTGATGCGCGGCTATATTCTCGGACGACTGCTTCATACACGTATGAATAAATTCCTGTCGTTATTTATATCATCGGCATTGTTTGCCTTGTTACATATCTTCAATCCGGAAATAGATTTCTTGCCTATGCTCAATCTGCTACTTGCTGGCATGCTGCTGGGAGCTTCTTACTTGTATACAAAGAATCTTTGTTTCCCTATCTCCCTTCATCTTTTCTGGAACTGGATTCAGGGACCGGTGTTGGGCTACGAAGTGAGTGGTAACAATTTCATATCTTCTATGCTGACTTTGCGTATGCCCGAAGAAAACGTACTGAATGGCGGAGCCTTCGGTTTTGAAGGCTCGCTCATTTGCACAGTACTTATGATTGTTTTTACGATTCTGATCGTGTGGTGGGGGAGAAAAAAGAGAAGCAATCAGTCTTGCGGTACCCCGATCATGCTAAGTTGGATTCGTTTGCGGTCGGTATCCACATTTATAATCTTGACCATAACTTGCTGGTGAATGGATACGATTTCCGTAGGGTCGGAAATATATCGTTCGGCCAGTTGGGAGAGGTGTACAAGCCCGTTCTCCTTAATACCTATATCGACAAACGCCCCGAAATTGGTGATGTTGCCTACAATGCCCGGAAGTATCATTCCTTCGCGCAAGTCGTTGATCGTACGTACGTTCTTATCAAATTCGAATACCTTAATGGTTTTACGAGGGTCACGTCCCGGTTTGTCGAGTTCTTGTAGGATGTCCTGTAAGGTAGGCAGTCCGACGGTGGGAGTGAGATAGTCGGAGATATTGATTTTCTGCCGGAGTTCCTTGTCTGCTATCAGTTCGTCGATGGTACATTTCAGGTCTTTGGCCATTTGCTCTACGATGTGGTAGCTTTCCGGATGCACGGCAGTGTTGTCCAACGGATTTTTGGCTCCGGGGATACGGAGAAAGCCGGCACATTGCTCAAAGGCTTTGGCACCCATGCGTGGGACTTTCATCAGTTCTTTCCGTGAGTTGAAGGCTCCGTTTTCTACACGATAGTTTACGATGTTCTGTGCCAGTTGAGGTCCCAGGCCGGAGATATACGTCAACAAATGGCTACTGGCTGTGTTCAGGTTGACACCAACGAGGTTGACACAGTTTTCTACTGTCTGGTCGAGTGCTTTCTTTAGCTTTGTCTGGTCCACATCGTGTTGGTATTGACCTACGCCGATAGATTTGGGATCGATTTTAACCAGTTCCGCCAATGGGTCCATGAGACGGCGGCCGATAGAGACTGCTCCCCGTACTGTAACGTCATAGTCGGGAAACTCATCGCGAGCGATCTTGGAAGCTGAATAGATAGAAGCTCCTTGTTCACTGACCATGAATACGGGAATTTGGCGGTCAAACGTTTGACGGTTGATAAAGTCTTCCGTCTCGCGGCTGGCCGTTCCGTTGCCGATAGAGATTGCTTCTATCTGGTAGGCTTCTATCATCTTGCGGAGTTTGGAAGCGGCTTCGCCGGGTTTGTTGACCGGGGGATGCGGATAGATATTTTCATTATGTATCAGGTTACCTTGTGCGTCTAGGCAGACTACTTTGCATCCGGTACGGAATCCGGGATCAATTGCGAGCACCCGTTTCTGTCCCAATGGAGCGGTAAGCAGTAGCTGGCGGAGGTTTTCCGTGAACACGCGTATGGCTTCTTCGTCCGCTTTTTCTTTGGATTGGGCGGCAAATTCCGTTTCAATGGAGGGTTTGAGCAGACGTTTGTAGGCATCGGCAGTGGCTTCGCTTACCTGATGGCTGCATTCGTTATTGCCTCGTACGAATTGGCGTTCCAAACGTTCGATACACGTCTCATCATCCGGAGTGATAGAGACTTTCAGCAGTCCTTCCGATTCTGCACGGCGGATAGCCAGCAAACGGTGGGAGGTGCAGCGTTTCAGAGACTCGGAGAAGTCGAAGTAATCCCGGTATTTGGCAGCTTCATCCTCTTTGCCTTTTACTACTTTGGCGATGATCTCCGCCTGTCGTCCGAACTGGTTACGCACTGCGTTGCGGGCATGTTCGTCTTCGTTCACTTGTTCGGCGATGATGTCACGGGCACCTTTTAGGGCATCGTCTATGTCTTTCACGTCACCTTTGACGAAGGAGGAGGCGCGGACGGCAAGATTATTCTCCCGTTGTAGCAAGAGGATTGTGGCAAGCGGTTCGAGTCCTTTTGGCGGGCGGCTTCCGCACGGGTTTTCCGTTTGGGTTTGTAGGGGAGATAGACATCTTCCAGTTCCGTAGGGTTCCAGGTGTCGTTGATGCGCTTCTCGAGCTCGGCGGTCAGTTTACCTTGTTCGGTGATAGTGCCGAGAATCGTTTCCTTGCGTTTGGCTATGTCGCACAGCTTATCGTGTTGCTCCTTGATCTGCTCTATTTGAACTTCATCCAGTCCACCCGTAGCTTCTTTACGGTAACGGCTGATGAATGGTATAGTGGCACCTTCACCCAAAAGATGAAGGGTGCTGGCGATTTGTCTTTCCGGTATGCCTAATGATCCGGAAATCATCTTGTGAAATAATTCCATAAACAGTTTTTTGAAAATGAATGAGCGACAAAAATACATATAAATCTGTTATACCCGACAAGTTTTGTTATATTTGCATGCAAAATAAAAAAGGTCGCAGATTAAAACAACACAATTATGTCGAGATATGTAGGATACCTGTTCGTCTGTATTCTTTGGCTGTTCGTGCCTATGGGGGCATGGGCTGTCTCTAAAGATAAGAATCCCATTCTGATTATCTGCTCCTATAATCCGGCAGCGCACCAGACTTCGGTCACCATTTCCGATTATATGGAAGAATATGGCAAACTGGGAGGGCAGCGTGACATTATCATTGAAAACATGAACTGCAAAAGTTTCTCGGAAGCTCCGCTCTGGAGTGATATGATGACGCAGATTCTTTCTAAATACCAGGGAGAGAAGCATCCGGGACAAATTATTTTATTGGGTCAGGAAGCATGGGCGGCTTATTTGTCACAAAGGGATTCGATGCAGATAAAAGTGCCGGTCATGTGTAGCCTCGCGAGTAGTAATATCGTAATATTACCGAAGGATACCGTGAAGAATCTTGATAGCTGGATGCCCGAATCCGTAGATATTTTTGTTGACCACATGGATATTCCGGAACTCGAATCGGGCTTTATCAATCAGTATGATATAGAGGGGAATATACGTATGCTCCGGGCGTTTTATCCAAAAACGGAGCATATCGCTTTTATATCGGATAATACGTATGGCGGTGTGACTATGCAGGCATTGGTACGGAAGGAAATGGAAAAGTTCCCCGATTTGGATTTGATTCTTATGGACGGGCGTAAGCATACTATCTACACGATTGTGGAGGAGTTGAGACATTTGCCGGAAAATACGGTTATTATGGTGGGGACTTGGCGTGTGGATATGAATGAGGGGTATTTCATGCGGAATGCCACTTATGCCATGATGGAGGCGACTCCCGCTATTCCGGCTTTTACACCTTCTTCGGTGAGCTTGGGGTCTTGGGCAATTGGCGGCGTGCTTCCTGACTATCGGAAAGTGGGAAAGGAAATGGCACAGGAATCTGTACGAATGGATAGTCAGCCGGGAGATACGGCGAAACATCTTTCCGTGATTGGTTGTAAGGCTGTATTGGATAGCCGAAAGGTGAAGGAATGGGGATTGAATCCGAAAGTCTTGCCTTTTGATGTGCAGCTTATTAATCAGCCGGTTTCTTTCTATCAGCAGTATACGTATCAGATTTGGTCCGCTTGTGCGCTGTTTGTGATATTGGTGCTCGGATTATGTATTTCGCTGTTTTATTATTTCCGCACGAAACGTTTGAGGGATGAATTGTTGAAATCGGAGAAGGATCTGCGTGTAGCGAAGGATAGGGCGGAAGAATCGAATCGTCTGAAAAGTGCTTTTCTAGCTAATATGAGCCATGAGATACGAACGCCGTTGAATTCTATTGTCGGCTTTTCGGATGTACTGGCGGTAGGCGGCAGCACAGAGGAGGAACAACAGTCCTATTATCAGATTATTAAGACGAACTCAGATTTGTTACTTCGCCTGATTAACGATATTCTTGATCTTTCACGTCTGGAGGCGAACCGGGTGACGCTGACTTGGGAGGAGTGTGATGTGGTGCAGTTATGCAACCAGGTGGTGGCTTCTGTCAGTTTCTCGCGACGGTCGGATAATCAGTTTCTATTCAATACATCTTTCGAGAGTTTCCGAATGGAGACGGACGTGCAGCGTATGCAGCAGGTGATTATCAATTTGATGTCCAATGCCGATAAGTTTACAAAACAGGGAAAGATAACATTGGATTTTTCGGTGAATGAGGAGACGCAAATGGCTGTCTTTTCGGTGACGGACACGGGATGCGGTATTCCGAAGGAGAAACAGGCGTTGGTGTTCGAGCGTTTTGAAAAACTGAATGAATATGCGCAGGGGACAGGTTTGGGACTGTCTATCTGTAAATTGATTGTGTATAAATGGAAAGGAAGTATATGGATCGATCCTGACTATACCGGTGGGGCACGGTTTGTTTTCTCTCATCCGCTAAATATAAGAAAAAGAATGAAACGATTTACATTGATTTATGTTTGGCTTCTTTTCCTCGTACTGTCTGTTGCGGCGCAGGAAAAGGTGGTGAAGCTGAAGATTGTAGAAACAAGTGATGTACATGGCAATTATTATCCTTATAACTTTATAACCCGTCAGGAATGGAAAGGCAGCTTGGCGCGAATCTATTCTTTTGTACAGAAAGAGCGCCGGGAGTATAAAGAGAATCTTATTTTACTCGATAATGGTGATATTTTGCAGGGACAGCCCACTGCCTATTACTATAATTATATAGATACGGTGTCTCCCCATCTTTGTTCGGAAATGATGAACTACATGAAATATGATGCCGGCAATATGGGTAATCATGATGTGGAAACCGGACGCAGTGTGTTCGACCGTTGGATCGGGACTTGTGATTTCCCTATATTGGGAGCGAACATCATAGATACGTCTACCGGAGAAACGTATCTGCCACCGTACAAGGTACTGAGGCGTGACGGTGTGAAAATAGTTATCTTGGGAATGATTACCCCGGCTATTCCTGCATGGCTTTCCGAAAATTTGTGGAAGGGATTGCATTTTGACGATATGGAGGAGACGGCTCGTAAATGGATGAAGATTATTCGTGAAAAAGAGAATCCGGACTTAGTGATTGGCTTGTTCCATGCGGGGCAGGAAGCGTTTAAAATGTCCGGCAAATATAATGAGAACGCATCTCTGAATGTGGCGAAGAATGTACCGGGATTTGATATGGTATTAATGGGGCATGATCATGCCCGTGAATGTAAGAAGGTGGTGAATATTGTCGGAGATTCGGTCTTGATTATTGACCCAGCCAGCAACGGGGTGGTGCTCTCTAATGTGGATGTCACTCTGAAATTGAAAGACGGGAAATTGGTGGATAAAGATATCAGGGGGAGACTTACTGAAACGAAAGATTATGGAGTCAGCGAGGACTTTATGAAACATTTCGCTTCTCAGTATGAGACCGTGAAGAGGTTTGTATCCAAAAAGATAGGTACATTTACTGAAAGTATCTCTACTCATCCTTCTTTCTTCGGGCCTTCTGCTTTCATTGATTTGATACATACGTTGCAGCTTGATATTACGGGGGCGGATGTTTCTTTCGCTGCTCCGCTTTCATTTGATGCGGAAATAAAGGAAGGGGATGTATCTGTCAGTGATATGTTCAACCTGTATAAGTACGAGAATATGCTTTACGTGATGACATTGTCGGGAAAAGAAATTAAAGATTTTTTGGAAATGTCTTATTATATGTGGACAAATCGGATGAAATCGCCGGACGATCATTTGCTCTTGTTCAAGGAGAAGCGTCGCGAAGGTGCGGAGGACAGGGCCTCTTTCCAGAATTACAGTTTTAACTTTGATTCGGCTTCGGGCATTATTTATACGGTGGATGTCACTAAACCACAAGGAGAGAAGGTTACGATTGTCAGTATGGCAGATGGCTCTCCTTTCCTTATGAACAAGGTATATAAGGTGGCTCTGAACTCTTATCGCGGTAACGGTGGTGGCGAGTTACTGACTAAAGGCTCCGGGATTCCACAGGAGAAATTGAAAGACCGTATTATTTTCTCTACGGACAAGGACCTTCGCTTCTATCTGATGAATTATATCGAGAAGAAAGGGATAATGGACCCGAAGGCGTTGAACCAGTGGAAATTTATTCCTGAAGAGTGGACAGTCCCTGCCGCCAAACATGATTATGAGTATTTATTCGGGGTGGTCAATAAGTAACTAATTTTGTTCATTTTGTCAGATAATCTTTTTGTTTGGTTGTATATCTGATTAAAAGCTGGTATATTTGTCGCTAAAAGAGAGAGAGAGTATGGATATTCAAAGTGTTCCGAAAGTAGGTATTTCTTCGGTAGTTCATTCTAAACATATAGATCCTGACTGCATTGATGTGGTTGACAATGATATAGCGCTCTTCGATACGGAGAGCGTTGTTTCCTTGTATAGCGGACCTAGTAAGCTGGAGGTAGTTATAGTGGGCCTCTGTTTGGGAGGTGGTAGTAAATTTAATATTAGTTTACGCGAGTATGAAATAGTTCCGGGACGAATGGTGATTGTCTTGCCGAATCAGATTATCGAGCATAGGTGGTTTAGTCCTGATTTCAAGGCTATTTTCTTTGCGGTATCAAAGAATTTGCTGGAAGCATTGCCTAAAGTGGGGAATGTACTTTCTCTGTTCTTTTATTTGAAAGATTATCCTTGTTTTGACCTTACGCCGCATGAACAGGATATTATCCGGGAATATTATAGCTTTATCAGGAAAAGATTGAAGAATAAGGAGGACTTGTATCGTAGAGAAGTCGTAATGGGACTGATGCAAGGTTTTTTCTTCGAACTTTGCAATATCTTTAATAGCCATGCTCCGACTGCCGCCGCTACGGTGAAGAATAAAAGTCGGAAAGAGTATATATTCGAGCGTTTCTATGAATCTCTGATAGAATCTTATCAATCGGAACGTAGTGTGAAATTTTATGCCGACCAGTTGTGTCTGACACCGAAACATCTCTCAGGTGTGGTGAAAGAAGTCAGTGGTAAAACGGTGGGGGAGTGGATTGATGAGCTGGTGATTCTGGAGGCAAAAGCGCTTCTGAATTCTTCGAGTATGAATATACAAGAGATTGCCGACCGGCTCAATTTTGCAAACCAGTCTTTCTTCGGGAAATATTTTAAGCATTATACCGGTATGTCTCCTAAAGAATACCGCAAAAGCCGATAACGGAATATTCTGTTATCATATATGTTTTGTCTTCATTGTGCGTTGTTTTTTACTATAAGACGCCGGAACGTACCCGGCTTAGTGTCTCCGGTGTCATCAAAAGATAAGAGGCGATGTATGCCAGAGGTGCACGTTTGATGATTTCCGGATGTGTTTCGAGCAGGAGGTTATAACGTTCGCGGGCGGATTCAAAGCGCCATGAGTCCGCTTTGATTTGGGATACGATTAAAGAGTATTCCAGTATTTTTTGATAAAACATATTGATTTCCCAATTTTCTTTGGCTAACTTAAATAGCATATCCCGCGGAAACATGTAAAGAACAACAGGCTCTAATGTTTCTACAATTAGTTTTGTCGGTACTTGTTTCAGAAAACTCTCAATACACATCACGATACATCCTTCGTATGAGAAATGTTCGGTCACGTCTTTCCCATTCTTGTAATAGTACTGCCTAAGCATCCCTTTGCCGACAAATACGATTTCATGAGCTACTTCTCCTTCATTCAGCGCTATTGCTCCTTTGGGAAATTCTTCACGAATCAGTATGCTTTCTATCTGCCGTCTTCCTTCTATACTCATCTCCGGAAAGCGGGAATTTACAACAGCATTTACAGTCTCTCTTAATAGTGTATCCATGTCTTTTTTGTCTTGATGTGTGCAAAAATACTAAAAACGGTTGACATAAATCAAGTGTGGCACAAAAAAGATGTATCTTTGTACTTAAAATCAAGATGTAGGCGATGATGAATAAAATTATAGGAGCGGCTGTATTGCTGCTTTGTTTTTGCAGTTGTGTGAAGGATAATGATGCGATATATTATCCTGTGGGTAATGTGGATATTGAAAAAGGCGGTCCGGCTCTGGAAGTAGGATCTAATAGTATTTTGGTGGCTGAGAGCTATAATGAAGAGGATTATGTATTGGATACGCTTGCGCAGTATCCGGGTGATCCGACTCTTGGCAAGCTGACGTTTATGATTAATCTGAAAAATCAGTCGGGAACCCGGGAGGTTGCAGAGTTCAATGGTGTAGGTAAATCCGTATTGACTATGAGCCTCGGTTACAAAGACGGTAATTATCCGGTAGAAAGCCAGATTCCTGTTTATACTTCCGCAGATGCTACTGCTAGTTATGCCATTAAACTTCGTTTAAAGGGAGAGTTAACTTTAACCGACGATGAATGGATGATTGATTATGTTTATGCTCAACTGGCCGGTTTATTCCAGCCTTATCCGCCAGCGTCTTTCCCGGAAGTCTTTATGTGTAAAGGAGGGGAACAGTCTTTTGCTACTTTTGATTCATTTCGCAGGACCTGGACATTTGATATAACTTATGATCATTCCGAGCTTTCTTTTAGTCAATTATACTTTAACTTATTTGTTAATCTGGCTGGGCAAAAGCGGGAAGACAGAATCCGGCTGAGGATAGATAAAGATTCCTACTTTAAGATATATAAAATAAAAGAGGAAATGTAGTTTAACTACATTTCCTCTTTTATTTAGTAGTGGGTACGAGAATCGAACTCGTATTACATGCGTGAGAGGCATGTGTCCTAACCGTTAGACGAACCCACCGGCTTTTGATAGATTTAAAAAGAGCCAAGTCTTAAAAACTTAGCTCTTTTTCTCTTGAGATTTGTTTGCGGAAGCTGGGGGATTCGAACCCCCGGTACCCTTACGAGTACGTCAGTTTAGCAAACTGGTGGTTTCAGCCACTCACCCAAACTTCCTTGAACCCGCATTCTCTCTCAAATGCGGTGCAAATATAGGGGGAACTTTTGGACTACGCAAATCTTTTAGCAAGATTTTTTTAGTCTGTTTTTTGAAAAATCAGATAACTTGCTATGTTTCAAATGTTAAACGAATGATTTTTTTTCGATATCTTTTATTTTTTGTTACGAAGGAAAGAACTTGAAACATATTGACGGTATCTGCTTGCGATATTGACGGTATCTTAGTGAGATAGGGTAACTATGTCGACCGGACAGTGACGCTATATTTCAGAGCATAAAAAAAGGCTATCTATCCCAGACAGCCAATCTTTTGTTAACCTTAAATCTAATACTATGAAAAACACATTACAAAGATACGGACTTCTGGAAAATTAGCAAGTAAAGCAAGAAAAAACAGATGTTTTATAACATTACTGCTTTGAATGCTATATTCCCAATATTTATCACATAGTTGCAGGTAACTTGTCTCGGCACTCTTACCTCTCAAGGAGATAGCATACATTTTTGTTTGTTTTGCTTTTGCATGTTCTATGCTTCGGGCTAACATATAATCAACGGGACGCATCTCAAAGTCGGATACGGTGATGATATCTGTTTCCATATATTGGTAATCGGAGGCAAAGATACGAGATTTCTTTGAGATAGGTTTATTGGGTACAGAGGGATTTACCTCCATAATTAGGCAATTTCCTCCGTACAAGTAGGACTTTTCAGTTTCATAAGGAAAATTCATTCTATACTTTTGTCATATCGAAAGATAAATGATATAAATAAGGACCATAAAAATAAAGGATTATGAAAACGAACGCATTCAAATACTTAGGTATAGCTTTAATGGCATTGATGATGATTAGCCTTACTTCTTGCGAAGTAGAAATTGATAGCTTTTATGATGATGATAATATCGGTGGCGGGTATTATTCCCGTTCGTCGGAATTGTGCAGTCGCACATGGATCAGTTATTACCGTGACGCAGACGGGAACCGTTGTTGTCAAGAACTGGATTTTTATTTAGACCGTACAGGGGTTGATTACATACGAGTGGAATACCGTAACGGAGATGTGGAAGTTTTTGAATATAATTTCCGGTGGAACTGGGAAAACTATGCACAAACATCTATCAGGATGTCCTACGGTCCGGGTGATGTTTCCTATCTGGATGATGTGTACCTTGGTGGAAACAGATTAAGCGGTTATCTGGACGGAAGGGATAACTTTGTGGAATATCAGGGAAGCAGGTAAAAAAAACAATAGGTATCGGAGATAACAAGATGCAGGTAGAAAGACGAGGACAAAGAAGGATAAGATAAAAAATGTGTCAGGGGTTAATGACAGAATGATAGGTAGGAGAGGTAAAAGGTTGCCAATAGGATTTCAGGAATAAGGGTTAGAGTATAAATAGGGCGCGAAATGAAAGCATAAAAGTTTTGAACGGGACTAAATAGTTTTTATCTTTGCGCCCTATTAGTTTTATATATACATGGAGTGGTTATCTAGTCTATTTCTCGAACATTCTGCCTTACAGGCTGTTGTGGTACTTTCACTGATTTCTGCGATAGGTCTGGGCTTGGGAAGAGTGCATTTCTGGGGGTATATCCCTGGGAGTCACTTTTGTTTTTTTTGCCGGTATACTTGCCGGGCATTTCGGGCTTTCGGTTGACCCGCAGATGTTGAATTACACAGAAAGTTTCGGTCTGGTTATCTTTGTTTATTCTCTCGGTCTACAAGTGGGGCCCGGTTTTTTCAGTTCTTTCCGGAAAGGAGGAGTGACGTTGAATATGTTGGCGTTGGGAGTTGTTCTTCTGGGTACTTTATTAACGGTGGTAGCCAGTTATGCTACAGGTATATCACTTCCCGATATGGTTGGTATTCTTTGCGGAGCAACGACAAACACTCCGGCGTTGGGAGCGGCGCAGCAGACATTGAAACAAATGGGCATGGATAGTAGTACGCCTGCTCTGGGATGTGCCGTGGCCTATCCAATGGGAGTAGTCGGTGTGATTCTTGCCGTTTTGTTAATTCGTAAAGTATTGGTTCGCAAGGAAGACTTGGAAATAAAGGAGAAGGATGATGCGAACAAAACCTATATTGCAGCGTTTCAAGTACATAATCCTGCTATTTTCAATAAAAGCATAAAGGATATAGCTCATTTGAGTTATCCTAAGTTTGTTATTTCCCGTTTGTGGCGTGACGGACATGTCAGTATTCCGACTTCTGATAAAGTGTTGAAGGAAGGTGATCGCTTGCTGGTGATTACGGCTGAAAAAGATGCGCTGGCTCTGACTGTGCTTTTCGGCGAACAGGAAAATACGGATTGGAACAAAGAGGACATTGACTGGAATGCGATTGACAGTGAACTGGTCTCCCAGCGCATTGTTGTCACTCGCCCTGAACTGAACGGGAAGAAATTGGGAGCGCTCCGGTTGAGAAATCATTATGGAATCAATATCAGCCGTGTCTATCGTTCGGGTGTACAACTGCTCGCCACTCCGGGATTGATACTTCAGTTGGGTGACCGACTGACGGTAGTAGGGGAAAAGGCAGCCATTCAAAACGTGGAAAAAGTGCTAGGTAATGCTGTCAAGAGTTTGAAAGAACCTAATTTAGTTGTTATATTTATTGGTATCGTGTTGGGATTGGCGTTAGGTGCTATTCCTTTTTCTATTCCGGGTATCAGTACTCCTGTAAAACTAGGCTTGGCAGGTGGTCCTATTATTGTCGGTATCCTTTTAGGTACGTTTGGACCACGGATACACATGATTACCTACACTACTCGTAGTGCCAATTTGATGTTACGTGCCTTGGGACTCTCAATGTATCTAGCCTGTCTGGGACTAGATGCTGGGGCACATTTCTTCGATACGGTATTCCGTTCGGAAGGGCTACTGTGGATCGGTTTAGGAGCCGGACTGACAATCATCCCAACTGTTTTAGTGGGCTTTGTAGCCTTCAAGATGATGAAGATCGATTTTGGCACAGTGTCCGGTATGCTATGCGGAAGTATGGCGAATCCTATGGCATTAAATTATGCAAATGATACAATTCCCGGTGATAACCCGTCTGTAGCCTATGCGACAGTATATCCATTGTGTATGTTTCTACGGGTGATTATTGCACAAGTACTGTTGATGTTCTTATTAGGTTGAAAATAAATTTTATATGAAAATTGTAAACGAGTAAATAAAAAATATATTTATCACGGATAACTGAATGGAATGATTCCGAACAACGAACATAGGAAGCAAAGTAATTGTTAATTAGTAAATTGTAATAAAATAGAATGACTGCTCAAAGTAATATAACTCCTGAAAGTATTGTGGGCGATCTCCGCTACCTTCAATTGCTTTCCCGTAGTTTTCCTACTATTGCCGATGCTAGTACGGAAATTATCAATCTGGAGGCTATCTTGAATCTGCCTAAGGGGACAGAACATTTCCTGACAGATATACACGGTGAATATGAAGCATTCCAACATGTACTGAAAAATGCTTCAGGTGCGGTAAAGCGTAAAGTGAATGAAATATTCGGCAATACTCTCCGTGAAGCGGAAAAGAAAGAACTCTGTACGCTGATTTACTATCCCGAAGAAAAACTTCAACTGGTGAAAGCTCGTGAGAAGGACTTGGACGATTGGTATCTGATTACTCTGAACCAACTGGTGAAGGTCTGTCAGAATGTGTCTTCCAAGTATACGCGTTCTAAAGTGCGTAAATCGTTACCTGCCGAGTTCTCCTATATTATTCAGGAATTATTGCATGAATCGTCTATCGAACCGAATAAACATGCTTATATCAATGTAATTATCAGTACGATTATTACAACAAAGCGGGCAGATGACTTCATCATTGCTATGTGTAACCTGATTCAACGGCTGACTATTGACTCCCTGCATATTGTCGGTGACATCTACGACCGTGGTCCTGGTGCGCATATCATCATGGATACTTTATGTAATTATCATAATTTTGATATTCAATGGGGAAACCATGATATTCTTTGGATGGGTGCTGCTTCGGGCAATGACAGTTGCATCGCTAATGTGATCCGTATGTCTATGCGTTACGGTAATTTGGGCACATTGGAAGATGGTTATGGTATTAATCTGCTGCCATTGGCTACCTTTGCTATGGATACTTATGCTGATGATCCCTGTACTATCTTTCATGCCGAAGATGAATTTTGCCGACGCTCACTATAATGAGAAAACCCTGCGTTTGATTACCCAGATGCATAAAGCGATTACTATCATCCAGTTTAAGTTGGAGGCTGAAATCATCGACCGTCGTCCTGAATTCGGCATGGAGAACCGGAAACTTTTAGAGAAGATAGACTTCGACCGTGGTGTCTTTGTGTACGAGGGAAAAGAATATGTCCTGCGTGATACCAACTTTCCGACAGTAGACCCAGCCAATCCTTATCGGCTGACAGAAGAGGAACGTGAACTGGTAGAAAAGATTCATTATTCATTTATGAATAGTGAGAAGTTGAAGAAACATATGCGCTGTCTGTTTACGTATGGCGGGATGTATTTGGTTTCCAACTCGAATCTTCTTTATCATGCTTCCGTACCTTTAAATGAAGATGGCAGTTTCAAGCGTGTCAAAATCCGGGGAAAGGAATACTGGGGACGCAAGCTACTGGATAAGGCCGACCAGTTGATTCGTACCGCTTACTTTGATGAAGAAGGAGAGGAGGATAAGGAATTTGCTATGGACTATATCTGGTATATGTGGTGCGGTCCTGAAGCTCCTCTGTTTGATAAAGATAAAATGGCTACTTTTGAGCGCTACTTTGTAGAAGATAAAGAACTGCACAAAGAGAAGAAAGGGCATTATTATACATTGCGTAATCGTGAGGATATTTGTGACCGGATTCTGGAAGAATTTGGTGCTTCGGGTCCTCATTCGCATATCATCAATGGTCATGTGCCGGTAAAGACTATTCAGGGCGAACAGCCGATGAAAGCTAACGGTAAACTTTTTGTGATTGACGGTGGATTTTCAAAGGCTTATCAGCCGGAAACAGGGATTGCAGGATATACGCTTGTTTACCATTCTCACGGTATGCAGCTTGTACAGCATGAACCATTCCAGTCGCGGCAGAAAGCAATTGAGGAAGGGCTGGATATTAAGTCTACCAATTTTGTACTGGAATTCAATTCACAACGAATGATGGTGAAAGATACTGATAAAGGAAAAGAGCTGGTAACGCAAATTCAGGATTTAAAAAAACTACTTGTTGCTTATCGTACCGGATTGATAAAAGAGAAGATATAAAAGAATAGTAAGTAGTGATTAACAATGAACGGTGAATAAGTTGCAACGTAATAAAGCAACTTGTTCACCGTTCACTATTTTGTATACTGTTTGCTATACATACATTCTTTTTTAGAAAAGAACAATGCCTGCTTCAATGATAACACCTTTATCGTAATTGCTTGATTTATTATAGAACCGGGTAAGTCCGTAACCACCCGTTGCAAAAATACCGAATTTTGGAGTAAACTGATATTCCAGATTGGCACGGGCTTGCAGTGCATATAGGCGTTTTGGAATTACTTCATCCTTATTGTCGAATGCTTCAATGTGTTGATAACCAAGATCTCCGCTGATAGATAGTCCTTTATAAACAGGGAAGGAAATACCAGCACGATAGGAGGCGCTGGCTGAGAACTTGTCATTTAAGTCCTGATACATGGAACCGACTCCCAGAATTGTATAGAACAGCTGGTTCTTGAAACGCACACCGATGTTGGCAGCTGTAGAATTGCCACCATACAGCATCATTTGCACTTTCGTATCAGGATTGGCATTGACCAGACCCAGTTGCAATCCTTTCATATCTTCCCTATAATAATTGACCAGACCAATTTGTAAACCACGGGCTTTTGTTGCATAGTTACATAAAGCGATCTGTAAGCCATTCAGTTTTCGGGCAGTAATATTGGCAATACCTGCAATCTGCAAACCATTCATATCTTCGCCCACCACATTCAGTAGTCCGGAAGTTACCATACCGTTATAGCTCTGTCCGGTGATATTGGCTGCGCCGGAGAACTGGAAGCCCGAAGCCATGTTTCCTGTCACATTCATAAAACCGCTCATCATCACTCCCGAAGTATTATCTCCTCCGATACTGGTAAGACCGGCAATAATTACCCCTTTTGTACCGTCTCCGGTAATATTTACTAATCCGGCAGTAGAAAGTCCTATGGTATTGTCACCGCTGATATTGCTGACACCCGCTATCTGAACACCGCGCATTGTTCCACCTGCCAAGTTAGCCAAACCTGTGATTTGCACTCCATTCATGTCGCCATGCACTACGCTTCCCAATGCATTGATACCGACACCATTCAGGCGGTTCAACGTAGAAAGCAGACCGATATTGACATAGGTCGTCTGCGTACTGTCATGCGTCTGCGTACATATATCTTTCCAAATGGAAATATTGATACCCGCACTCTTATTCTGTGCCGGCAAACAAACGGCAGCCATGAGAATAGCTGCCGTGAGGATTGTTTTTCTTATCTTCATTTTTAATATATTTCTCTTTCTCTTGATTTCTTTTTTCTCGGTTCAGGTGGAAATGCATGGGAGGATAATTATCCTTTTTCCTGATACAGATAACTGCTTAATACTCTTTTTCGGCGTCTTTTCAAATTCTTCCGGATAAATCTTCATTTTTGAGATCTGACTATATGCCGGCAACATAGCATTCAACGCCACTCGGTTTTCTTCCATAACCCGTTCAATGTCCTCGTTCTTCAAACCGTGGGCAAAAGCATCATCAAAGTCCGGATAAACAAGTCCGACGAGCTTTTCGTTCTGCTGGACAATAATACTTTCGGCCACATAGGGCAGGTTGTTCAACTTGTCTTCTATTTCTTCCGGATAAATATTCTGTCCGCTGGCACTGAGCAATAAGTTTTTGCTGCGTCCCTTGATTGTAATATTTCCTTCCGCATCTTTCAACGCCAGGTCTCCTGTGTGCAGCCAGCCGTCTTTATCTATAACTTCTTTTGTAGCTTCTTCATTTTTGTAATATCCCAGCATAACATTCGGTCCTTTACAAACTATTTCTCCTACGATATTTTCCGGGTCGGAAGATAGAACCTGTACATCCATGTTGGTACAGCTTTTCCGCAAGAGCCGGGTTTGAACGTTCTCCAATCTTCATAGCAGATAATCGGACCACATTCTGTCATTCCATAACCTACTGTATAAGGGAAATCGATCATTCTCAGGAATTGCTCCACTTCCTGATTGAAGCTGCACCACCTACGATAACTGCTTTGAAGTTGCCGCCAAAGCCTTTTATCATCTCTTCGCGTACCGTTGCTTTAATCTTATCATTGATAATCGGCACTTTAAGCAGCAGCTTCATGGCCGGAGTCTCCAACTTCGGAAGTACACTCTTCTTGATGATCTTTTCGATAATCAGTGGGACGGCCACGATCAGATTGGGTTTCACGTCGGCAAACGCTTGGAAGATGATCTTCGGGCTCGGCATACGGGTGAGGAAGTAGATCTGACATCCTACCGCAAATTCATAAAGGAACTCGAAAGCCAGTCCGTACATGTGTGCCATCGGAAGCATGGATACAATCTTGTCTCCGGCTTCCAACTCCAATACTTCAAATGCAAATTTAGTATTCGACCACAAACTACGATAGGGGAGCATTACTCCTTTTGAATAACTGGTCGTTCCGGAAGTATAATTGATAACGGCTAATTCTTCGGGTTCGTCTTTGTGGTATTCGATATGTTCTCTACGGAAATTTTTCGGATATTTTTTGCCGAACATTTCATTCAAATGTTCGCGTGCGTGAGTTAACCGTTCACTACGGGATACCAGCAGGGTGAAGTCATTCATCATCAGGATACCTTCGAGTAGTGGCATTGCCGATTCGTTCAGGTTTTCCCATACCATATCTCCTACAAACAGCAGTTTGGCTTCGGAATGGTTGACGATATTGTGTACATTGTCTGCTTTAAACTCGTGGAGAATAGGAACGATTACTGCTCCGTACGTCAGTGTAGCAAGGAAAGTTACTCCCCAATGGGAGCTGTTTCTTCCGCATACGGCAATCTTATCTCCTTTGCGGATTCCACTTTCCTCAAAAATTATATGGAGTTTTTCGATTTTGCGGGCTACATCTTTATACTGAAGGGTGGCTCCCTTGTAATCTGTCAGGGCATCCAAATCCCAATTGTTCTTGATACTATTCTCAATGTAAGCTATAAAACTTTGTTCCATTGTTTTTGCACATTTGGTATTAAATTGTGCAAATATAGCAATTAAATTAAGAATGGAAAATTAACTATGAAGAATTTTTGGAGAGGGTGGAGAGAAGAGTGAGTCTGTGATATGCTATAAGCTAAAATAATTATACTGATAGCATATCAACAGATTGTTTGATTTTTTATTTCAAGTACCATTCATACATCTTTCGCACACCTTCCTCGATTTCGATTTTGTGATGCCAACCCAGTGCGTGCAGTTTCGAAGGATCGGTTAGCTTACGCATCGTGCCGTCCGGTTTACTGCTGTCGAAAGTCAGTTTGCCTTGATAGCCTACTGTCTCTACGATCCGCTCGGCAAGTTGTCGAATAGTGATTTCCTTACCTGTTCCGATGTTGATATGACAGTTACGGATATCCTTGCTACCTTCTTTATATGTATCTTTGAAGTCAACGTGTTCCATGACGAATACACTGGCGTCTGCCATTTCTTCACTCCAAAGGAACTCGCGGAGAGGAGTTCCCGTACCCCACAATGTCACTTCCGTTTCACTGATACCATATTTGCTTAGGATAGCCAGAATTTCTTCTTTCGGACTGTCTCCGTTGATACCTTCTACCAGGCGCAGGTTCATATCCTTTCGGACAGCCTCCCAGTTGCCTTCTTTCAGGCAATGGGCCAGATGAATCTTGCGGATCATAGCAGGCAGTACATGGCTGCGTTCCAAATCGAAGTTATCATTCGGACCATATAAGTTGGTCGGCATCACAGCGATGTAGTTTGTTCCATATTGCAGGTTGAAACTTTCACACATCTTCAGACCGGCAATCTTGGCGATGGCATACGGCTCGTTGGTATATTCCAACGGAGAAGTAAGTAATACATCCTCTTTCATCGGCTGCTTGGCGTCACGTGGATAAATACAGGTACTTCCGAGAAAGAGTAGCTTTTTTATGTTGTGGCGGAAACTTTCCCCGATGACATTCTGTTGGATTTGCAGATTTTTGTAGATAAAGTCGGCGCGGTAGATACTGTTTGCCATGATGCCGCCAACGAAGGCAGCAGCAAGGAATACATATTCCGGCTGTTCTTCATCGAAAAACTGGCGGACAGATACACTGTCGAGCAGGTCAAGCTCCTTGTGAGTGCGACCTACCAGATTCGTGTATCCTTTATTCTGCAAATTTTTCCAGATAGCAGAACCCACGAGACCGTGGTGTCCTGCTACATATATTTTTGCATTCTTTTCCATTCTTCCGTTTAATGTTTGTTCGCGATCATGCGTTTCACCTTTTCCATGTCGTGGCGTACCATGATACGGACCAGTTCTTCAAATGAAGTCTTGCACGGATTCCAACCCAGCAATGTTCTTGCTTTGGTCGGGTCGCCTAACAACTGTTCAACTTCCGATGGACGGAAATATTTGGGGTCAACTTCTACCAATGGCTTGCCGGTGTCTACGTCAATTCCCTTTTCATTTATGCCCTCGCCTTCCCAGCGGAGTTCGATGCCTGCTTCCTTGAAAGCTAGCGTAGCAAATTCGCGTACCGTATGCATTTCTCCAGTAGCGATTACGAAATCTTCTGGAACGTCATGCTGCAGGATCAGCCACATACATTCTACATAATCTTTGGCATATCCCCAGTCTCGGCGTGCATCCAGATTACCTAGATACAGCTTGTCCTGTTCGCCCTGTGCGATGCGGGCGGCAGCCAGAGATATTTTGCGGGTAACAAAAGTCTCGCCACGGCGTTCGCTCTCGTGGTTGAACAAGATACCGTTTACGGCAAACATACCGTAGCTTTCGCGATAGTTTTTGGTAATCCAGAAACCATATTGTTTGGCTACCCCGTACGGAGAACGGGGATAGAACGGAGTTGTCTCTTTCTGTGGAACTTCCTGCACTTTACCGAACAACTCGGAAGTGGAAGCCTGATAGATACGGGTTTTCTTTTCCAGTCCCAGAATCCGTACCGCTTCGAGCATACGGAGCGTACCGATAGCGTCCGCTTCGGCAGTATATTCCGGAACATCAAATGATACCTTTACGTGGCTTTGGGCAGCCAGGTTGTAAATTTCATCAGGTTGCACTTGTTGAATGATACGGATTAACGAACTGGAATCTGTCATATCCCCATAATGCAGATTGATCGTACGTTTCTGTTTCATGTCGCGCACCCATTCATCAAAATATAAATGTTCGATACGTCCCGTATTGAACGACGAAGAACGACGAAGGATACCGTGAACTTCGTAACCTTTTTGCAAAAGTAATTCGGCAAGATACGAACCGTCTTGTCCGGTAATGCCTGATATTAGGGCTTTTTTCATACGTTATAATTGTTTATTTGGAATAATACGGGCGCAAATGTCGACATTTTTTGCAGTATATGCAAACCTCTTTCAATTTATTTTTCAGCACAGTCGTTCAGCACGGTTTTTGCCCATTATTTTGTCGATAATCAAAGCAATAGCTCCATCTCCGGTTACGTTGCAAGCAGTGCCGAAACTGTCCATGGCAATGTAAAGAGCAATCATCAATGCTTGTGCTGATTCATCGAAGCCGAGCATGGACTGCAAGATACCTAGTGCCGCCATGATTGCTCCTCCAGGAACACCCGGTGCAGCTACCATTGTAATCCCCAGCATAAAGATAAACCCGGCAAATAGGGGAAAGTCGAACGGTATTCCCTGCATCATCATCAATGCCAGTGCACAGGCTACGATTTTCAGAGTACTGCCCGACAGGTGAATCGTGGCGCATAGTGGAATAACGAAGCCGGCAATGTCTGAGGATACTCCGTTCTTCTTCGTCTGCTCCAGTGTGACGGGGATAGTGGCTGCTGAAGATTGTGTGCCTAAAGCCGTGAAATATGCCGGCATCATCTTTCCGAGCAGTTTAAACGGATTTTTGCGCACGAATAATGCTGCAATGGAATATTGGAAAACCAGCAGGAAGATATGAAGAATGAAAATTACTCCGATAATTTTGATAAATACCATTAAGATAGCGTATACTTGTCCGGAGTGCGTCATGTTTAGAAAAATACCGAAGATATAAAGCGGAAGCAACGGCAGAATGACAGCACTAATCATGCGGACGACTGTTCAGGGAGGCGAGCCCCAACCCCAGCGTAAAAGCGAAAATTAACGCGGTCATTACATTCATCAGCGGAGGAATGGAGACGGAGAAGTAGGGAAGAATTCCTTGTGCTTCGCTTACTTCTTCGAGCGGCACGCCCGGTTCGATGAGTGATGGGAATACTGTGACTCCTGTGAAATAGGAGAGAAAACCTGAAAACAACGTAGCACCGTATGCAATGAGTGCGGTGACAAGCAACATCTTTCCCGCGCCTTTACCAATGTCGGCAATAGCCACAGTGACCAGTCCGACGATAATCAGTGGAATGGAAAAGTTGAGAAACTCACTGAAAATACCGTTGAATGTAACAAATATCCGTACCAGTGGTGCCGGGAAAAACTGTACCGATAGCAATACCTAGTATGATAGCGATAATGATACGCGGCAATAAGCCGATTTTAATCTTCTTCATCCTTGTTTTTATTTGTAGACCACAAAAATAATGTTTTAATCTAAATATTGCGAACAAATGTTCTTTTCAAGTGTTACTATGATAAACATTATATCAAAATATACAAGTTATGACAAATCAGAATAAAACAGATATCGGGCTAATCGGCTTGGCTGTAATGGGCGAGAATTTAGCATTAAATATGGAGAGTAAAGGCTGGTATGTATCAGTTTACAACCGTACTGTTCCCGGAGTGGAAGAAGGAGTCGTAGACCGCTTTATGAATAGCCGTGCAAAAGGTAAAAATATTGAAGGATTCACAGATATAAAAGCATTCGTTGATTCGATAGCTACCCCTCGTAAAATAATGATGATGGTTCGTGCCGGAAGTCCGGTAGACGAATTGATGGAACAACTTTTTCCGTTGCTTTCGCCCGGAGATATTCTTATCGACGGTGGTAACTCCAATTATGAAGATACCAACCGTCGTGTGAAACTGGCCGAATCGAAAGGTTTTCTTTTCGTCGGTAGTGGTGTGTCCGGAGGGGAAGAAGGGGCGTTGAACGGTGCGTCTATCATGCCCGGTGGTTCGGAAAAAGCATGGTCGGAAGTGAAGCCGATTCTTCAGAGTATTGCAGCAAAAGCACCGGATGGTACACCGTGTTGCCAATGGGTAGGCCCTGCCGGTTCGGGACATTTTGTGAAGATGATTCACAACGGTATCGAGTACGGTGATATGCAGTTGATTGCCGAAGCTTATTGGGTGATGAAGAATCTCATTGATTTGAATAATGAAGAAATGGCGGATGTGTTCGCCCGTTGGAATGAAGGAAAGCTGCGCAGCTATCTGATTGAAATCACTGCCAACATTCTCCGTCATAAAGACAAAACCGGGGGATATCTGATTGATAAGATCCTGGATGCCGCCGGACAGAAAGGAACCGGCAAATGGTCGGTTATTAATGCTATGGAACTAGGTATGCCGTTGGGGCTGATTGCCACGGCAGTATTCGAACGCAGCCTTTCCGCACAAAAAGACCTGCGTCGTCTGGCTTCCAAACAATTCCAGTGTCAACATACACAACCTATATATAATAAGGCGGAACTTGTAAAGAATATCTTTTCTGCCCTTTATGCTTCTAAACTAGTCTCTTATGCACAGGGATTCGCCGTGTTGCAACGTGCTTCCGATGCTTTCGACTGGCATCTTGATCTGGCCTCCATTGCTCGTATGTGGCGTGGCGGATGTATCATTCGTAGTGTATTCCTCAACGATATTGCTGCCGCTTTCGAAGCACCCGATAAACCTAAGCACTTGTTGCTGGCTCCTTATTTCCGGGAAGAAATCAAGACGTTGCTTTCCGGTTGGAAGAGTCTCGTTGCAGAAGCGATGAAAGAAGAACTGCCCGTTCCGGCTTTTTCTTCTGCTTTGAATTATTTCTATTCACTCACTTCTGCCGATTTGCCCGCTAACCTTGTGCAAGCGCAGCGCGACTACTTCGGCGCGCATACATTCGAACGAAAAGATGAGTTGCGCGGACAGTTCTTCCATGAAAACTGGACAGGACACGGAGGCGATACGAAATCTGGAACATATAATGTATAATAAATAGGTATTTTCAAGTAACAAGATTGTTTGATAAGTAGAAATAAAAAAGCGACAATGGATAAATTTGCAATGATTATTTTCGGTGCGTCGGGTGACCTGACCAAGCGTAAACTGATGCCTGCACTCTACTCCTTATACCGCGACAAGCGGCTTACAGGAGATTTCTCTATACTCGGCATCGGGCGTACGATATACTCCGACGAGAACTATCGTTCTTATATATTGGAAGAACTGCAACAATTCGTCAAGGCAGACGAACAGGATACTATTCTTATGTCTTCTTTTTTGTCTCTCACCTGTATTACTTGCCGCTGGACCCTGCAAAGGAAGAAGGTTACCCCTTACTCCGCCAACGTCTGGTGGAATTAACTAACGAGGTAGATCCGGATAATTTGTTGTTTTACCTTGCCACTCCGCCTTCGCTTTACGGTGTAGTTCCTTTGCATCTGAAGGCTGCCGGACTAAATACTCCTCATTCGCGTATTATCGTCGAGAAACCTTTCGGTTACGATCTCGAATCGGCACGTGAGTTGAACCGTATCTATGCTTCTGTCTTCAACGAACACCAGATTTACCGTATCGACCATTTTCTTGGCAAGGAAACTGCACAAAACGTGCTTGCGTTCCGTTTTGCCAACGGCATCTTCGAACCTCTCTGGAATCGTAACTATATCGACTACGTAGAAATTACAGCCGTCGAGAACCTCGGTATCGAGCAACGTGGCGGGTTCTACGAAACGGCGGGTGCCTTGCGCGACATGGTACAGAATCATCTTATCCAGCTTGTAGCTCTTACAGCTATGGAACCACCTGCTGTCTTTAATGCGGACAATTTCCGGAATGAAGTGGTGAAAGTCTACGAGTCTCTCACGCCGCTTACTGAAGAAGATTTGAACGAGCACATCGTTCGTGGACAATATACGGCTTCCGGTAACAAGAAAGGTTATCGTGAAGAAAAGGGAGTAGCTTCCGAATCACGTACGGAAACTTACATTGCCATGAAGCTGGGTATCAGTAACTGGCGTTGGAGCGGTGTCCCGTTCTACATTCGTACCGGCAAGCAAATGCCGACGAAGGTGACGGAAATCGTCGTTCATTTCCGTGAAACACCTCATCAGATGTTTCGCTGCTCCGGCGGTAACTGTCCGCGAGCTAATAAATTGATTCTTCGTTTGCAACCCAACGAAGGAATAGTGCTTAAGATTGGAATGAAAGTGCCCGGTGCAGGTTTCGAAGTCCGTCAGGTGACAATGGATTTCAGTTACGCACAGTTAGGCGGAGTGCCGAGTGGCGACGCTTACGCACGCCTGATAGACGACTGTATTCAGGGCGACCCGACCTTATTTACTCGAAGTGATGCAGTAGAAGCCTCATGGAAATTCTTCGATCCGGTGCTCCGCTATTGGAAAGATAACCCCGACGCACCTCTTTACGGTTATCCCGCAGGTACGTGGGGACCTTTCGAAAGTGAAGCTATGATGCACGAACATGGGGCTGACTGGACGAATCCTTGTAAGAATTTGACAAATACAGATCAATATTGTGAATTATGAAACTATCAGTTTTTCCCTCATCAATTGAAACTTCACGAGCATTGATACTCCGCCTGGTGGAAATCATGAATGAAGAGCCGGACAGAGTGTTCAATATCGCAGTTAGTGGTGGTAATACCCCCGCTCTGATGTTCGATTTATGGGCGAATGAATATATGGAAATCACTCCTTGGGACCGTATGCAAATTTATTGGGTGGATGAACGTTGTGTGCCTCCCGAAGATTCGGACAGTAATTATGGAATGATGCGTAATCTCCTTCTTGGGATAGCCCCCATTCCTTATGAAAACGTATTCCGCATCCGTGGCGAAGCTAAGCCGGTGAAAGAGGCGGTTCGTTACTCCGAATTGGTGAAACAGCAACTGCCATACAGATTGGGCTGGCCTGAGTTTGACATTGTGCTGCTTGGAGCGGGAGACGACGGGCATACTTCCTCTATTTTTCCAGGACAGGAGAATCTCTTGACTTCCACTTCCAGTTATGTAGTCAGTATTCATCCCTGCAATGGGCAGAAGCGTATTGCAATGACCGGATATCCTATTCTGAATGCCCGTCATGTTATTTTTCTGATTACCGGAAAGAATAAGGCGGATGTGGTGGAGGAAATCTGTAATTCGGGAGATACGGGTCCTGCGGCTTATATCGCTCATCATGCACAGAATGTAGAACTGTTTATAGATAAAGGGGCTGCATCGTATATTGGGGATGCGAGTAAAGAGATACATTGATTCAAAACAGAGCTACTAAAACAACAACTAACATGAATCCTTATCTGCAAGAACAACGATTTGCTTAGCGGACTACTTGCTGAGTAAAACATAAAAAACTGGAGGAGAGTTACGTTTTCGTGATCTCCTCCACTATATATTTGTCTTCCACCTTCTTACAAGTACACACAAGGTATTCCGGATGTTTCAAAGCTCCTTGTAGTGTATCGGGAAGAATAACTTCTTTCGTACGTCGGTCTATCGCAACCATTGCATACAGTATACCTTCACTCTCGCACTTCTCTATTAGTGCTTTCTTTAGTTCTTCTACGTCGAATTCCATTTTGGTGAGATTTGTCACTGCAAAGTTAGGGAAAATAATGAATATTTTCTGCAAATATATTTGTATTCCGCTAAATTAAGGACAATAAATAAAAACCAAGTATATTCAAATACTGAACATTTAGTATAATATTGATTAATATTTAATGTAGTGGAAATATTTTTTTGAATTAAGGGATTAAATGTGTATAATTGTAAATCCGTCGTAAAGGGTTTAGAACTAGTATGGAGATATTTTAATAATTAAATTCAAATCATATGAGACCTTTAATATCTAAGAAATCTTTCAGCTGTATAATTATAGGATCTGCTGTTATGAGCTATATAATTAAATATGTTATTGAAAAGCTGGGTGATCTATTGGGAATATCGTTTGTGGAGCAGCCATAATGATTTCAATAACATCTCTAGTCTTTTTGTTTAAGTTGAAAAAATATATAGATAATAGTATTAATCAATCAAGTACTGATAACAAAGAAAAAGTGGAATAAAAGGGTGGATTACTATTTAAAAGAAGTTCGAAACGATATATAAATAGTTAGTATATATACATAAAATGGCTTCCTTGTTCGTCCGCTGACGAGGGAGCTATTTCAACACAAAAACTAAACTAGACTTAACTAAACTATTCTATTCTTGGAATTTCACAATCCCTTTTCTGTTCGGTGCAAATGTACGCATAAATCATATTCTGACAAACTATAATCGACAAAATTCTCTTTTTTACCGATAAAACAGCTAAACATTAGCTCCTCTCGTCGAGGAAAGTTTGGAAGACCTGCTTGTAGCTGTCGCTGATAGGGATATAGGTCTTGTCGAATACAATACGGCCACGGTCAATCACACGTATTTTGTCTTTTTGTACAATGAACGAACGGTGTACACGTATAAAGCGGCTGGAAGGCAAAAGTTCCTCCATAGCTTTCATACTCATCAGTGATAGAATAGGTTTGGAAGCATCTTCCGTATATATTTTAATATAATCTTTCAGTCCTTCGATATACATGATTTTCTTCAAGTCCACTTGCACCAGTTTGTAGTCACTTTTCACAAAAATACTGTCTATCTCTTCCGGTTTCTGCACAAGTTCGAACCATTGAAGGGCTTTGTTGGCAGCTTGCAGGAAATCGACGTAGGAGATTGGTTTCAGCAGGTAATCGAGTGCATTGACACGATAACCGTCGATGGCATACTGTCCGAAAGCGGTAGTAAACACAATACGGGTACGAGAATCCACCATTTTAGAAAACTCCAGTCCGTTAAGCTCCGGCATTTGAATATCCAGGAAAAGAAGATCGACTTCCTCATCCGGCAACTCTTTCATTGCCTGAACCGCACTGGAATATTTCCCGGCTAGTTGCAGAAACGGAGTCTTGTTCACGTAACTCTCCAACAGACCGAGAGCCAGAGGCTCATCATCAACGATTGCACAACGTAACATCATAATTCTCTATATCTATTGTTTAATACTTAACGTTTTATTCTCAAATCCTGATACTCAGTCGAGATTCGTACACTTCTCCCTCCTTCGAAATGCCTTTCGACCAGGTGTAATCCCCTGGATAAAGTATCTCCAGCCGTCGGCTGACTTGTTCCAATCCCACGCCTGAACCACTCTTGTCCTCCATTGTCTTAGGATGATTACTGTTACGGATCTCACAAATTACCTCTTTGTTGCTTTCCGAGATACGAATGCTGATGAAACTCGTTTCGGTGGGGGAGATGCCATGTTTGAAAGCGTTCTCAATCAAGGAAATGAAGATAAGTGGGGCAATAAGTGTCTGGCTGTCCGGCTGGATATCGAATTGAGTAGTCATTTTTACGTTCGACGATAATCGGATACGCATCAGTTCAATGTAATTGCGGATGAAGTCCACTTCCTTGCAGAGAGGGACATACGTCTGCTGATTGTCGTACAGAACATAACGGAGTAATTTACTCAATTCCTGTACCGCCTGTTGTGCCTTGTCCGAGTCGAACGCAATCAGTGCATAAATATTGTTCAGGGTGTTCAGCAGGAAGTGCGGATTCAGCTGATTGCGCAGATTTTTCAGTTCGGCTTCCGCACGGCTTTTTTCTGCTTCCTTACGGGCAGCTTCGTTCTGTGTCCAACGGGCACTCATGCGGATAGCGGCACTTAGCCCGATAGTAAAGACAAGGCTCAGCATATCTCTAAGGAAAAACAGCCAGCCCGGAGGCATACCCGCCCGTTTGGGTTTCGGAGCAAATGACGGGTCGAATGTCAGGCTCTGCCAGAGATGAAGTAAAACTCCAATGGCACATAATAGGATGATGTTGTAAACAACATATCTCTTAGCCTGATTCTGAAAAAGGTAGCGGGGAACCAGCAGGAAGTAGTTGACGTAGAACGCGATCATGAAAGACAACGGTACGGCGGCATGGCGTACGTAAGCCCACCAGTTAATGTTCCCGTTTCCACGTTCGACGAAGAAGAACGGGAAACCGAACATAATCCCCCAGCTGATAATGTGTATCAGTATCTCCAGGGGACGACGTGCGGATGTAAAGGTTTGTTTCATAAAGACAAAGATAGCTTTTTATTCGTATCTGATAGCTTCTATCGGGTCTAAATCTGCTGCTTTCTTGGCAGGATACCATCCAAAGAAGACTCCGGTGACGGTACAGACTGCGAAAGAAAGGAATACGCTCCACGGCTGGATATAGATAGGCCAGTGCGCCACGCTTTTCACTATCCAACTGGCTCCGCAGCCGATAATGACTCCGATGATACCTCCGGTGATACTGATCATGATCGCTTCGATAAGGAATTGGCTCAGAATATCGACGCCTCGTGCGCCGACGGACATACGCAGACCGATTTCACGGGTACGTTCCGTGACGGATACATACATGATATTCATGATTCCGATACCGCCCACTACCAATGAAATGCCGGCGATACAGGCCAGCAGGGTTGTCATCAAGTCGGTGGTAGAGTTCAGCATTGTACTCAATTCCTGTTGAGTACGGATGGTGAAGTCATCGTCGTCCGAGGCTTTTAGTTTATGATTGCGGCGAAGAATTTCGGTGATTTCCTCCGTGGCATAGTCCGTCATATCTTCAGTGAGGGCAGAAGCAAAGACGCCTTGCAGGTAAGTGACGGCGAGCAGGCGTTTCATCACTGTGGTGTAAGGCGCAAGCACGACGGCGTCCTGATCCTGTCCCATAGAGTTGTAACCTTTCGATTTGAGCACACCTACCACGCGAAGCGGTATTTTGCTGAAACGGATAATCTTTCCCACGGGATCACTACCGTCCGGGAAAAGGTTATCTACGATTGTCTTTCCGATAACGCATACTTTGGCAGAGCTTTGTATATCGGCTTCGGTAAACATCTCTCCATTTTCGACAGTGAGCTGACGGATGTCGAGATATTCTGTTCCTACTCCGTTGACGGAGGCAGGGTAGTTATTGTTTCCGGCGATGAGCTGTCCGGACGAAGATACGTTGGGACTAATAGCAGACAGGAAATTTGTCTCATCGCGTAAGGCTTCGTAGTCTGCTAGTTTCAAGGTCTGCATCGCAGAGGGATCTTGCCGGACACCTCCACGCATATCGGCTCCCGGGTGAATCATTATCATGTTCGAGCCCATTTCGGATATCTGCTGCTGGATACTTTTCTTCGAGCCTTGTCCAATGGCAAGCATCGTGATGACGGATGCGACACCGATAATGATGCCGAGCATGGTAAGGAAAGCGCGTAGCTTGTTGTTCGCCAACGCCCGGAGAGCTATTTTAAATAAATTGGTTCCATTCATGTTTAAAAGCTTATAACTTTAATTAGTCTTCCTCATTTTTCGGCAATGCAGCCAGCGCTTCGGCGGCAGACAGAATCTTCGTATTGACCGTATCTTCCGTTATATGACCATCGCGCAACCGTATATTCCGGCTACTGTATTGTGCGATTTCGGGATTATGCGTTACGAATATAATTGTACGTCCTTCCGCGTGAAGTTTCTGAAACAGGACAAGTATCTCAAAAGAGGTACGGGTGTCGAGATTTCCGGTGGCTTCGTCGGCAAGGATAACGGCAGGGTTGTTTACCAATGCACGGGCGATGGCTACACGTTGCATCTGTCCGCCGGACATCTGGTTCGACTTATGTTCCAGACGGTCGCCCAGTCCCACCGCTTGTAGAGACTCGATAGCACGGCGGCGACGTTCGGAGGCACTGACGGCGGAGTTGTACATCAGCGGCAACTCCACGTTTTCTACTGCCGTTGTTTTGGGGAGGAGGTTGTAGCTCTGGAACACAAAACCGATTTTCCGGTTTCTGAGTACCGCCCGTTGAGGTTTGCTCATTGTGCGGACGGAGATTCCGTCGAGCAGATACTCTCCGCTGGTCGGGGTATCCAGGCAGCCTAATATGTTAAGCAGCGTGGATTTTCCCGAACCGGAAGTCCCCATGATGGTAACAAACTCTCCTTCATTGATATTGAACGAAACGCCCCGCAATGCGTGGACGGTTTCGTCGCCTACCTGAAAGTTACGTTTGATATTTTGAAGTTCAATTACTTTTTTCATCTTTTATTCTTTATTTCTCATTTGCAAAATGCCTGCTGGTTTTCAGAATCGGTTTTACATACTTCTCGGATTTGCGCAAAGTTTATTTTAGCCTGTTTTAATGTGAGTTCGATATAACAGTTATCATCCGCATGGTTTCCCTTCCGGGAAGGAGGGGAAACCAAAGGGCGGGGTGGTAGGTGCGGCCATTTGCTTTTAATCGTAAGGCAGTATATTTCATATACCTATATATTCACCTACCACCTCCCCCTACGGGGACTCCTCCTTCCCGAAGGAGGAGAGTTGTGAACAGTATAGACTTATATCGAACTCACATTATTTTAATTTTAGGAAATCAGCTCTATCCTCTTAGACTGATTTCTTAAAATGGATTCATTTTTTCTTCTTGCTTCCCGGAGGGCCCGGCATGAACGGACTTCTTTCTCCGCCTTCCTGACCTGTCGGGGCTTCCATGCTTTCGCCCGGCATGCCACCTATGGTAGCTTCTGTCACTACTCTTGTTCCTTCGGCGACACCGCTGATGATCTCTGTGGAGATTCCGTTTGTAATTCCTATTTCTACCGGATGAGCAGTGAATGTGGTGCCTTCGCGTGTCCAGACTTTATGTTCGCTTTCGCAATCCTTCACAATATCGTTTTTACCGATCAGAGGTTCTTCCGGTGTAAAGCGCAAAGCCTTGTTAGGAACAGACAGTACATCTTTCTTGTCGAGAATATAGATTGTGATATTGGCAGTCAGACGTGGTTTCAGTTTCAGGTCCGGATTATGGGCGGAGATTACCACCTCATAAGTAACCACCGTGCTGGTGCTGAACTTGTACTGCTGGTACTGCTTGCATCTCCCAGGCGAATCTGTGTCACTACTCCTTCGAATGTGTCGTTCGGATAAGCATCTACCGTGAAGCTGGCACGCTGACCTTCTTCGATACCGCCTATATCAGCTTCATCCACATCGGCTACTACCTGCATCTGTGTCAGGTCGGCAGCAATGGTGAACAGTGTCGGAGTTTCGAATCCGGAAGCAACGGTTTGTCCTGCTTCTACATCACGGCTGATAACAACTCCGTCAATCGGTGAAGTAATCGTAGCGTAGGACAGGTTACGTTCTGCTTTTGCGAGCGATGCCTTGCTGCTGTCGTAGTTACTTTTCGCTTTCTGGTAGTTGTAGAGGGCCTGTTCGTAGTCCGTATCACTGATTAATGATTTCTCGTGCAGACCTTTGCTGCGTTGGAAGTTCTTTTCCTGGTATTCGTATTCGGCTTTCGCACCGTCATAGGTTGCTTTCTGTGAAGCCAGTTCGCTTTGCAGGGTGACGCGGTCCATTTCGGCTATCAACTGTCCTTTGGTTACTACCGAGTTGTAATCTACGTAAATCTTGTCGATGATACCGGATACCTGCGTACCGACTTCTACTTCCGTCACCGGTTCGATCGTTCCGGTAGCAGTCACCGAATTTGAAATATCGCCTTTGCTGACAGTAGTGGTGGCATACGTAACCTTGTGTTTGGCGGGTGAACCTGCAAAGAACCAGATTCCTGCTCCCACAACCACAACGACTGCCACAGCGATTAGAATAATCTTTTTCGTTTTCATTCGTTTATTATGCTTTTACTTATTTATAATGCTGATATTCGATTCCTTACAAAGCTAGTTTGTCGCCTTGATAGAACTTCAGCAACTGCGTATTCAGTATAGCCATATATTTGGCTTGAAGCTGTTCTTGCTGTGCTTGCAGCAAGTTGTTCTTTTCAGTAAGAAGTTCTATGGTATTCTTCATTCCCAGATTAAACTGTTCGCTAATCAGGTCGTAGCTGATTTGTGTACTTTTCAGCTTCTCGTTGGCTGCTGCATAGCGTTGCTGTGCACTGTTGGCGTCGAGCCAAAGTCCTTCAATCGTTTTGTATAAGGCTTTCTGTTCGTCGAGCAATGACAGCATACTCGTTTCATATTGCAACTTGGCTTTCTGTACGGCACTCTTTGTCTGTCGATTATTGAAAATAGGCACGCTGACAGACAATCCGATAGAATTGTTCCAGCCATTCTTTACTTGTTCGCTGAAAGTGAAATCACTACCACTGGTATGATTCGTTCCGATTCCCGCGCTGAGGCTGACGGTAGGAAGGTAGCCGGACTTGGCAATGTCGATTCCCAATTCGGAAGCGTTCACATTGAGTTTGCTCGCTTCGATTTCGGGACGAAGGGCAAGGGCACTCACATACACATCTCTTTTGGCGGGCAACGGAGACAGTACATTTTCGTCGGACAGAGCGGGGAGATAGATGTTCATTTCATTCTCCCCGTCCAGTTCGAGCAGTTGTTTCAGTTGTAATTTGTAATCTTGAAGAGTGGCTTGCGCTGTGACAAGTTGGTAACGGTCGGTACTGACCTGTGCTTCCAGTTGTGCGAAATCGCTTTTGGCAATGCTTCCGGCATTCAGAAGTTCCTGTCCGCGGTCACGCTGCGCAATGGAAACTTGCAGCGTACTTTCGTTTACTTTGACAGACTCGGCCGCATAAAGAATCTGGATATATATTTGTGCAATAGACTCCTGAATACTGTTCTCCGAAGTCGCTACGTCCAGTTCGGCTACCTGATTGTTCAGTTTCTCCTGTTGGATTGTCTTCAGCCGTTTGCTACCATTATAAAGAGTCCACGAGGCATTCAGTCCGTAGTTTCCATTGTAACTGGTTTTACTGTTGGTACTGATAATCTCACTGCCACTGACTCTGCTACTTGATTCCTGATACGGCCGGTTCACCACCTGCTGGCTGGTAGAGAACGAAAGGCTGGGAAACAAGGCAGCCTTAGCTGTCTTCACATCAATCTGCGTGCTGGCCGCAGTGATCCGGTTTTTACGAATCGTAATATTCTGCTCAAGGGCATAGTCGATACACGATTGCAAGTCCCATTGAGCGGGAAGCTTTTGTTTCTTTCAGCGTATCGACTTGCAGAGAAGAAACTTGGGCAGATATGCCGGACAGCATACCTGCTCCAGAAATGTCATCACTGTCAATCTTCTTACATTTATCATATTCATACTTCTATTGATTTACTGGTAACGAAGGTACGTACATATTATATTAGCCGCAAAAGCGATAGACGGATGACGTAATTTCGCCGTTAAATGATTTTTTTCTGTCGATAGGCAGGTTTTTTGAAGAAAAACACAACAAATTCTGCAACAATTCAAAGGGATTTGTTTGTTTTAATTATAAAAATTGTATATTTGTACTCATTACAAATTTTGACGTAGAAATATGAAGAATACACTACTTTCCGTCTGGAACTTCTACCTGGAAGGCTTTCGAAGTATGACTTTGGGGCGTACTCTGTGGATTATTATCCTTTTGAAATTATTCATCATGTTCTTTATTCTGAAGTTGTTCTTCTTCCCCGACTTTCTTGGCGACCACCCTACGGATGCCGACAAGGGAACGTATGTGGGAAATGAACTGATACAACGTGCACTTCCGGAGAAAACCACTGATTTTTAACTCTTAAACTACATAAGATTATGATTGAAAGTATTGACACCTCGCTGATCGATTGGTCGAGAGCCCAATTTGCGATGACAGCTATGTACCACTGGATTTTTGTTCCCCTTACGCTCGGACTGGCGGTGGTAATGGGAATAATGGAGACGCTGTATTATAAAACAGGCAATGAATTCTGGAAACGGACAGCCAAATTCTGGATGAAACTTTTCGGTATTAACTTTGCCATTGGTGTGGCAACCGGTTTGATTTTGGAATTTGAATTTGGTACGAATTGGAGTAATTATTCGTGGTTCGTAGGAGATATCTTCGGTGCTCCGTTGGCTATTGAAGGGATTTTGGCCTTCTTCATGGAAGCTACGTTTATAGCGGTGATGTTCTTCGGCTGGGAGAAAGTGAGCAAGCGTTTTCATTTGGCTTCTACCTGGCTGACAGGTCTGGGAGCTACAATTTCCGCCTGGTGGATTCTTGTTGCCAATGCTTGGATGCAACATCCGGTGGGCATGGAGTTCAATCCTGATACGGTTCGTAATGAAATGGTGGACTTTTGGGCGGTGGCTACTTCGCCTGTGGCCGTCAATAAATTCTTTCATACGGTATTGTCCGGCTGGGTGCTGGGTGGCGTGTTTGTAGTAGGCATCAGTTGTTGGTATTTGTTGAAGAAGCGCAATCGTGAGTTTGCGCTTGCCAGCATAAAGATTGGTGCTATCTTCGGATTGGTGGCATCACTGCTTTCTGTTTGGACGGGCGACGGTTCCGGTTATCAGATTGCGCAGACGCAGCCGATGAAACTTGCCGCTGTGGAAGGATTGTATGAGGGTGGTACGAATGTGGGTTTGGTGGGAATCGGCATGCTGAATCCCGAAAAGAAGACTTATAATGACGGAAAAGAACCTTTCCTGTTCCGTATTGAGATACCGAGTATGCTTTCTTTCCTTGCCGAGCGTGACGCCAATGCTTATGTTCCGGGAATTACGAATATTATCGAAGGTGGCTATCAACAGAAAGACGGTACGATTGCTCTTTCGGCTGCCGAAAAGATTGAACGGGGTAAAACGGCTATCGGTGCGCTGGCTGCTTACCGTGCTGCGAAGAGTGCCGGGAACGAGGAGGATGCACAAGTGGCATACAAAGTGTTGCAGGAGAATATTCCTTATTTCGGATACGGATATATTAAGGATGTGAATCAGTTGGTTCCGAATGTTCCTCTGAACTTTTATGCCTTCCGTGTCATGGTGATTCTGGGTGGATATTTCATCCTGTTCTTTATAGTCGTTCTTTTCTTTATCTATAAAAAGGATTTGAGTAAGATGCGCTGGATGCACTGGATTGCTCTGCTGACAATTCCTTTGGGTTACATTGCCGGACAAGCCGGTTGGGTGGTTGCCGAATGTGGCCGTCAACCGTGGGCTATCCGGGATCTGCTTCCTACATCGGCGGCTATCTCCAAGTTGGATGTCGGCTCTGTTCAGACTACTTTCTTTATCTTCCTGTTTTTATTTACCGTAATGCTGATTGCGGAAATAGGAATCATGATAAGGGCTATCAAGAAGGGGCCGGAGGTTTAATACCTGGAATCTGATATCAGAGCGTCATACATAATACTTAAAACTTAATACTTAAAATATATGTATATATTTCTACAACAATATTGGTGGCTGGTCGTTTCCTTGCTGGGAGCCATACTTGTGTTCTTATTGTTTGTGCAAGGAGGTAATTCGTTATTGTTCTGTCTGGGTAAGACGGAAGAACATCGTAAGATGATGGTAAATTCTACCGGACGTAAGTGGGAGTTTACGTTTACTACGTTGGTAACGTTCGGAGGTGCTTTCTTTGCTTCTTTCCCCTTGTTTTACAGTACCAGTTTCGGCGGTGCATATTGGCTTTGGATGATTATACTTTTCAGTTTTGTATTGCAGGCTGTCAGTTATGAGTTTCAGAGTAAAAGGCAGGAAATCTGTTAGGTAAAAAGACATATCAGACTTTCTTGGTGATTAACGGGGTAGTGGGTCCTGTGTTACTTGGCGGGGCGGTGGCTACTTTCTTCACCGGTTCTGATTTCTATATTAATAAGGCGAATATGACGGATACCATTATGCCGGTTATCAGTCATTGGGGCAATGGGTGGCATGGACTTGATGCATTGACCAATATCTGGAATGTGATTCTGGGGCTGGCTGTATTTTTCCTCGCTCGTGTGTTGGGCGCACTTTATTTCATTAATAATATAGATGATAAAGAATTGACCGATAAATGCCGTCGTGCCGTACTGAATAATACGGTTTTATTCTTATTATTCTTTCTGGCTTTCGTCATCCGTACATTGGTATCCGACGGTTTTGCCGTAAATCCTGATACGCAGGAGGTTTATATGCAGCCATTCAAGTACTTTACTAACTTTATCGAAATGCCGGTTGTATTAATCCTTTTCCTTATCGGAGTGGTATTGGTTCTCTTTGGAATCGGAAAGACGGTTCTTAAAAAGACTTTTGATAAGGGAATCTGGTTTACGGGAATCGGTACGGTACTGACTGTTTTATCCCTGTTACTGGTAGCAGGGTACAACAATACTGCTTATTATCCGTCTTATACGGATTTGCAAAGTTCATTGACTCTGGCCAATAGCTGTTCCAGCGAATTTACGCTTAAAACAATGGCGTATGTTTCTATTCTTGTTCCGTTCGTTCTTGCCTATATATTCTATGCATGGCGCAGCATCGACCGTCATAAGATTACAGAGAAAGAAATGGATGAGGGAGGGCATTCTTACTAAACGATACGGGTCGGACGTTGATAATGAATCAGGAACGATAATTTTGATTAAAACGATAAACGGTGAACAAGCCTGCGATAGATGCGCAACTTGTTCACCGTTCATTTTTATCGTTCTCCGTCGTTTTATTTATTCACAACGTTTTCCGGTGTTCCGGCAATGTATGCTTGGAGGTTACTGATCGCCATATTCATCAGGCGTTCGCGAGCTTCGGTTGTAGCCCATGCGATATGCGGGGTGATGTAGCAGTTCTTTGCAGTCAGTAACGGATTGTCGGCACGAGGAGGTTCGGTAGAAAGCACGTCTACTCCGGCAGCATAAATCTTCCCGCTGTTCAGTGCGTCTGCCAAGTCTTGTTCGTTGATGAGCGGACCACGGCCTGTATTGATAAGAATAGCGTTCGGCTTCATCATAGCGAGACGGCGGGCGTTCACCAGTTCGTGAGTTTCTGGGGTAAGCGGGCAGTGAAGGCTGACAATATCACATTCGCTGAACAGTTGGTCTAAGTCCATTTTCTTGATTTCCGGCGGCAACTGGAAGTGTGACTTGGAAGTCAGTGCATAAACCTGCATACCGAAACCGATAGCAACACGAGCAGTTGTGTAACCTGTATTTCCCAGTCCGACCAAACCGATTTTCTTGTCTCTCAGTTCCATTAAAGGAGTATCCCAAAAACAGAAATCCTTGCTGTTTGTCCAACGACCTTTGTGGACTTCTTCCGAATGGCGCTGTACTTGTTGAGTGATGTTCAGGATATGCGAAAATACCATTTGAGCAACGGAAGCGGTGCTGTATGAAGGAATATTAGTAACGACGATTCCCCGTTCTTTGGCAGCAGCTGTGTCTACCACGTTGTATCCGGTAGCCAACACACCGATATATTTCAGTTCGGGCAGTGCAGCCATGTGGTCTGCATTGATGATTACCTTGTTAGTCAGAATTACTTCTGCACCGGCTGCACGTTCTAATACCTCTTCCGGAGCTGTACGATCATAAATCGTACATTCTCCGAGAGCCTTTAAACCTTCCCAGGATATATCTCGGGATTGGCGGCAAAGCCGTCTAAAATAACAATTTTCATTTTCTATTTTAGTATTAATAATATGTTATACGTTTCTTGTTGTTTTATTTTGTTTCTGCCATTAGCCTACTTCTTGCATTTGTCTCCCCAGAGCTGTATCATCCGTTCGGCATGTTTCTGTTCGGCAGGATTGTTCTGAGGTTGCCATATTCGTTTTTCTTTCAGCTCGTCCGGCAAGAATTGTTGCTTCACGAAGTTGCCTTCGTAGCTGTGGGCGTACTTGTATTCTTGTCCATATCCCAGTTGCTTCATCAGCTTTGTCGGTGCATTGCGCAAGTGCAGGGGGACAGGCAGATTACCCGTAGAACGGACTAATTCCAATGCGTCATTAATAGCGCTATAAGCAGAATTACTTTTGGGACTGGTGGCCAGATAAATGGTCGTTTCGGCCAGAGGAATACGTCCTTCCGGCCAACCGATTTTCATCAATGTCTCAAACAGGCGTTGGCAAGAAGTAATGCATTCGGATTAGCCAAACCGATGTCTTCGGCAGCAGAAATAACAAGTCTGCGGGCAATGAAAGCAGGGTCTTCACCACCTTCTACCATGCGGGCGAGCCAGTAAATAGCCCCGTCCGGATCACTGCCACGGATAGACTTGATAAAAGCGGAGATAATATCATAATGCATTTCCCCGTCTTTGTCATAAGCAAGCGGATTCTGTTGCAGTCGTTCTGTCACCATGTCGTCAGTGATGACAACAGTATCGTCAGTGTCCGACTCTACAACGAGTTCCAGTATATTAAGCAACTTGCGTGCGTCTCCACCGGAGAAGCGCAACATAGCTGTGGTTTCTTTCAGTTCAATCTTACGTTCTTTCAGCACCGTGTCTGTACTAATGGCACGTTCCAGAAGTTCCAGTAGATCTTCTTTCTCCAGAGATTTCAGCACATAAAGCTGGCAGCGGGACAAGAGAGGACGAATCACTTCGAACGACGGGTTCTCCGTGGTGGCACCGATGAGTGTCACCGTACCGTTTTCCACTGCTCCCAACAAAGAGTCCTGCTGCGACTTGCTAAACCGATGAATTTCATCGATAAACAGAATCGGGCTGGATTGGGAGAAAAAACGGTTGCTCTTCGCACGGTCTATCACTTCGCGCACATCTTTCACGCCGGAAGTTACTGCACTTAAAGTATAAAACGGAGTTTCCAGTTTGTTGGCGATAATCTGTGCCAGTGTCGTTTTTCCCACTCGGGAGGTCCCCAAAGAATAAACGAAGAAATGCGTCCTGCGTCAATCATCTTCCGCAGGATAGCGCCCGGTCCCACTAAGTGTTTCTGACCGATATATTCATCCAGAGTTTTTGGCCGTAACCGTTCTGCTAAAGGTTGCATAAGTTTAGAATACCATTAATACCATGAAGCGGATACCGTTTTTGTTGATACCCGGATTATCACGATAAGTGAAACGATGTACATACTCAACGTGCAGCAACTTGAAAATGTTGTAGATACCTACACTTGCTTCGACGTACGGCACTTTCGGGTTCATCACGAAACTGGTGAACTTACCGTCACGTGTCGGGAAACGGAACAAATCGGGATTGTTGCTCTTGAACGGATTATTCTTGTCCGTCAACGTACCCCACAATGCGCGGACACGGAACATTTCCCTCCATTTCAGGTTCTTGATAAGAGGAATACGGTTGAAGAGTTTTCCATTCATGTCGTAGGATAATGACATGGAAGCGTAACGGTCGTTCAGGAATTCCATGTTATTAATCAAGTTGAACGTTTCGCGCTGGGTGATGTAGGACAAGTTGGCTTCCGGCAGGATTAACAACGGGAAAGGAACTGTGTTCCATTCTGCACCTGCTTTTAAGCTACAATCAATCTTTGCCCCAGGAAGCGGGAAGCCAGAAACGTTTCCATACACTTGCTTCCGTACGGTTAAAACTATAATCTCCACCTAGTACTCCTTTGAAACCCATGGCATGAGTCAGCGTAAAGACCGGAGCGTCTAAAGATACGGGGACACGGCGTTGTTTTGAGTTGACGAACGATTCTCCCGGTGCATAACGCAATGTCATGCTGGCTTCGGAGGTTGTGACGTCGTGTACGCGTGTCTGCGCAGCGTCATTCCGCAGATATTCCAGTTTCCCGGTCGGCTCGTCGTTACGGTGACGGAGCATGGCTTTTACACCGAATCCGGTAGGCGTTTCCAGTTCATAATTGATAGTCGCGTCGCGCATGTATGACATCTGGTCTACGGTGGTCGTTTTCAGTGACAGGAAGATATTATCCTTGTCAGTAAACAGAAACTTGTCCATTGGAGACATTACATCATAACTATAAGTGGCGGAGATGTAATGTTTGGGAAATTCCCATACCACATAATCACGTTTGTTGAACGAATAAGTCAGCGTTCCGCTATATTTCCAGCGCTTGTCTTTCAGACCGTATGCTCCGTAACCGCTAAGGAACCAGTGTGGATTGAGGTTTGCGGTCGTCATACCACTCAACCGGAAACGGGTTCCGTCGATGTAGTTGCTCGAAATCATGGTGTTGATAGGGCCGATGTCGAACTTGTTCGGACGGCCTTTGCCGGATGTTTCCACAAAGTTTTCAATCAGCGCTTTCGCTCCGAAGATGATGTATTTGAATCCCGGTATCTGTTCGAGACGGTTGACGAATACATCCATGTTGCTTTCTTTCTGGTCAACGGCACCTGGCGCACACTCGCCCAGTATTCGTCACTTTTCGAGAGCATATCCGCTTCTTTTTATCACGCTGCCTTTCAACCGGAACAGTCGTTGTTCGATAGGATCGAATTTATAATTACTATATTTCGTAGTTCGTTCCACCTGCAACCCACCTGCTGTTTTGTTGGAATTCCAGGACAGGTCTACGGTCATGTCATCATCCGCCAACACCCAGTTGCCGTTGGGCAGTTGCTCGTACTGTTGCGTGATGTCCATACGGTTGACGAAGTTTACTCCGGTCTTTTTAGGCAGGTTCATCGTGCATTTCTGAACGGCGTAAGTAGAATCGTTCAGCACGTATAGATGGTCCGGTAAAACCGAAGTCCTGCGAGTTTTGCGGAACAAAAGTGAGGTGACACATTCGCGCTTGTTTACCATCAATGTGTCCATCAGATAATATTTATAAAATGAGATGGCATTGTTACCGATCGGACTGACGAAACGCTGCTGGAGCAATCGGATATCGTCGTCGTAGATATTGATGTCGGCAAATACGTCTTTCAATACAGTGCCGAGCATATCTCCCGTAGAGAAAAATTCTTCTATACCATTGGAGTTCTTTCCTTTGATAATCGTTTTCTTGTTTTCGGGATTTTTGCGGTAGATGGTTTGCGAGGACGTTTCCTGTACGGAAATAGGGAGAATCAACTTATTGGTTGTTTCCGACACTTCCACTTGGTCTCTTAAGAATGAATATTTTTTGTAGATACCTTTTTCAAGCTTTTCCGGTGTGAGGTCGTTGATAGACATTTTCATCTTCTCGTACTTGTCGTACTGATAGTACTCGTTCACTTCGAGTACTTGCGCTTTTTTGTGTTCGATTACCTTCTTCATGAATTCCACTGCCGGATTGTTTTTGCGGGAATATTTCTCCTTTTGAGGTTTCACGACAACCTCGTTCAGGAGCACATTATCCGGAGCTAACTTAACGTTCACTGTCTGATTGTTGGAACCGACTCGAACCGTTTTACTGATATAACCTACAGCGGAGAACACCAGTGTCCCTCCGTTTCTGCGGGCTTCAAGACTGTATTCTCCGTCAATATTGGTGATAGTACCCATATCTCTCTTTTCTTGGTAGTAAACAGAGATATACATCAATGGCTCGTGGGTAACCGAATCAGTGACTACCCCTTTAATTTGCTGCGCAAAAGCATTGGAAGCTACCAATACGAGTAAGAACAGTATAAGTATTTTGTTATATCGTTGTATCATAACGTTCGTAGTAGGGCTGCAAAGTTAACAAATAACTCTAAGGATAACAGAATATATAACTTTTTTTACCCATCGTTTTTGGTTGTTTACAAGCATATATCGTCCGATAATTCAAAGGAACATCCGCTGTTAATCCTTTTGATAAGGGCGTTTCGGCATTTCGTTCTCCCAGTTTCGGTATTTGAAACCTTTGCTCCCGTTGCTAGGGCACTTTTTGTTTCGACACTTGACACTTTTTGTTTCCGGCATGAAACTGTTGGTTTCTCGGTGTGAAACACTTTGTTTCCCGGTGTGAAACTATTAGTTTCAAGGCGTGAAACTAACAGTCCCATACCGGGAAACGGAATGGAACATGCCGGGTAAATGTTATTTGCTCGTATATCTGTACAATACGCTCTGCGGTACGTCCGTCCCAACGTTCGGGAAGTTCGCCACGTTTCCATTCACCGTGCATCAGTGTATCCATTGTTTTGGCAAGCAGAGCAGGATCTTCTCCGACAAGTTCGTTGGTTCCCATGCGCCACGTTTCCGGATGTTCGGCATACGTGTTGAGTGTGATACAAGGAATACCCAGGAAGGTCGCTTCTTCGGCTACGTTTCCTGAATCTGTTATGATTCCTTTTGCCTTGTTTATCAGATAACCGAAGAACAGGTAATTCTGCGGAGGCATTATGTGGAGGTTCGGAGCTTCGATGCCTAATTCTTTGATGGCATTTCGTACGTATGTGTGTAGCGGTGCAACGATAGGCATACCGGCAGATTTTTCAATGATTGTTTTCAGCAACTGACGCAGATTCTCCTTATTGCCGAGTAATACACGACGGTTGAGGTAAATAGGGAGATAATTTCCCTCTTGCAGCCCCAATACGGAAAACCATATAGGTTTGAGCAAACGGTTCCGGTTGTAGCGGATGGCATCAATCAGAATGTTGCCCATAATATACGTTTTCGCTTTCTGTTCCCGTCTGGTTCAGGTTGGCAACCATGCCGGCTGTGAACAGATAGTCGGATAGTCCGTCTGTAATCATGCGGTTGACTTCTTTTGGCATTTTCATATCGAAAGAACGGGTTCCGGCTACGAGATGTGCTACCTTGATACCTTGTTTCTTGGCAACGATGGCACAACTCATGGTTGCGGTCAAGTCGTCTACCACAAGGACTACGTGTGCCGGATTCTCCGTCAGCTCCTGTTCGAAGGCTACCATGATTCCGGCTGTCAAACTCGTTGGATTACTACTTTCCACTCCCAGATAAACATCAGGAGCTTTCATGTCGAGGTCCGAAAAGAGAGAAGCATCCAGACTCGTATCGTCTTTCCTTCCTGTATATACCAGTCGGTAAGAGATACTTTTACCCAGCGCCCGTGCGGCTTCAATAGCGCGTGTAATGGGAGCTATCTTCATAAAATTGGGGCGTGCCCCCGCAACAATTGTTATTTTCATATTGTTTCTACCTTATTCGGTTTAATTCGTGAAGCAAAAGTACATTTTCTTACGGAATTTATTCGTTACTTTGCATACAAAATAACAAATATATGCCCACATTCGTTCAAATTCTTGATTTTATAGGCACATTTGCCTTTGCTATTAGTGGTATCCGGCTAGCTTCGGCGAAACGTTTCGACTGGTTCGGTGCTTATGTGGTAGGACTTGCTACGGCTATCGGTGGCGGTACCATCCGTGATGTCCTGCTTGACGTGACACCGGGATGGATGACTGACCCTATCTATCTGATTTGTACGGGACTGGCTTTGCTGTGGGTAATCTGTTTCGGACGCTGGCTCATCCGGCTCAATAATACTTTCTTCATTTTTGATACCATCGGCTGGCACTGTTTACCGTGGTAGGTGTAGGCAAGAGCATTGCTCTAGGGTATCCTTTTGGGTGGCGATTATCATGGGTAGCATTACAGGAGCAGCCGGTGGAGTGATTCGTGACGTATTTATCAATGAAATACCTCTTATCTTCCGAAAAGAAATTTATGCAATGGCCTGCGTTGTAGGCGGTATTGCATACTGGCTGTGCGACGTTGCAGGTCTGGAATCATACGCCTGTCAGTTGATTGGCGGTACTGGCGGTATTCCTGACCCGCATCTTAGCTGTCAAATATCACATTTGCCTACCTATATTAAAAGGTACACGGTCGAAGAGCATTCGGAAGAATAAGGACGGCATTACTTGTTTTTTCCTCTTCCTTATATCCAGTTCTCCCCTGAAAACTAATGGACTGCCGGTTTTGCATATTGACATCGATACTTGCCGAACCATTGGGAAATACTTTGGCTCTGAATTCATATCTGTCTTCAGGATTACGTGCGACGAACTTGATAACGGCATTCCCTTTTTTATCCATTTCCACATTATATTCTTTGAGGTGGCTTTGAAGTTAAGTCCGTCACCTCCGCCATACGGGATGCTATAGGCCCGTCCATAATAAGGCAAGTAAGAAATAACCGAATCATTTCTGATTGTCAGTGAGTAGGAAGATGTCAAAGGGATGGAGCGTCCGCGCATCGGCATGGCAGTGTTGACATCTATCTTGTAAGTTTTCAGATTCAATTAGTTTCATTACTGCTTCTTTCTTCTGTTCTTTCTTTTCCTTTTTACTTTGAGCCGAAAGGGTAGGGATGCCCACTAGCAAGGCTAGTAATAGCATAAAGATTTGCTTCTTCGTTCTCATATCAGTTGTATTTAGGTTGATGTATATATGTATAACAATCAAATATAAGAAAAAGACAGGGATACTTCTGTTTCTTTTAATGAAAATTAAACAGAACCCCCTGTTATTTATGAGTTTAGACCTTTAATCTTTTTTGAATATTGGGAAGAAAATTAGAACAGGCTTTTTTTAGAACTGTTCCAGTATTTCGATTCGTTTTTCGATGGGAGGATGAGTGGCAAACAATCCGTTAAGTCCGCTGAATATAGCTTTTTGCCTTTTTTTGGGGGTTCTGAATAAATAATTGTGCCACGTCTTTCCTTTCTACTGCTTCGATAGCGGGATCTGCTGATATTTTGCGGAGAGCGTTGGCCAGTGCCAACGGATTCTTTGTCATTTCTGCCGATCCCGCGTCTGCCATGTATTCGCGTTTGCGTGAGATGGCAAAACGCATCAGACTTGCAGAAAAGATAACCGATGGCGGCTATCACTAAAGCGAGTAGAATGAAAAGAAAAATACTGCCACTACCTTTTGCTGTTGCTGCGTACACGTATGTGCGTGATGGTATAGTAATGTGATTTCTGTCAGCATGGAGAAGATACCGACAAAAACAATGGAAATAATCAGCAGGCGCACGTCGCGGTTGCGGATGTGACTTAGCTCGTGCGCGATGACTGCTTCCAGTTCCTCATCATTTAGTTTTCTGATGATACCCTCCGAGAGAGTAACGGTGTATGTACGTTCATTGATGCCGCTTGCAAATGCATTCAGAGAACTGTCATAGATGATATTGATTTTCGGCATTTTCATGCCTTGCGACATACATAGGTTTTCCACCAGGTTGTAAACTCGCTTATTCTCCTGACGGTCAGCGGCTTGGAGCCGGTGGCGGAATTGATAATGCTTGTGTTAGCCCAATAGGCAATCAGAAACCAGATGAATACAATTCCCATGGTGTATGGTAACGAAGAGAAGAAGAAATGATTGACTATTGGCATCATTTCTATTTCCATACTCTTTCCGTATCCAAAAAGAACCAACAGATAGCAGGATAAATAGAGGAGTGCTGCCACGAGACAGGGAAACAGGAACAGTAGAAACGCAGAGCGCAGATTATTCCGGCTCTGCTGTGTTTGGATTCCGACGTATTGCATGCGTGTTCAACTTTTGTAATTGAGTGGACGGTGTGAATAAAGAGTTTAGAAACTTATTTTAGGTGCCTGATCCAAATTCGCACGTTCATTTTTCCCCAAGTCGAACATGATCTCTCTTTGGAATCCGGTCATTCCTGCTACTGATATTCGACGGGAATGTCTGCACGGCGTTATTGTATTCTTTAGTGGCCGAGTTGAAGTAGCGGCGAACAGCAGCCAGTTTATTCTCTACGTCAGAAATTTCTTCCTGTAATTGCAGGAAATTCTGATTAGCTTTCAAATCGGGATAAGCCTCGAGAGTGATCTTCAATCCAGCAAGAGCAGAGCTTAACTGGTTTTCGGCAGCTATCTTATCATCAATCGTTTTTGCGCCAACTGCACCGTTACGTGCCTGAATCACTCGATCGAGCGTTTCCTTTTCATGTGCGGCATATCCTTTCACGGTGTCTACAGTTGCGGAATGAGGTCGTGGCGCTGTTTCAGCTGCACGTCGATGTCGGCGAAAGCGATTTTCACGGTTGTTTCTCAGTCTCACCAATGAGTTGTACATGGAAGTAAAGATGATTCCCAGTAATACAATAATCCCTACAATAATAAGTATGGTCATAGCTTTTTGTTTTATTTAATAATATAAAATCAAAAGTAATCTATTTGGTTCTTTTAACCAAGCAGTAGGGGATAAATTTCGTCCAAATACCACCTAAAAACTATCAGAAAGCACCTGAAATCTATCATTTGACAGATTTCACCTACCCAAGAAATGACAAATTTCCCCTGCTGGACACACAAAATACCTTTAAACTTGCAAATGTCAAGAAAGAAACGAAATATTAACCGTAAAACCCTTAAAGTATGAAAAGTTTAAGTTTTAGAAAAGATTTAATAGGAGTGCAAGAAGAGTTGCTTCGTTTTGCTTTATAAATTAACTGCTAATCGTGAAGAAGCAAATGATTTATTGCAGGAAACGTCTTTTAAAAGCATTAGACAATGAAGAGAAATATGTTCCGGACACAAACTTCAAAGGATGGATGTACACAATCATGCGTAACATCTTTATTAATAACTACCGTAAAATAGTACGCGATCAGACCTTTGTTGATAACACCGACAATTATTATCACTTAAATCTGCCCCAAGACTCAGGATTTGAAAGTACGGAAGGTTTTTAAATACCGCGAAATCGCAGAGAAACTTAGGATTACCATTAGGCACAGTGAAGAGCCGCATATTCTTCACACGTCAACGTTTACAACAAGAGTTGAAAGATTTTGTATAAATGAGGATAACGCATACAAACAAGCTTATTAGCAGAAAGCAAAAAAAGATAGATTCTCATTGCTCCCTTCCTTTTTATAACCTAATTTATTTACGATTTACGATGTACGATTGAAATTTGAATTGTGAATGAGGAGATACATTATGCAAAGATAAGTACTTATAATTCCAAAAGTTATTTCAATCGTACATCGTAATTGATATCTAATCGTACATCACCTATTCGTCTAATCGTTAGGTTATAAATTCTTTCTTGTTATTTGCTTTTCTTTTTTTTTCTTTTCAACGGCCCGTCCGGTGGGAATTTAGGAACTAGATTCATCAGCCGTAATATCTGACTTTGTCGTTTTAGTATGTATGACGAAGGTTTCGCCGAGTTAAATCGTATCGGGTTGGGTAGGGTGGCGGCGATGAGCGCGCATTGTCCCCGGGTCAGCTTGTCGGCTGTTGTTCGAACTTATTTTGCGGTTGCTTGTGCTCCATGATTCGCTCTTCTTTCGACCAGAACAGTTCGATGAGAAACGTGAAAGTAGACTTCGAGTCCCTTGCGTACCCACGAAGATTGCGGCCATAAGAACACATTCTTGGCTGTCTGCTGACTAATGGTACTTGCTCCGCGTTTCCGTTTGCGTGTTTCGTTCTCTTTCATCGCTTTCTTGATTTCTACAAGATCGAATCCGTTGTGTTCGGCAAAACGGTTGTCTTCGGAGGCTATGACCGCCATCGGCAGGTTGGGAGATATCTTATCAAAAGAAACCCACGTGTGCTTCCACGTGGGGTTTATCTCCTGAAAAAATTGCTGAACACTTCGGATAACCATCAACGGAGTGACATAAACCGGCATAAACCGATACACAATCACTGCCAACAGAGTGGATGCAAAAGAAGAAAATCAGCAGGTTGCGCGTATAGCGCAGAATTTTTTTAATTAGCAGCTGCTTGTGCATCTTTAATCATTTGTTCACTTGCGTACATGTATACTTCTACACGACGGTTTTGTTCGCGACCGGCAGCAGTATCATTGCTTGCAACGGATCGCTTTCACCCATTCCCTGTACACTTTTGATCTGATTGGTGGAAACACCACAACTCAACAAATAACTAGACACGCTCTGTGCACGTTCTTGTGACAAGTTCAGATTCTTTCTGCTGGCTTTGTGCGGCAGTGCTGTTTTTCCAGCCCTGGTTGTCAGTGTATCCGTAGATTGCGACATCCATGTCAGGGTTCTGGTTCAGCACATTGTTGGCAAACTTGCTTAAAGCAGATTTAGCAGCAGCACTCAGAGTCGCATTACCGGTAGTGAAAAGAATACCCGAGTCGAATGTAACTTTTACTGCCTGCAATCCGTTGTTGTCAGTTATCTGTTCTACTTGTGCGCCTTCAATTTGTTTTGCTTCTGCTGCCGCTTTATCCATCTTCTTTCCGATAAGGGCACCCGTTCCTGCACCTACTGCAGTACCGATAGCCGCACCGATGGCAGCACCCTTGCCTTTACCGATAACACCTCCCAGGATTGCACCCAGTGCAGCACCCGAACCACCACCGATAGCAGCACCTTTACCAGTGTTGTTCATACTTCCACAGCTACCAAATATCATGGCAATACTCATGAAGAGAACCATAAATTTCATCTTGTTCATAATGTTGATGTTTTTTAATTGGTTTATAAAAATGTTTTTATACGAATCGCTTCGTATTATAAATAACAATGCAAAGATACATATTATTTGGCAAGATGTACTTTTTAAGTTAAAATAACTCGGAAGAGCCCCTTTGTTTGTTAATAAAGGAAAACGAACATTATCATTTTATCGTTGAAGGAATACTTAAGCACTTCTTTTTGATAATAATGAACCAACTCAAAAGAATTAAACCTTTGGCAACGGTGGTGACGCAGACTGCCCACCAGATTCCTTCCACTCCCATACCCATCCGTACAAACAGGATAGCAAGCGGAATACGCATATAGTTGCAACTGATGCTGATAATGGCAGGGGGTATTGTGCGGCCGATGCCGTAGAAAACTCCCTGCATGGTGATTTCGAGCATCATAAAAGAGCTGCGAATATCCGTCGATACGGAGGAACACACCTCCGGCTTCGTAAGCAGCCTGTTCGGGCACGAATATGGCGAAAACTTCATTCCCGAAGAAAACGAATAACAAAGTACAGAGTGTCCCGAAGATTCCCGTCATCCATAGGGTAGTGTACCAGGATTTAAGTACCCGTTCCATTCGTCCGGCGGCATAGTTTTGGGCGATGAAGGCACTTAGTGCGGTGGAGAATCCCTGTGAGGTGTTCCAGGTAATTGCTTCGATTTGTCCCCCGGTGGTGAACGTCATTAAGCCGATGTGCCCTCCCTGTTCGGAAGCGGTGCGGCAGAGGAACATGTTGACGAAGGCAAACAATGTATTTAAAGTCGCTACGGGTAATCCTAGTTTTAGGATACGTCGTGTATATTTCTTCTTTAATTGAGTGAAGAAAGGAAATCCACCGAGCAGTGAGTCTTTTTCGGAAACGTAGTTGGTAGATGAAGATAGAGAAAACAGTAGCTTGTGAAATCCAGGTTGCATAAGCGGCGCCATTGGTCTCCCAAACCGAAACCGAAGATGAACAGAGGATCAAGAATGATATTCAAAAGAAGTCCGGCACCACTGATATAGAACGGATTTTACTTCGTCCTGCGGCATT
>VOFI01001363.1_pt1 | contig 101597 bp, 126 predicted proteins | sample 5384131 | NCBI WGS metagenome assembly VOFI01 (sample SAMN12384728, study PRJNA508395) | human gut metagenome | isolation source: healthy gut H | host: Homo sapiens
CTCGGCGGCGCCGACGGCGTCAACATGAACGAGTGGGTCAAGGTGCTCTACGGCCTCGTGCTGTCGCTTGCCCTGGGCTTTGGCATGGGTTGGATCATCTGCAAGGGCGTGACCCTGCTGTTTGCCGGCACGGACCGCAGGCGCTCGAACACTTTCTTCAAATGGGCGCAGATCGCGGGCGCAGCCGGCATGAGCTTCATGCACGGCGCCCAGGACGGTCAGAAATTCATCGGCGTGTTGTTCCTGGGCGTGGCGTTCTGCAACGGCCAGCCCAGCGTGGAGAACATGCTCATCCCCGTGTGGCTCATGCTGCTCTGCTCCGTGGTCATGGGCGTGGGCACCTCCGTGGGCGGCGAGAAGATCATCAAGTCAGTGGGCATGGACATGGTCAAACTCGAAAAGTACCAGGGCTTCTCCGCCGACCTCTCCAGCTCCCTGTGCATCCTGCTCGCCACCCTCACCGGCATCCCGGTTTCCACCACGCATGTCAAGACGAGCGCCATCATGGGCGTGGGCGCGGTCAAGCGTCTCTCGGCCATCAACTTCGGCGTGGTCAAGAACATGATGCTCACCTGGGTATTCACGTTCCCGGGCTGCGGCCTCATCAGTTTCGTGATGGCAAAGCTGTTCCTGCTGTTCCTGTAAACGCTTGGGCGCCGCCGTGGCGCAAAGAATCGGAAAGGACCGATCATGGCAAAGAAAAACGACTCGTTCTACTGGGATAACTTCTCCGTCTGCGCCCATGCCGCCTGCGACGCCGCGCGCCTGCTCGACGAGATCATGCGCAACTTCGACCCCTCCAAGATCGAGGAGGCCGTGAACGCGATGCACGAGATCGAGCAGGCGGCCGACGAGAACGTCCACGAGGTCAACGACGCCCTCATCACCGCATTCATCACCCCCATTGAGCGCGAGGACATCGCCATGCTGAGCGACTGCCTGGACGCCGTGGTCGACCGCATCGAGGGCGTCCTGCACCGCATCTACTTCACCAACGTGCAGGAAATGCGCCCGAGCGCCCTCAAGATGTCCGCCAAGATCGTCGACGCCTGCGACAGCATGGCCGAGCTCATTCGCCGTCTACCGCAGTTCAAGCAGTCCAAGGGCCTGCACGAGGCCATCATCGCCATCAATACGGTCGAGGGCGACTGCGACACGCTCTTTATCGAGTCCATGCGCGAGCTGCACACCACCGAGACTGACCCGATGGCCGTCATCGCTTGGCGCGATGTCTACACGTTCCTCGAGATCTGCGCCGACTCCTGCGAGACGGTGGCCGAGATGGTCGAGAACATCGTGATGAAGAACAGCTAGGGCGAACAAGCCGTCCACTCCCGTCGGTCCCCCTCGGGCCTCCCCGTCACATCTGGCGCTCAGCTTCGCTGAGCTCAGAAATCGCGCCAGATGTGACGGGGAGGCCCGAGGGGGACCTGCGTTTTGCAGATCGTGGGTCGCGTGGGACGAAGGATGGGCTGCGGGGATAGCCTGGGTCGGCGCGGCAACGCTTGTGCTTGTCATCTCGGCTCGATTGGGGCAACGTAGATTCCCTGTCACCCATTACAGTTTGAGCCGTCCATAAGGGCGGCCCTTTCGCTTTCGAGACATTACGATTGGGCCGTATCGATGGTCGCCGACCGACCGCTTCGCGGTACCCCCCCTTGAACGATATCCTTTCCTTTACGCGACACGCGTCTTCGTCGCACCGCAATCTCACATCTCCCGGCATAAAAGCCTCCCGTTTCTCGTGTATGAGAAACGGGAGGCTGCTCACGCTCACGTGGTGCTTTTTACGCGAAGGCAGGAGACACGGAACCTAGTCCAGATCGTCGGCGCCAAAGTTCGGGAGCGGGGCGAGCGGGTCGGCAACCGGCATGGGCTCGGGCGCGGGAGCCGGAGCGGGCGCGGGGGCGGCAACGGCCTCGGAGCCCGTCGGGGGCGCTCACGAGCAGGTCAGCGGGGAACTCGTTCTGGGCGTCGTCCATGAAGTGCTGGATGAGCTTGAGGTACTCGGCCTTGAACTCCTCACGAGAGGCCTTGAGGCGGTCGATCTCGGCAAGCTCGTTCTGCTTCTCGGCGAGCGCCTGGCGAATGACCTCGCGCGCCTTCGCATCGGCCTCGGCGCGGATGCGGTCGGCGTTCTCGCGCGCCTCGGCGACGATGTTGTCGGCGGACTGCTGGGCGGCGATGAGGGCCGCGGAAATCTGGCTGGCGGTCGCGGTGTACTCAGGGTTCGCAGCGGGGGCGGGAGCCGGCGCGGGCGCCGGGGCCGGAGCGGCCTGGGCCTGCTGCACCTGGGCCTGGGCGGAAGCGAGCTCCTGCTCGGTGGCGGTCAGGCGTGTCTTGAGGTCGACGATCTTGTTGAGCATGGCGTCGACCTCGGAGGCGAGCCTCTCGAGGAAGACATCGACCTCGGCCGGATCGTAGCCGCGCTTGGCCTCGGAGAAGGTCTGCGCCTGAATGTCAGCGGAGTAATGGCCATGATGTAATCCTTTCATACGCGAGATGCACCGCTTGGATGCGTTGAACTCGGCGTCAATCCCTACAATAGTAACCGCAAAATAAGGTTTTCGAGCAGATTCAACACAAGTATCGCAAGAACCGGGGACCAGTCGATGCCGCCCATGGGAGGCATGAAACGACGGAAGATGTTCAGGTACGGCCCGACGATGCTCTCCAGCACGGCTCCGATATCCTCCATGAGGCTACCGGAGCGCATGGGAAACCAGCTGAGCAGGCAATACGCCAACACCAGAAAGCTGTAGAAGTTGAAGAGCGTCTGCACGAGACGGGCAAGGGAATAAGCGTTTATCAAATCCACGTCGGGCAGCTCCTACTGCTTGAGATAGCCGTCTTTGCGGAGCTTGGCAAGATCGGTCTCCTTGATCTCGCAGCCCTGCGGCAACACCATGAACACGCGATCGCCCACCTCGCGCACGCTGGCGCCCAAGCCGCAGGCAAAGCCGTAGCTAAAGTCCAGCACGCGCTTGGCGACCTCCGTGCGCACGCCGGCGAACACGAGCGCGACGGGCTGACGCGTGCGGACGCGGCGCACGACCGTCTCCACGTCGTCGTAGCTCTCGGGGGCGCAGCACGTACGCGGGCAGCTGCGGCGTGCCCTCAAGTACGGCGCTGACGCGGGCCTCCGTCGAGGTCGGAGCGGCGGGAGAGGGAACACTTGGGACCGCGCGCTGCGACTGGGCCTGGGCATAGCTCGAAGGCGTGTCGTAGGCACCGGGACGGTAGGCGGTGTCGCGCGCGGCGGCCGTCGCGCCGCCGTATGAACTCGCGTGTCGGTCGGCCTCTCCAACCAGCTGGCCGGAACGCGTGTAGACGGCGACGGACTCGGCCTCCCCGCGGCGGGTCTGACCGGAGCATGCCGTTGCCGGAATCGCTCGGCTCATATCCACGATAGCTGTCGTGGGCGGGCTGTCCGTAACCGGCGGGATAATCGTCGTAACCGGCGTCATCGCCCTCGCCGAAATAGTCGTCGTATGGCTCGTCGCCGTAGGGTTCGGGCGCAACATCGCGGCCAGCGCCAAAACGGCTCTTGATATCGTCCAAAAAGCTCACGTTCGTACCTCTCTTTGCGCCGTGTATGGGCGTACTCGCCTATCTTACTGCAAAGGATGGGTCAAAAACCACACGCCCTAGGCGAACGATAGTCGAACCCTCCTCCAGCGCGACCTCGAAATCCCTCGCTCATCCCGCAGGAGAGTTCCCGCAAAGGGCAGGCCGCTCTCACGCGAGAGCTCGTCGCGCAACTCGCGCAAGCCGGAAAAAGCACGCACGCGCCCTGTCCTTATCCCCTCGCGGGGCCATCGTCATAAGCCCCTCGCTGCGGATTCCACAAAGACTCTGCAGCTCCCCAAAGGAGGCGCGCAGCTCGCTGGGGGCAAAACCGCCCCTTGGTCTCCCTCACCGCTCACGTTGACCTCGATGAGGATGGATTGCGGGGCCCCGGAGCTCGCCTGCCCGAGCCGTCGTTCGGCGCGCGCGGCGAGGGCGCGGGCGAGATGCAGCGAGCCGATGGAATGGACGAGCTCCACGCGGCCGAGCACCGCGTTGATCTTTTTGGTTTGAGGTTCCCGATCATATCGAAGCGCACCGGGGCACATCGGGCCGCAGGGAAAGCCCCCGAGCTTGCGGGTGAGCTCCTGCGGGCGATTCTCGCCAAAGACGCGGTACCCGGCATCGATGGCGGCCACGACCTCGTCTACGCCCACGGTCTTGGAAACCGCCACGAGCGTCGCGTCCCCGCGCGCACGGCCGCTCGCCGCCAGCGCGGCGTCCATGCTACCGAGTATCTCCTCGCGACGCTCGGCGATCCGAGCGGCATACCCTCTCGTCCATTCGGCACCTCGACACCTGCGACCATCACGCCGCCTTTTTGAGATACAAAAGACGCCGAGCGCACGCGCGCGGCCCGGCACGCCGTCATACTAACGCAACGGATGCGGCCCCCCGCCGAGCGGGCACCGCATCCCAAGACAATCGCTATATCGAGCGCTTTTGACCCTACTCGCCCTCCGCGGTGGCGTCGGCGATGAGCGCCGTGAGCTCCGCGCCCACCTCGTCCGGGGCGAGTGCCGCGACGTAACGGGCGTCGCTCGCGGGATCGAGCGTCACGCCCTCGCCGGAGGGGATGCGCATGCCCTCGAGTTCCTCCTCGTCGGCCTCGGCGATGTCGTCGGCGCTCAGGCGCTGACCGGTGAGCAGGAACACCAGGCGGTAGGCGCACTCCATGGAGATGCCCGCGATGCGGTCGAGGTAGCGCGACACCATGACGGTGCGGCGGAAGTCGTCCATCTGGGCGTCGTCGGCGACCTCCATCGTCTCGGTGCGGTTGAAGACGCGGAAGAACTCCTGGTAGGCGCCGTGCACGGCCTCGTCCTCCTCGGAGAGCGCGAGCACCGCGGCGAGGTCGTTGTTCACCAGGGCGGCGGCGGTGGAGCCCAGCACCTGGTAGACGCTCGCCGCCTCCTGCTCGATGAGCGCGACCATCTGCGGCGGGAACTCGATGTCGTTGTTGACCTTGCGCTTGGCGGCGCGAGCGATGCGGCGCACCTTGTCGCTCATGCGCTGCAGGTTAAAGTCGACGTAGATGATCGTCTGCAGCAAGCGGAAGTCGGAGGCGACCGGTGACTGCGTGGCGATGAGGTTGTAGCACGGCCCGAGGTTGGCACAGCGGGCGTCGATCTTATAGGTCTTTTTTTTCTTGGCACGACGGGCCAGCTCCATGTCGTCGGTCACAAAGGCGGTGACCGCGTCGTGCAGGGTGAGGTCGATTGCCTCGAAGATGGAGAGCATCTCGTGGCGGGCCTCGATGAGCTGGCGGAGAAGAGTTTGCGCATGTGCGACTCTAACTGATGTGATGTGTCATTTGGGGGTCTGACCCCAAATGACACATCGTGGGCGGGACTAGCCGAAGCGGCCGGTGATGTAATCCTCGGTGCGCTTGTCCATGGGCGAGGTGAAGGTGGCGTCGGTCTCGCCGTACTCGATGAGCGTGGCGGGCTCGCCGGCGACCTCCTGCAAGAAGAACGCGGTGCAGTCGGAGATGCGGGCGGCCTGCTGCATGTTGTGCGTCACGATGATGATGGTCATCTCGGGCGCCAGCTCGGCCATCAGATCCTCGACCTTAGAGACAGACGTGGGGTCGATGGCGGAGCAGGGCTCGTCCATCAGGAGGACATCGGGTTGCACCGCAAGCACGCGCGCGATGCACAGACGCTGCTGCTGACCGCCCGAGAGCGCCAAACCATCCTTGTTGAGCTGATTGGATACCTCTTTCCAGAGGTTGGCGCGCTTGAGCGATTCTTCCACGATGTCATCGAGGTCGCTCTTGCTAGTCACGCCCTGCAGACGAGGGCCAAAGGCGACATTCTCGTAGATGGATTTGGGAAACGGGTTGGGCTGCTGAAAGATCATGCCCACGCGGCGACGCAGGTCGACCGGGTCGACGCCCTCCGCGTAGATGTTCGCGCCGTCGAGTCCATGGCGCCCTCGTTGCGCGTGCCCTCGATCAGGTCGTTCATGCGGTTCATGCAGCGCAGAAACGTCGACTTACCGCAACCAGAGGGGCCGATGAACGCGGTGATCTTGTTTTTAGCGATGTTGAGGCTGACGTCGGTAAGAGCATGGAAGTCGCCGTACCAGAAGTTGAAATCGAGACGGTGATCGCGCTCTCGGCGGGTGCGGCGCGTTGGTAAACAGTCACGGAAAGCTCCTTTTACTTGCTCTTGCGGGAGAGCCAGCGGGCGAACAGGTTGAAGGCGAGGATGATCGCCATGAGCAGCAAGGCGGTGCCGTAGGCTGCGTTCATGTTGATGCCGTCGTTGGCAAGCAGGTACAGATGGACCGTCATGGGGCGGCCGGAATCGAGCGGGCTGATGGGCATGTTGATGGCCTGGCCCATGGTGTAGAGCACCACGGCGGTCTCGCCGATGGCACGGCCGATGGCAAGGACGATGCCCGTGGCAATGCGGCCAAAGGCCGAAGGAAGCACGATCTTGGAGACGACCTGCCACTTGGTAGCGCCCAGGCCGTACGCGCCCCAGCGGATGTAGCGGGGCACGGCGCGAATGGCCTCTTCCGTCGTGCGCATGACGATCGGCAGCATGAGCAGCGCGAGCGCGCAGGCGGCGGACACCATCGAGAGCCCGAGGCCCATCGCCTCGACGAACAGCGCGTAACCGAACAGGCCCATGACGATCGAGGGGACGGAGGCGAGCGTGTCGGCAGCGTAGCGGATGATGTTCACCAGGCGGCCCTGCTTGGCGTACTCGGCCAGATAGACGGCTGCCAGCACAGCGATCGGCGTGCAGATGAGCATGGCGAGCGCCGTCACATAGATGGTCGAGACGATCGTGGGGCAGATTCCGCCCTCGGCGTTGACGCCTTGGGGCCAACCGAAGATAAAATCGAGCGAGATATGTGGCAGGCCGTTGATGACCACGTAGGCGATGATAGCGACCAGCACCAGCGTGGTGATGGCGGCAGCCACGCGGAACACGCCGAGCATGATGGCGTTGCTCGTGTTCTTGGAGATGCGCCGGACTTACCGTTGGCGAGCGCGCGCTTGATGCGCTGGGCGGACGAGACCTGCTCGGCCTGGAGCGCCGTCGGCGACGCCGCCGCCCTGCATGTTGGGATCGTTTGATGCGGACATGCGCTTACCCCTTCCTCATCTTGGAGAGCAGGCGCACGAGGCCCACGAGGGAGGCGGACACGATAAACAGGACCACGCCCATGCCGAACAGAGCCGAGCGGTGCAGGCCCGAGGAATAGCTCATGTCGAGCGCGATCTGGCTCGTGAGCGTCGAGACGGGGCTCGAGATGGAGTCGGGGATAACCGGGGCGTTACCTACGACCATGAGCACGGCCATGGTCTCGCCGATGGCACGGCCCATACCCAGCACGATGGCATCAACGATACCCAGCTTGGCGGCAGGTAGCACGACCTTATAGATGGTCTGCCACTTTGTGGCGCCCATGGCGAAGGACGCCTCGCGAATGCCCATGGGAATGGAATTGAGGGCATCGATGGTAAGCGTCGTGATGGTAGGGACGATCATGATGGCGAGCACGAACCACGCTGTCAGCGCACCAAAGCCCAGGCCACCCGTGAGGTCGGCGACGAACGGGCGGATGATGATCATGCCGAAGAATCCGTAGATGATGGAGGGTATGCCCGCCAGCAGGTCAACCGCGGGACTGATGATAGCGCGCACGCGCGCGGAGGCGATCTCGGTCAGGTACACGGCCGTTCCCACACCGAGCGGCACGCCCAGCACGAGCGCGCCCACCGTGACGAGCGCGGTGCCCGCCGCGAGCGACAGGATGCCGTAGTGGCCCCTCGGTGGGGGCCCAGGTGAAGCTGAAGAAGTTCGCCAGCCCGATGTCGGTGAACACGGGGGCCGCCTGCATCATCGTGAAGGCGAAGATGAGGACGACCGTGACCACGGCCAGGAAGGCGCAGGCGAAGAACAGGTACTGGAGCGCCTTCTCTTTGAGGTAGGTGCCGCGCGACACGAGCGCGAGGTCACGTTTGCGGCCGGCGGCATCGGCGGCGGGGGACTGCTCGCGGGGCTCGGCGGCGTTCGTCTTGACGTCAGCGTCGTTGGTTGCCATGGGCTACTCCCTCCCTTCTCGTCGGTACCGGCCGGGATGAAGCCGGCCTCGCGGATCTGCGGAGCCATCTCGTCGGAGAGGACGTAGTCGATGTACTCGTCGACGGCGCCGGCGGGCTCGCCCTTGGTGAAGAAGTACAGGTCGCGCGAGATGGGGTATTCGCCCGTGGAGATCGTGTCCTCGGAAGGCGCCACGCCGTTGACGCTCAGGGCGCTCACGGAGGTGGTGGCGTACTTGGAATCGACGAAGCCCATGGAGATGTAGCCGATGGCGCCACGGGAGCGGCTCACCACGTCGCGCACCTGGCCGGTGCCGGAGAGCACCGCCGCGCGGCGATCGAAGGGCGCTCCGTCCATGACGATGGACTTGAACGCCTCGCGCGTGCCGGAGGCCTCATCGCGGTTCACGAGCTGGATGGCGAGGTCCTCGCCACCGACCTCTTTCCAATTGGTAATCTTGCCGGCGTAGATGTCGCGCAGCTGATCGACGCTCAGGTCCTTGACCGGGTTCTCTTCGTTCACGATGACGGCGATGCCGTCGTGGGCCACGGGATGGTGGTGAGGCCGAGCGACTGCTCCTGCTCATTCAACCCGCGCGAGGACGTCGCGATCTCGGCGGTGCCGTTCGAGACCGCCTCGATGCCCGCCGACGAGCCCAGGCCGCTCACGAGCACGCCCGTGCCCGTCTCCTCCTTGAAGAGCTCGGCGGCCTGCTCCGCAATGGGCAGGCAGGTGGTTGAGCCGGCGACCGTGATGGACTCCGTCACCCCGCCCGTGCTGCATGCGGTGAGCGCAAAGATTGTCGATACGGAAACTGCCGCCGTCGAAATGACCAGCGGGATGCGGCGCCGCACATGCGGGCCGGGGCCTTCCGTCTTGTAGTCGGTGCGGGTCATCCAGGGATGCAGACCGCAAAGGAAGGCGCTACGGGTACGTCGCACGGAGGGACTCCCATCTCTTCGAGCGATTGACGCAAGCGCTCGGACGCATCCAGCGCCCGCGCGATATGACGATATGGTATCAAATGTTTTACCAGCGTCAGCGCTCGATATGGTCCCTCTGAAAGAATGACACCTAGATGAGGACCTCAGATTAGGGACAGCCCCTAATTTGAGGTCCCCTCATTTGAGGTTACGACTCGGCTTTGGCGATGAGCGAGGAGAGGGCCTCCCCCACCTCGTCGGGGGCGAGCGCCGCCACGTAGCGGGCGTCGCGCTCCGGATCGAGCGTCACGCCCTCGCCGGCGGGCACGCGCATGCTCTCCAGCTCGTCCTCGTCGATATCCGCAAGGTCGGCCGCGCTCAGGCGCTGACCGGTGAGCAGGAAGGCCAACCGAAATGCCGCATCGATCGAGATGGCGGCGATGCGGTCCAGATAACGCGACACCATGACCACGCGGCGCAGGTCGTCCAGCGCCGAGTCGTCCGCCATCTCCTCGGCGTTCATGCGGTTGAACGTGCGGAAGAACTGCTCGTAGATGTCGTGCACGGCCTCGTCCTGATCCATCAGGCTCATCATGGATCCCAGGTCGTTGCTCACGAGCGCAGACACCGAGGCGCCCAGCACGCGATAGACGCAATCCGCCTCGCGCTGGATGAGGTCGGTGAGCTCGGTCGGCAGCTCGATCTCGAACGTGACCTTATGACGTGCGGCGCGCGCGACGCGGCGCACCTTGTCGCTCATGCGCTGCAGGTTGAAATTCACGTAGATGATCGTCTGGAGCAGTCGGAAGTCCGATGCCACGGGCGACTGCGTGGCGATGAGGTTGTAGCACACCGCCTCGAGGTTGGCGCTCCGCGCGTCGATCTGCATCGTGGCCGCCTGGGTCTTTTTGGCCAGGCCCTTGTCGTTGGTGACGAACGCGGTCACGGCGTCATGCAGGGAAAGGTCGATGGCCTCGAAGATGGAGAGCATCTCGTGGCGCGCCTCGATGAGCTGGCGGGAGAAGAGCTTGCGCATGGGCATCCTTAGGACGGTGCGGGTAATCTCTGCCAGTGTAGGCGCGCGGCCATCGACTCGGTAAAGGGCGTGTCAGGGGTCTGTCAGGGGTCTACGCCCATCGGTGCGGGCTTGGGGTTGCGCGACGCTTTGCGCGCGCTTCTGGCAGTAGCCGCTGCGCCGCACAGGGCCGCTTGGCACTCGCCGAAGCGACAGTGTGTCTCTAGAAAGGGCCCTTTGCCGCAGTGAGCACATAGATCGAACGTGCTATGCACCCAACGGATCCACGACAGGCCTTAAACGATGTATCTCCTGCAGCTACTCAACCATGTACGCGAGGGCAGCATGGCGCCCGGTCTTGCCGTTCTCGGCGCGGTAGGAGAAGAATCGGTCGTTTTCGCGGACCGTGGAGAGATGCAAGTCCTCGATCTGACTGCGCGGAACCCCTGCTCGACGAGAGCCTGCTGAATTGCACGGGACAGGCTCAGCAGGCGTGTCTTTCCGGCGTTTTTCCCAGCCGAACTCGGCGTCGAACTTTCGATGAGGTCCTCGGACACCTCGTACTCATCACCTTGGATATGCGGGCCGATGTAGACGCGTATGTCCTCGGGCACGCAGCCCGTCTCCGCCATGAGCACGCGGGCCGCCTTGGCGGCGATGCGGGCGTACGTCCCCTTCCAACCGGAGTGAACGACGGCGAAGCCCTGCGGCGCCGTGAGGACCACGGGAACGCAATCGGCAAAGCAGAGCATGGCGGGCACGCCCGACGTCGTGCACACGATGGCGTCGGCCCCCTTCCCCGATCTGGGACCGCACGCGTTCGAGCTCGTCCGCGCAGGCAGAGCGCACCACGGCGGCGTGATCCCCATGCACCTGATTGGGCACCAGCAACCGCTCGAGGGCGCCCGCGCACCCGAGCGCCGCAAGCGCGCGACGGCGGTTCTCCTCAACGCAGGCGATGTCGTCCCCACGTGGGACCCCCAGATTCAGGGAGGCGAACGGCGCGCCGGAAACGCCACCCGTACGCTCCGTGAACCCAAACCGCACGCCCTGGTCATGCGACGCAACAAGCGTCACGCCATCAACCTGTACACGCCCACATCCATCCCCTTTCCGCTCCCCGTGCCAAAGAAACCTGTCCCAACACGCGGTACTTTTGAGTTGTACCCAGTGAAATCCGTTCCCTCACAGGCCCAAACATCCTCGCGGCCCCTTTTTCGTGTGAGAGCTGCGAAGCCATCAAGCTTGAGGCATCTTCCAGCGCCAACAACGTAAACGCAAGGAGGGGCCCGGCAAAGCAACATTCCGCAGCCGCCGAGCAAAGCTCGGCGAGCGAGGACGTTTGCGTGGCAAATGCCGGGCCCTCCGTCAGGGTCCGTTACCCCGCGCTAGAAGTTGCCGCGCTTCAGGAAGTCGGGAAGCTCGAACTGATCGTTGCCGAAGTTAGGAAGCTCGGTCCCGCCGATGTTGCGCGTGGGCGCAGCGGGTGCGGAAGCGGGCTCAGACGAGCGCTCGGAACGAGGGGCCTTGGAGGCCGCGAACAGCTCGTCCTGACGGTTGACGTTGGAATCGGAGAAGCCGGTAGCGATGACGGTGATACGAACCTGATCGCCCAGGGACTCGTCGACAACGTACCGAAGATGATGTTGGCCTCGGGGTCGACGGCGTTGGCAACAACGTCGGCGGCGTCGCTGATCTCCTGGATGCCCAGGTCCTTGGAACCGGCGATGGAGAGCAGCACGCGCGTGGCACCATCGATGGAGCTCTCGAGCAGCGGGCTGGAGATGGCCTGCTGGGCAGCGTCGACGGCACGGGTATCCCCAGAAGAGGTACCGATACCCATCATGGCGGTACCGGCCTGCTTCATGATGGTCTTAACATCGGCGAAGTCCAGGTTGATGATACCGGGGACGGTGATGAGGTCGGTGATGCCCTGGGTGCCCTGGGAAAGGACGCCATCGGCAATCGCGAAGGCCTCGAGCATGGTGGTCTTCTTCTCGGCGATGTCGAGCAGCTTATCGTTAGGGATGACGATCATGGTGTCGACGCAATCGGAGAGGGTCTTAATGCCCTCCTCGGCGCTCTTCTTGCGCTTGCGGCCCTCGAAGGTGAAGGGCTTGGTCACGACGGCGACGGTCAGCGCACCGACCTCGTTCATCGCGATATCGGCAACGATGGGAGCAGCGCCGGTACCGGTGCCACCGCCCTCGCCGCAGGTGATGAACACCATGTCGGCGCCAGCGAGCGCCTCGGCAATGTCGTCGCGGGACTCATCGGCAGCCTTGCGGCCAACCTCGGGGTTGGCGCCGGCGCCCAGGCCGCGGGTAAGGTCGGTGCCGATGTGCACCTTGATATCGGCATCAGAGATCGCGAGTGCCTGAGCATCGGTATTGATGGCAACAAACTCGACGCCGCGGATGCCCTCTTCGATCATTCGATTGACCGCGTTGGTACCGCCGCCGCCGACGCCGACCACCTTAATGACGGCAAGGTAGTTGTTGATCTCTGTCTCGTGCATGTGCGGTCCTCCGAACACTATGTTGCAAGCCCTTTGGGCGAACGTCACCACGTTAACCCTCAACTAGAGATTAAAAGTCGAGGTAAACCGTATTATGTTTGCACAAAATGCGCCGTCAAGTCAAACCCGACCTGCGCATATTGTGAAGTATACGGCATTTCCGCAGGTATTCACAAAGACCGTTCGGCGGAGCGCGAACGGCAGCGCGAACCTCGCACCGTGGAGCGCCTCATCGGGCAGTGCTCGCACCCGCAAAGACGCACGGGAAACGCCCCTCGCGGACGATCGCACGCGTCGCGTGAACGCATCGAACGCAGTTGCGATCCCCCTACTGAGGCGCGCTGCGGAACGTATATGCTCCGGGCTCGCGCACGTTGATGTACGTCACGCCGGTCTGCTCGGCGAGGAGTTTGGTGACCACGCGCTCCTTCTCGACGATATTGTCCGGGGCGCCCAGGGATACCTCGACGCCCGAGAGCAGGTTGGCCGAGATCGCCTCGACCGAGGCGACCGACATGCTCTTTATCTGCGCCACGAACTCGGGGGAGAACCCGTTGGCGTACTCAAGCCCGGCGAGCACGACCTTGGAGTTCACGCTCTCGCCGCTCTTGGGCGACACGTCGCTCGGGACGTCGGTGAGCAGCAGGCACCCCGCGTCCTGGGCGACGCGAAGGGCGGCGTCCTGGCCGGAGAGCAGCGTTGCGCCCTCGGGCACGGACCCGTCCTCGCCCACCTCGACCTCGTTGCCCTCCGCGTCGACGGCGGCGAGAAGTGTGACGGGCGCGATCCACGTCCGTCGTCGCCGATCGCCCAAGCAACCTCGTCCGCCGTCACGTAGGCGATGGCGGTTATCTTGCGCTCGACGGGCGTGATGACGAGGGTGTGGGGCCATGCGCGCTCGATCTCGATGTCCTTGATCCAAGGGCTGGCCTGCAGCTGCTCGAGGATGGCGTCCTCGTCCACGTTGAGCAACGTGGTGCCGTCGGGGACGTCGACGAGCGCCTCCGCCGTGGCCTGGTCCATGTGGTCGCTGCCCATCACGCGCACCTCGGTCGCCGCCAGCAGCGAGGAGTTCGCGATGACGACGGCGAGCAGGATGACCGCGATGAAGCCGCCCGCCGCCACGAACACGACGCTGCGGCTGGGCGTGGGGGGATGTTGAGGCGCGACGCCAGGCTGGAGAAGAAGGACCCGATCGCGGACGCCACGCCCGCAAGCGGGCTGAGCGCGCGCTTGAGCACGCCGCCGGACGCCTGGGGCTTGACCTTGGGAGCGCCCGTCTTGACCCGCAGGGGCTTTGATCCGCCCTTGGGCAGGCCCTTGGCGTTCGGGGGCAACGTGACGCCCCCGGCACTCATGCGCTTGGCGCCGCCGGGCATCTTTGCCTTGGGGATCTTGACGCCGCCGCTCGGAGACGGAGCCCCCGCGGGTCCGGGCCGCGCGCTGAGCCGCGGCGCGGACGGCCGCGGGCGAGGCGACGGGGCGCGTGCCGTGGGGCATGGCCTTTTGCCGGCCCCCGCCGGACGCGAGGCCCTGCTTGCGCGCGGACGGTCGGTTGGCCCCGCGCCGGGTCGCGCGGCGGGACGTACGACCGGCCTGGAGCTGGAGCGGGCAGCTGGCTTGGCAGTTGTCTTGGAACCGGAGCGGACGGTTGGCTTGGCAGCCGGCTTGACGGCGGGGCTTGGACGCGCCGCCAACGGCAGCGCGGGACGAAGCGGCGGAGCGGCGCGAACCGGCAGGCCCCGCCGGCGTGGGTGCGGAGGCGGACCTTGCGGCCGAGGCACGACGATAGGTAGGCTTTGGCGCCCTAGAAGCCGAGGAATTTGACTTCCGGTTTGAGCTCGACGCCATACCTCTCCCTTACCGTCTTGTGCACGTGCCGTATGACCGCCGCGACATCGGCCGCGGAGGCGGTTCCCTTTGTTCACGATAAAGTTCGCGTGAACGGGCGAGACTTCCGCCCCTCCCCTGCGAAAAACCCTTTAATCCGCACTCCTCGATCAGGGCCCCCACCGCGCGGTCGGGCGGGTTGCGGAACACCGATCCGCACGAGGGCACACCCAGGGGCTGGGTGCGGCGCCGCCGGGTGAGCGAGCGCTCCATGCGCGCGCGGATCTCGTCCTTGACGCCCTGCGCGAGCTCAAGCGTGACCTCGAGGACGATCGCGTCGCGCGGCAGCCCGCACGTGCGATACCCCACGTCACGTCATCGCGCCCGTAATGGCGAATGCCCTCGCCGGGCTTGTACGTCACCACGTCGCACACGAGCGAGCCGATCCACTCGGTGCGAGAGCCGGCGTTCATGGAGATCGCGCCGCCCACCGTGCCGGGAATGCCCACGGCGAACTCGAGGCCCGAGAGCTCCTTGGAGAGCGCCTCGTTGACCAGCCGCGCGAGAATGGCGCCGGCGCCCACGGTGATGGTGCGGCCGTCCTCCCCCAGCACGAAGCGAGAACTCACTGCCGAGCGTGATGACCGCGCCGCGATAGCCCTCGTCGGCGACAAGCAGATTGGAGCCCTTGCCGATAATGACCCACGGCACGCGCTCGCGGGCGAGCACCCTCGATGGTGCGGCGCAGGGAGTGGTAGCTGTGGCAGGTGATGAAGAGATCGGCCTTGCCGCCAATGCGGTAGCTCGTGTGGCGAGCCAGCTTTTTCCTGCTCGATGACATCCGTATCGATCATGCCGGAAAGCGACATGACGGCATTGAACACGCCCATGGATTAGCTGTCCTTGTCCGCGACGTGCGCGAGGTACTCCGGACCCACGGTGGTGACGTCGCCGGCGCCCATGGTGATGAGCAGGTCGCCCGTCTGGACGACCTCGTCCAGACACGTCATGAGCGCCTGGTGATCGGCCACGTAGCGCACCTGCTTGTCGGGGTGCGCGGCGCGGATCTTGTCGGCGAGCATCTTGCTCGTGACGCCGGGGATGGGCATCTCGCCGGCGGGGAACACGTCGATGAGCACCACGGTGTCGGCATCGGCGAACGCGTCGACGAAGTCATCGCAGAGCGCCTGGAGGCGCGTGTAGCGATGCGGCTGGAACACAACGGCGACCTTGGCGAAATCGAGGGATTTGGCGGCATGGAGCGTCGCCTTGACCTCGGTGGGATGGTGGCCGTAGTCATCCACGAGCATGACGCCGCGCGTCTCGCCCACGTGCGTGAAGCGGCGACGCGCCCTGGAAGGTGGACAGGGCGCGAGCCGCGTCCTCGGTGTCAAGACCGAGCACATAGGCGGAGGCAAAGGGCGGCCGTGGCGTTGAGCATGTTGTGGCGACCGGGATTGCTCTTGATGGCGACCGTGCGCACCGCGCCGTCGGGAGGGTGACACGAAAATCAGTGCCGAAGGCATGGCTCGAGGCCATGGGTGCGCAGGACACGTCGAAACCCTCGCCCTCACCGTAGGTGAGCACCGCGCGCCCCGTCGAGCGGGCGAGCTCGACCAGATGCGGGTCCTCACCGCAGACGATGACGGTGCCGTCCTCGCCCACCAGGCTCATGAACGCGCAGAACGTGTCCTCGATCTCCTCGAGCGAGCTGTAATGGTCCATGTGGTCGGCCTCCACGTTGGTCACGATGACCACATGGGGGTTGAGGTAGAGGAAGGAGCCGTCGGACTCGTCGGCCTCCACGACGAAGTACTCGCCGTCGCCGTTCTTGCCGTTGGTGTCGTAGCCCTCGACCGTGCCGCCGATGAGGAAGCTGGGATCGAGCCCCATCCGGTCGATCATGGTGGCGCACATGGACGAGGTGGTCGTCTTGCCGTGCGTGCCGGCGACGGCGACCGTCGTGTAGCCCTAGCCGAGCGCGGAGAGCATCTTCGCACGGGGCCACACCTCGATACCACGCTCGCGCGCGCGCATGAGCTCGGGGTTGGACTCGGGGATGGCGGTGGAGACCACGACGACGTCGGGCTGCACCGCGTCGATCGTGGCGGCCTCGTGGCCCCATGGACCTCGACGCCGGCGCGCGTGAGCTGGCGGACGTAGCGGGAGGTCTTGAGGTCGGAACCCGTCACCTTGAAGCCCCGCTCGTGCAGCACCAGCGCGATGCCGCTCATGCCGGCACCGCCGATACCGATGAAGTGGGCGCTCTTGAACGGTTGCCTCGGGGACTGCAATGGTCGACATGACGTCTCCTCGCGTGATCGTATGCGTAAACTATCTAAGTATAAGCCATTCTCATGGTCATCCCCAGATTGGCACAACCGCCGACCGCCTCGGGGCGAGACGCATGGTTATTCGAAAAAGCGCGAAAAGAATGCCTGAACACTACCCCTACGCAGGCTTTATCTTCATCGCGCAGCACTCCAGCGGTTCCTCGAACGGAAGGGTGTAGAAGTACGTCACCTCAACGACGGAGCCGACCTCAAACTCGTCCTGATGCAAAAGCCCGTCATGCAGCTCAAACGATACGGGTCCCTCATGAAAGGGGAACTGGGACGGGTCGTGATCGGAAAGCTCAATCGACACGATAGAAGATGCCTCGTCAATGGAGCGAATCACACCGGATGCGCTCGAGGGATGGCTTGATGAACTTTGGGCCGACATGTTGAAGCAGACCGCGAGAATCGCGATCACGCATAGGGCGAACAGCAGCACGCCTGTTCCCAGCACGCTACCGCGTGAAGGGGAATCCGGTTCCCCATCACGCATGGGTGAGGGACTCCAGCTCGTCGGCGAGGTGCTGGGCGGCCCTGTCCTGCGCCAAGCCCTTGGCGGCAGCGCGCATGCTCTCGCGGCGGGCGGGGTTGGTCAGCGCATCCAGCAGGTCGTGCGCGAACGCCTCGCCGTCGATATCGGCGTCGGCGTGGACCGTCGCGGCCCCGGCGTCAACCAGCAGGCGCGCGTTCACGGTCTGGTGATCCGCCGTGGCAAAGGGGTACGGGACGAGGATCGAAGGCACGGCGAGCGCCGCGATCTCGGCGACCGAGGAGGCCCCCGGCGCGCGACAGCACGACGTCGGCGGCGGCGAGCACATCGCCCATGTCGTCGATATAGGCTCGGACCTGCCAGCGCTTCGCCTCGGCATCGCTCAGACAAAGCAGCTCGCACGCCTCCTCGTAGCCCTTCTCGCCCGTCGACTGCACCACGTACACGTCCTCGATGCCCAGCACATCGCCCTTGAGCGCGGCGAGACGCTCGTTCAGGTGCTTGGCGCCCAGCGAGCCGCCAAAGACCAAGAGCATGGTCGCGTCCTCGGGGATGCCCAGCGCGGCGCGTCCGCGGGAGCGATCGCCCTCGAGCACGCTGCGGCGCACCGGGTTGCCGGTGACCACGATGCGCGTCGAGGCGCCCGCGCGGTCGCGCAGCACGCCCTCCGCCCCAGGCTGCCCCAAGGCGATGAGGCTCGCCAGCTTGGCGGATTGCTTGTTCGCCAGGCCGGAAACCGAGTTCTGCTCATGCAGGGCCACCGGAACGCCGAGCTTGGCGGCGGCGCGCACGAGCGGCAGCTCGGATACGCGCCAAAGCCGATCGCGACGTCGGGCTGCGGAATCTCGCCCTCGCGGAACTCCTTGAGCAGGCGGCGCTCCTCGCGGGCGAGATGCACGAGCGCCGTGGCGAGGGTCCAGGGGCGCTGGCGGTCAAAGCCCGTCACATGGACAGGATGGAACGGAAAGCCCGCCTGAGGGACGAGCGTGCCCTCCAGACGACGCGTCTCGCCAAAGAAGTGGACGTCGTGGCCACGGCGGCGCAGCTCGTCGGCCAGCGCGAGCGCCGGATTCACGTGTCCGGCGGTTCCTCCCGCCGCGATGGCAACCACCAGGCGCCTCTTATCGGTCATAACGGCTCCTCCCCGTCGATCGCCCATCATCATAGCGCCTCGTCTCACCCGAGCGGCGCGGGCGAGGCGAAGGCGACACATCCCCGTAGTCGACGCGCGGGCGGTCGCCCCCGCGGGCGCAGGCGGTCCTGAGCGCTGCCGCCCAAATCGATGCGCTCATATCCTGACCCGCGACCGCCCTCATCGCGCATGCCGCGAGGGGTGCGGTATCCACCCGCCGCTCCCCGCGAGCGGGCGGCGCTGCGGCCGCCGTCATAGACGCTCAGGCCTTGACCGCGATATCCCGTGGAACGAGGCGCGCGTCCCTCGCCGGGCAGAGGGCCGGCATCGCCCCTGCCCGCGTCGCGAAGACCTCGTCCGCGCAGGACCGGCGGTGCTCCTGCCCATATACGTGGAGATGTCCTGCTGCTCGCGCTCGCTCAGGCGCGCCGTGCGCATGGAGCCCCGACGAATCGAGGGGCGCTCGCGACCCGCGACCTCATCGTCACCGGAGGCGGACCCAAGCACGGCCAGGCCGGCACGGCGGCGGTCGGCGGCAGTCTGCACGTTGCTCTCAACCGAGACGCGAAAGATCAGCCCGGCGAGGATGAGCGAGGTCAGCACCGATGAGCCGCCGTAGCTGATGAACGGTAGGGGCTTGCCCGTCATGGGCAGCAGGCCCAGGATGCCAAAGGTGTTGATGATGAACTGGATGAGCAGCACGAACGAGCAGCCCGAGGCGATGAGCTGCCCGTGCAGCGAGGCGGAGCGGCGCGCGATGTAGAACCCGGCGGCGATCATGGACAGGAACACCAAGACGAATATGGCCGTCCCCACAAAGCCGAGCTCCTCGCCGATGATGGCGAGGATGTAGTCGTTATGCGCCTCCGGCAGGTAGTTGTACTTCATGGTGGAGTTGCCGATGCCGCGCCCGAACGGACCGCCCGAGGCGAACGCCATGATCGCCAGCTTCGCCTGATAGCCGTCGCCAAAGGGGTCGCTCCATGGATCGAGGAACACGAGCAGGCGCGTGAAGCGGTACGACGAGGTGATGGCCAGCCCCACGGCCGCCACCACGAACACGGCGAAGAGCGCGCCGATCAAGCGGTACGAGATGCCGCAGATATACGCCATGGCGAACACCGTCACGGCGATGATGATCGTCGTGCCCAGGTCGGGCTCGGCAAAGATGAGAATCGCCGGCACGCCCAGGCAGATGGCCATCGACACCAAAAACGAGAACGTGTCGGTTACGCCGTCCTCGTAATAGTCGGACAGGATCTTGGCGGCCAGCACGATCACGGCGGGCTTGGCGAGCTCGGCGGGCTGCAGGTTGAAAAAGCCCAAGGGAATCCAGCGTGAGGCGCCCCAGGTATCGCCGCCGGCACCGACGGCGAGCACGACGAGCAGCAAGACGACGACGAAGGCCCACATCACCTTGGAGGCGCTCGACCTGAACGCGCGCCAGGGAATGACGGCGCGGGTGCCGATCACCGCGAACGCCACGAACCCGATCGCCATGAAGATGGCCTGGCGAAAGAGGAAGTACCACGAGCTGCCCTGCTCCTTGAGCGCTTCCACCGACGAGGCGGAGTACACCATGAGCAGGCCGAACGCGCAGATGGCGACCAGGCAGCACACAAAGACCAGGCGCGGGCGCATGATGCGCGCCGGCACGCCAGCGATCAGCTTCTCGCCCAGCTCGGAGTGACTGGTCGCGGTCGCCTTGCGCCTCGTGCGCTTGACGGGCCTGGAGGGCTCAGCATCGCCACGCGTTCCGGGCGCCTTGGCACCCGCCCCTCGGACCGCCCGGGCATCGGGCCGTCGGCGCCGTCCGCCTTCGCGCGTCGAGCAGCGCCGAACGGCAAACGGAATCCCTTCTTGTTGTCCTCGCCCATCCCGGCGCCGCGCTCGCCCACGATGCGCTACGCCTCCTGGGCGGAAAGCTCCGCCACGTATGCACGGAACGCGTCGCCGCGCTCCTCGAATCCGGAGAACTCGTCAAAGGAGGCACACGCCGGCGAGCAGGACCACGTCGCCGCGCTGCGCGAGCGAGCGCGCGACGTCCACCGCGTCGCGCAGGTCGTCCGCCTCGGCGATATCGATCTCGGCGGCGCCGCTCGCCTCGGAGAGCGCGGAGCGGAAACGCTCGCGCGCCGCGCCAAAAGCACACCACGGCGGCGCGCGCGGCCACGACCTCCATGAAGTCCGCAAGCGGCGTCCCCTTGTCGGAGCCGCCCAGCAGCAGAATCACGCGGGTGTCGGGAAACGCCGAGAGCGCCTTCTCGACGGCGTCGGTGTTCGTCGCCTTCGAGTCGTTGATGTAGCGCACGCCCTCGACCTCGCCCACGGGCTCGACGCGATGCGGCAACGGCGCGAAGGCCGCGAGCCCGGCACGGACGCCCTCGGGCGACGCCCCGCAGGCCAGCGCGGCCGCGGCGGCGGCGAGGGCGTTCAGCACGTTGTGGTCGCCGGCGATCTTGAGCTCGTCGGCGCGCACGAGCGCCGTCTCCCGCCCATCGATGCGCACCACCAGGTGCCCATCGCGCACAAAGGCGGCGTGCGCGCCGCCCGCATCGGCAAGGCCGAGCTTGAGCACGCGGCGGCCGGGGACGTACACGCGATCGGCGAAGGCGGCGATGCCCCTCGTCCTCGACGTTCACGATGGCGAGGTCGGACTCGTCCATGTTGCGGAACAAGTCGATCTTAGCCAGGGCGTAGTTCTCGTGCGTGCGATGCCACGCCAGGTGGTCGGGCGTGATGTTCAGCAGGATGGCGACGCGCGGGTGCAGCTCGGCAGTCGTCGCGATCTGGTAGCTGGAGAGCTCCGCGACGAACCACTCGCCCTCGGCGCGCCGATCGACCTCGTGGATCGCGGCGTTGCCGCTGTTGCCCACCGCGACGCTCGCGAGGCCCGAGGCGCGCAGGAGCTCGTTAGTGAGGCTGGTGACGGTGGTCTTGCCGTTCGTGCCGGTGATGGCGCACCAGCGCTCGGGCGACAGGCGCCATGCGAACTCAGGCTCACCCATGATCTCGCCGCACGCGGCAGAGGCGTTGCGGAAGAACTCGGAGAACTCCGAGATGCCCGGGCTCGCCACGCAGATATCGTATGCGCCCTCGATGTCCTCGGTGCCATACGCAAAGCGCACGCCCGCCCCTCGAGCTCCCGCGTCCGCTCGGTGGAGGCGGACTGGGCGCCCCCGTAGACGGTGACGGAGGTCACGCGGTCGCCCAGGTGATCGACGGCCCACGAGACGACCTCGAGGCCCGTCGAGCCCTGACCGAGGACGAGCAGGCTAAAACGTTGCGGTAACGGCATATGAGCATCCTATCCGAGCTGGAAGAACAGGGCGAGGCCCAGCGCGCCAAAGGCGGCGGAGACGATCAAAAGCGAATGACGACCTTGGTCTCCGCCCAGCCCTTCTTTTTCGAAATGATGGTGAATGGGGGCCATGAGGAACACGCGCTTGCCGGTAGTCTTAAAGCTCACGACCTGGATCATCACCGAGAGGGTCTCGGCGATGAACAGCCCGCCCACGACGAGCGACACGACCTCGGTGTTGGTGAGCACCGCCACGGCGGCAAGCGCGCCGCCCAGCGCGAGGGGAGCCGGTATCGCCCATGAAGATCTGCGCGGGATAGGCGTTGAACCACAGAAGCCGATGCAGCCTCCGGCGCAGGCCGCGCAGAAGATGGCGAGGTTCGCGTCGTGGCGGACAAAGCAGATGGCGGCCATGACCAACATGGCGATCATAACCGTACCGCCGGCGAGGGCCGTCAAGGCCGTCGGTGAGGTTGACGGCGTTGGACATGCCTGCCAGCAGCAGGAACACGAAGACGAGATAGAGCCAGGGAATCCGGATGTCCATCCCGCCCACGGTGAGGGTGGTGGTGAGGACGCCCAGATCGATCGCGAACCCGCCGGGGAAGCGGATGACCGGCGCCACGTCGCAATAGTTCACGGCGATGACAAAGAACACGAGGACGATCAGGGTGAGGCCGATCATCTTTGCCCGTGGGCGTGAGGCCCAGCGAGCGCTTCTGCACCACCTTGGTGACGTCATCGAACAGGCCGAGCGCGCCGGTGGCAAAGCATCGCGCCCACGGCGAGCAGCAGCTCGACGGTGGGACGGGCCATGATCAGGCAGGTGAAGCAGACGGCGAGCAGGATGATCACGCCGCCCATGGTGGGCGTGCCGGCCTTGACCAGGTGCGACTGGGGGCCGTCGGCGCGAATCTGCTGCCCGATGCCGTCCTTTTTGAGAAAGCGGATCCACAAGGGCATGATGAGCCCGGCGATCATCGCGGATATGAAGATGGCCAGAAAAACCTGGTAGGTGGGATACGCAGGGGTTACCGAGCATCGGCGCACACCTCTTCCACAAAACGGTCGAGCCCGACAAAGCGCGAGCCCTTCACCAACACGAGGTCGCGCTCGCCGAGCACGCCGGCAAAACGCTTGATGAGCACATCGCAGGACGGCACCACCTGGACGTCGCCCTCGTCCATGCCCATGAGGCGCGCGGCGGCGGCCATCGTCAGCGAGCTCCCCCGCCCACGCAGATGAGCAGCCCGGGCCGCTTCGCCGCGGCATAGGCACCCGTGAGCGCATGCAGGCGCGGCGCCTCGTCGCCCATCTCGCCCATCTCGCCCAGCACGGCGATGCGCGTGCCGGAGCACGGCAGGCTGACCAGCAGGTCGAGGCCCGCGGCCATGGACTCCGGGCTCGCGTTGTACGAGTCGTCGATCACGCGGGCGCCGCATGCGGCATGGCGGACCTGTGCGCGGCGACCGGTCATCTCGAGCGGGCGAACGCCTCGTCGATCTCGAAGGCGGGGACGCCCAGGCGATGCGCCACGGCCGCGGCGAACAGCGCGTTGGGGACCGACTGCGCACCGGGGATCGACAGGTGGGTCTTAAAGCTCGAACCGTCCTCGAACGTGATGTCGAAGTGGGCACGTCCGTCCTCGTCGAGCTCTCGATATGGGTCGCGCACACGTCGTCGTCGGTCGAGGTCCCGGCCAGCACCACGTCGATCCCCGCGGGACGGGCATAGCGCTCGATGATGTACGGCGTGAAGTCGTCCTCGCCGTGCAGCACCAAGGCCGAGTGATGGCCCTCGAAGTTCTCCGCGCTGGGGGCATGCCCTCGACGATCTCCGCCTTGGCGCGGGCGATCCCTCCCGGCTGCCGAGCATGCCGATATGCGAGGTCCCCACCTTGGTGATGATGCCAAAGGTGGGCTGGGCGCACGCCGTGAGGCGGCTGATCTCGCCAAAGTCGTTCATGCCCATCTCGAGCACGGGCATCTGCGTCTCCGCCGGGGCCGACAGGATGGTGAGCGGCAGCCCGATGAGGTTGTTGTAGTTGCCCGCCGTGGCGTGCACACGGTAGCGCTTGGAAAGGCACGCCGCCAGGACGTCCTTGGTCGTCGTCTTGCCGATCGATCCGGTCACGCCGATGACCGTGCAGCGCAGGCGGGCGCGATAGCCCTGGGCAAGGCGCAGCAGGAACTCGGTGGGGTCATCGCAGGTAAGGACGGCGCACCCACGCTCGCGGGCCATGGCGACGACCTCGTCCTCCGGGTCGCGCGTCATCACGACCGCGCCCGCGCCCAGCTCGATCGCCTTGAGCGCGAAGTCGTTGCCGTCCACGCGCTCGCCGGGAAAGGCCACGAAGATGGCGTCCGGCTCGACGGCGCGCGAGTCGATGGTCACGCCCGGCACATGCGGTCGGGGTCCCCCGCCGCAAGGCGCGCGCCCGTCGTGCTCTCGAGATACTTGACTGCGATCTCAACCATATGAGTGGCAACCTTTCCACTGCGGCACCATACAACTTATTGATGGTACCTCGACTCACCCGCATGGTGGTGCAGGCCATGTGAACCCTACCGCGTGGGCTTGATGCCCAGCGCCGGCGGCAGGGCCGTCTCCATGATCGTCCTGAACACGGGCGTCGCCGCATCGGAGCCCGCCGCCGTGCCGTCGAGCGTGATGTAGCACATGGCGCGCGGGTCGCTCGTCGAGACGAAACCCATGAACGAGGACATGTAGTTATCCTCCAGATAGCCGTTCTGGCCCTCCGACGCGCGCTCCGCCGTGCCGGTCTTGCCCGAGACCTCGTAGCCGACGACCTGCGCGAGCTTGCCCGTGCCCTCATCCACCACGGTGCGCATCATGTCCGCCACAGCGCGCGCGGTCTCCTCCGACACCACGCGCGTCTCGCCGTCCGTCCAATCGACCTCCTGGCCGGCACGGGTCTTGAGAAAGTGCGGCGTGGTCATGACGCCCCTTGTTGGCGATGGCGCTCATGGCGCGGACCATCTGCACGGGCTCCACCGCAAGCGCTTGGCCAAAGGACATGGATCCCAGCGTCGCGCCGTCGTACTCGTCGCGGTCCTTGATGATGCCGAGCGACTCGCCCGGAAAGTCGATTCCCGTGGACGCGCCGAACCCAAAGTCGCCGATCACGTGGGCGTCGAAGTCGTCGGCCCCCACCTGTTGCCCCACGAGCACAAAGCCCGTGTTCGAGGAGCGGCGCATCATCTCCCGCAGCGTCATGGTCATGCCGTAGTCGCGCTTGTCGGCGTCGCGCACCTGGTCGTCGCCCACCTGGACCACCGCGGGCACCGAGAACTCGGTGTCGGGCGTCATGCCCTCGTGCTCGATGGCGGCGGCCGCCACGAACGACTTGAACACGGAGCCCGGCTCGTAGACGTCAGTCACCATGCGCAGGTTGAGGTCCGCGTTGGAGGCGGAGGCGAGGTCCGTGGGGTCGAAGGTGGGATACGAGCAGCAGCAGATGATCTCGCCCGTGGTGGGGTCGCTCACCATGACCGAGCCGTTCTTGGCCCCCACCCGCTCGACGACCTCGGCCAGGGCGTCCTCCGCGACGCGCTGGATGTTGGCGTCGAGGCCCAGCACGATGTCCATGCCGTCCTGCGCCGGCACCTTTTTGTACGCGCCGCCGGCGATGAACGAGCCGTCGAGCGCCCGCTCGCGCGCCAACGACCCGTTGACGCCCGTGAGGATCTCATCGTATTGCTTTTTCCAGGCCGGACACGCCCACGTTGTCCACGTTGACGATGCCCAGCACCTGCGAGGCGAGCGCCCCGTTGGGATACACGCGTTTGATGGCGGGCTCGAACTCGATGCCCGTGATGTTCTTCTTTTCCAGGATCTCGGCGTCCGCCTCGTCGACCTGTCGCTTGACATACGCGAACGTGGTGTCCTGGTCGATCAGGTCGGAGACGAAATCCTCCTCCACGCCCAACACCTCGACGAGGGCCTTGATCGCCTTTTTGCGCTGCTTCTTCTCGATGAGCTGCGGATTGACGTAGACGTTCTTGCACTCGACGCTCGAGGCGAGCACCGTGCCGTTACGGTCGTAGATCGTGCCGCGCTTGGCGTAGAGCACCTGGCTGGTGAGCCTGCGGGCATCTGCCTCGGCCTGGTACCGGTCTGCGTTCACCAGCTGGAAATCGGCGAGGCGCGCGGTGATGGCGAGGCCGGCGAGGCCCAGGCCCGCCATGAGGAACCCGTGGCGCGAAATGGGCTCGTTGGCGAGGTCGGAATGCAGCCAGTCGGTCTGGACGCGACGGCGCTCGCCCGAGGTGCGGCCCCCGCGCGAGCGAGGGTCTCGGGCACCGGGAGCCATGCGGTCAGCGCCGGCGCGACGGTCCGAGCCGGCGCGCGCCGAGGCGTCCCCGCGACCCGCGTAACGGCCGCGACGCGCGTCGCCGCGCGCGCCTTCCCTGCGGTCAAAACCGCGATTTCCGTTCCTATCAGACGACATGCGCAGCCGCCCTGCCGCCTACTCGCCGAGCGCGGGCGACGCACCGCATCGGCGCTGACGGACGAATCGGTGTACTCGGTGAAGTCGAGGGTGACGCCGCTTTCTCGGCGGCCACCATGCCATAGCCCTCCGCAAGGTCGCGAATGCGCGTGGAGGAGCCGTAGACGGCGCGCATGACCTCGAGGTCGGAGCTCTGTTCCTGCTCCTCGGTAAGTTCGTTGGACAGCGTCGCCGCACTGTTGAGCGTCGACGTGGTGAGACCGGCGAGGGTCACGCGGAACAGGCCCAGGGCCACGAACAGCACCGCGAGCACCGCGAAGACCTTGACGCAATGCGTGAACTGGGGACTTACATCCTGGCTCGCCTCGCGGCCGGCGCCCGCAACGACGTCGAGGCGCGGGCGCGTTCTCCGCCGGAGTCGGGGCCGGAGCGTAGCCGGCATGGGTTTGGGGCCGCATATCATAGGCATATGCTGCATTTGAGGTGTGGTAACCCATGATATGCGACCCTCCGTCCCGGAAAAGTAGAAAGCGAAACAAATGGCGCGGGGCGGATTCGCGGGCACCAAACGACTAGAGGCGTTCGGCGCAGCGGATCTTGGCCGATCGCGCTCGTGGGTTGCGCGCGACCTCCTCGGCCGTGGCAACCAGTGGTTTGCGGGTGATGACCTTGAGTATCGGCACGTTGCCGCACACGCACACCGGAATCTCCGGCGGGCAGGTGCACCCCTGCGAGAGCTCCTGGAACAGGCGCTTGACGATGCGGTCCTCAAGCGAGTGGTACGAGATCACGCACACGCGCCCGGCCGGGTTGAGCCAGCGCACCGCCGCCTCGAGCCCGCGCTCGAGCACATCGAGCTCGTGATTGACCTCGATGCGAATGGCCTGGAAGCTGCGCTTGGCGGGATGCCCCCGTGCCGGCGCGCCGCAGCCGGAATGCCGGCCTTGATGACATCGACGAAATCTCCCGTGGTGGCAAGAGGAGCCACCTGCCTTCTGCGCACGATCTCGCGCGCGATCTGCGAGGCGAACTTCTCTTCGCCGTAGACGCGTAGAATCCGGGCGAGGTCGTGTTCGTTATAGGTGTTGATGACCTCAGCTGCGTTTAAGGTGTTATTACCCGGATCCATCCGCATATCCAATGGGGCGTCCTCGTTATACGAAAAGCCCCTTCCGGGGATATCGAGTTGCGGGCTCGAGACCCCCAGGTCGAACAGGAAGCCGTCCACGCCCGGCACCTGCGCCGAGCACAAGAGCTCGTCCAAGTCCCCCAAAGTTACCCTTGAGGAGCTTATGCGGCGTTCCCGGGGCCTCGGCGTCAAGCCGCTTCCCCGCCGCCTCGAGCGCCATGTCGTCCTGGTCGATTCCCAGCAACAGCCCCTCGGTCCCAACCTGGGCGGCCATCCTGACGGAATGGCCCGCGCCGCCGAGCGTGCAGTCACACGACGGATCCCGCGGAGAGCTGAAGCTGCTCGAGCACTTCTTGGCGCATGACAGGTTCATGCCGATATTCAGGTTTCAACGTACCTGCTCCCTCGTTCGTGTCCATGGGGGGCGTCTCCCTTAATCGAAGAAGTCCGCGAGGATGTCCTCGGTCTCGGCCTGACGTGCCGCATAGGTCTCGCGATCCCAGATCACCAGGCGGTCGTCGCCACCGACAACCGTGACCTCGCGATCCAGATGAGCCTTCTTGCGGTCGTGCTCGGGAAGGCTGATGCGGGCGGCGGAGTCTATTTCAAAAGTGTGGTTGCCGCACCGTACAGAGCCTCCTTGACCATGCGATGGGAGCGATTGGTGGGATCGAACCCGCCCTTCGCCTCAAACACAGAGTCAACCCAGACCTTGAACGTGTCCTCGGTGAACACGTACAGGGCGTCGACTTCCTTTTCAGGAGCGGGAAGGACGCGCACAAGGCCCTCGAGCTGCTTTTTTTAAAGGCGGGCGGCAGTGACAAACGACCCTTTGCATCGAGATTTCGATCATAGGTACCGTTGAAATACACTGGCGCGCACCCCCTTAGGCTTACTCGTGGGCATGTGCGGGAGCCACCCCGCCGTCGACGCTTTTTCATTCTATGGGGGCTCCCCCTTTCGCAACACTTTTTCCCACTTTCTCCCCCACAGCTCCCCCAGCCGTTCAAACCTCCCCGCAGTCAGCTCGAACAGGCGTTTGTGTCCACACAAGATGTTGTGTTTTGCCCATACGTGGCCACCACGGGTCGGAACCGTTCCCGCAGCTTAAACCTTCTAGTTGAGGTTGAACCGATTTTTGATTTGTGCCCGACTTGTGGGCGAGCTATGGGTGGGGCTCCCACCCCAAAAGCACCCAGGCACCTCGCGATGGCCCTGCGCACGGATGCCCCGCGGGCGGCGAGAGACAGGCCGAAGGAGCAGGGCGGGGTCCGGTGATGACAGGTCACGACATGGGTGCCCGAGCGACGTGCGCGATCGGGCCGCCCTATGCAGGTAATACGTGCGGCAGGTGCGACGGAGATGCGCGGCGGCTATGCGCGCGGGTGCGCCGCAAGATAGACCTCGCGCAGCTGCGTTTGGTCCACATGCGTGTAGATTTGCGTGGTGGCGATATCCGCATGCCCAAGGATCTCCTGCAATACGCGCAGGTCGGCGCCGCCCGCGAGCATGTGCGTGGCGAACGAGTGCCGCAGCGTGTGCGGATGCAGGCCCTCGATGCCCACCGTGCGGCCGTAGCGCTCGCATATGGCATGAACGCTTTGACGGGAAAGGCGCGTCCCCGTGCATTGAGAAAGACAGCCGGGCTCACGCCCGCGGCACGCATGCCCCATGAGCTCATCGCGCGCGCCGAGCGCGAGGTACGCGTCGAGGGCCCGCAGCGCCGAGCCGGTTATGGGCGCCAAGCGCTCCTTCGAGCCCTTGCCCATCACGAGCAGGAACTCCTCTTCGAGATGCAGGTCGCGCACGTCGAGTCCCGTGAGCTCGCTCACGCGCAGGCCGCAACCGTACAGGACCTCGAGGACCGCGTGGTCGCGCGCGCCCGCCGCCGTGGCGGGAAACGGCTGGTCGAGCAGGGCGCACGCCTGGTCTATCGATATGACATCGGGCAGGCGCTTGGCCGCCTTGGGCGTGCGGATGGCGAAAGTCGGGTACGTCGCGGAGATGCCCTCGCGCACGAGGAAGCGGTGGAGACCCTTGACGGCGGACAGCGCGCGGTTGACCGACGCGTCGGCCGCCCCCGCCTCGCGGCGATGCGCGACAAAATCCTCGACATCGCGGCGGGTCACGCTGTCGGACCCGTCACCCCGCGCTCCGCCAAGAATGCGCGGTAGGCATTAAGGTCACGCCGATACGCCGCGACCGTGTTGGGCGAGAGGTTGCGCTCCACCGACAGGTGCCCCAGGTACTCCCGGCAGCACCGCTCCAGCTCGGTCATACCTAGCGGTGATAGTACCCGCTGCGCTCGAACTTGGGCTCGCAGCAGACGTTGATGCCGAGCTTTTTGAACAGCGCCTCATCGGAACTGGAGATAATCACCGAGAAGAACGCGTCGCAACCGCGCAGGAGGGGCAGGCCGGGAGCACGCGGGCGGCCACCTCGCTCGTGGCGGAGGTGATGGAGAGCGCGATGAGCGTCTCGTCCGGGTGCAGGCGAGGGTTCACGCTGCCGAGCTGGCTCGTCTTGAGGCGGCTGATGGGCTCGATGGCGTCGTTCGAGATGACCTCGAGCTCCATGTCCACGCCGGTGACGGCCTTGAGCGCGTTCATCATGAGCGAGCTCGCCGCGCCCAGGCGCGTGGAGGTCTTGCCCGTGACGACCGATCCGTCGGGCAGCACCATGGCGCCGGGGGGAGAACCGGTGGTCTCCTCCTTGAGCAGCGCCGCGGAGCGGGCCGGGGACAGATCCTTGTTGACGCCGACCTTCTGCATGATGGCCTTGAGCTTGTCCACCTGCTCCGAGCCACAGCCCGTGCGCTTGACGTTGACGGCGGCGGTAAAGTAGCGGCGGACGATCTCCATCTTGGAAGCGTCGCGGCAGGCATCGTCATCGGTGATGGCAAAGCCGACCATATTGACGCCCATGTCCGTAGGGCTCTGGTAGGGGCTCTTGCCCAGGATCTTTTCCATCAGGGCACGGACTACCGGGAAGGCCTCGACGTCGCGGTTGTAGTTGACCGTGGTGGTGTTGTAGGCCTCAAGGTGGAACGAATCGATGATATTGGCGTCGTCGAGATCAGCGGTGGCCGCCTCGTAGGCGATGTTGACGGGATGGTTGAGCGGGAGGTTCCACACGGGGAACGTCTCGAACTTGGCGTAGCCCGCCTCGACTCCGCGCTTGTGCTCGTGATAGAGCTGAGACAGGCACGTGGCAAGCTTGCCCGAGCCGGGACCGGGGGCGGTGACCACAACCAGCGGACGGGTGGTCTCGACAAACTCGTTCTTGCCGTAGCCGTCCTCGGAAACGATGAGGTCGATGTCGTGCGGGTAACCCTCGATGGGATAGTGCAGCTTGCAGGTGATGCCGAGCATAGAGGCGGCGGCGGAACTGATCTGCCGCCGGCTGGCCGGAGTACTGGTGAGCACCACGGCGCCGACCAAAAAGCCGTTGGAGCGGAAGATGTCCGCTAGGCGCAGCACATCCTCGTCGTAGGTAATGCCAAGGTCACCGCGAGCCTTGTTTTTCTCGATGTGGTTCGCGTTGATCGCGATGATAACCTCGACATCGTCGGCGATGCTCTTGAGCATGCGGAACTTGCTGTCCGGTTCAAAACCCGGCAGCACGCGGCTCGCATGATAGTCGTCGAAGAGCTTGCCGCCGAACTCCAAGTAGAGCTTGCCGCCGAACTGGGCGATGCGCTCCTTGATGTGCTGAGCCTGGCTGGCGATGTACTTCTCGTTGTCGAAACCCTGGCGCATGCGGCGGCTCCCTTGCGTTGTTCACGGCGGTACCCACACAGTCTAAGCCGAGGACGGCGCGCATCTGGTGCGGACGCGAACTTTTCACGCAAACGACCTTGCACACGAGCATCACTCCGCCGTCTTAGAACGTACCGAAGCGGACGACCATCCCTCACATCCCACCGCCTCGGGGACAGGGGTGAATCGTCCGCCGCTCGGACAGTCCGGCTCACGACGGAGGCCCCAGGGGGCCTCCCTGTTCGTGCGGAACTCGCGGCGGACGATACGCCCCGCCCCCGAGGCGGCTTGCCCGACGGAAGGTCGCCGAAACAAAAAGCGCCCCCTCCCGCGCACGGAAACGGGAGGGGGAAATGTAGGTCGCAACCGATCGCAAGACGATTCAAGTGACCGGTCGGACGGCGATTGAGCGACCGCGGAACCCATATGGGGTGCATACGCTATGATCACGGCCGCAAAGCATCCATCGGGTACTAGATCACCATGCAAGCCACCGTCGTGATGACCATGCTCGCAAGCGTGAGAATCACGATGAGCGGCATGGCGAACTTGAGCCACGTCGTCCACTCGATCTTGGCGGGCGAGAAGCCGCCCATGATGGCGCCGCGAGGTGCGGAGTGAACAGGTTCACGACACCGATGGCGGCGGAGAAGATCATGACCATGACCTCGGGCGAGAAGCCGAGATCGGCAGCCAGCGGTCCCATGATGGGCATGGAGACGGTGGCCATACCGGAGGTCGAGGGGATCAGGAACGAAAGGCCAAAAGTAGACCAAGAACGCAACATGGGTGCAAAGATGAAGCTTGGCACGCCAGCTTGAGCATGGCAGCAGCGGCGTCGAGAACGTACACGTCCAGACCGGTGGAGGCCATGAGGACGGAGATACCGCGAGCGAGGGCGATGATGAGAACAACGGACATCATGTCGGCAGCGCCGGTGATGAAGGTGTTAACGATCTGCTTCTCAGACAGGCCACCGACGATACCGATCAGGACGGCCATGAGGAAGAACCAGGTGGAAGCCTCGTCGAAGTACCACTGGCCAATGGGCAGGCCGGTGATAACCGCAGACCAAGCCTGGGTACGAATGGTATTACCGTCGGCGTCGTACACGCCGTTGTCGAAGAAGCCTGCAACGTTCGCATTAAGGTCGGCCAGCGGAATGAAGCCGACGATCATGACGACGAAGGTGAAGGCGAAGGCGATCAGAACACCCTTCTGACGACCGGTGAGCTTGACCTCCTTGGCGGCCTCGGCAGCAGCTGCGCCATGGGCGGCCTCGGCGTCCTTCTGCTCCTGCAAAGACAGGAACGTGGAGCCCTTATCGGCCTTGACCTTCTTGGCGTAGCGCATCACGAAGATAATGGAGATCAGCGTGGTCACAACGGTGAGAAGGAAGCCCAGACCAATGATGATGGTCTGATCAACCTCGATGCCCTTGGAGGAAAGGGCATCGACGGCGGCGCCGACGGCGAACGGGTTAACCGTGGAGCCCAGGCAGCCGCAGCCAGCGCCGAGCAGGACGGTAGCGGCGCCGACCATGGGGTCGAAGCCAGCAGCCATCATGGTAGCGGCGAGCAGGGGCGTAGAACGGGACCGTCTCTTCACACATGCCGTAGGAGGTTCCGCCGAGGGCGAACAGGCACATGAGCACCGGAATAATCCAAATCTCGCGGCCCTTAAGCTTCTGCACCAGAACGGCGATGCCGTTGTCCAGAGCGCCAGTCTCGGTCATCATACCGAGGAAGCCGCCCAGGATCATAACGAAGAGGCAGACGGGCAACGCATCGGCGAAGCCCTTGACCGGCGCCGTGAAGAAGTCGCTGAACGTAGCAGCGGTCACGGCATCCGTCGTACCGGAAACAATCACGGTGATGACGGCGACGATTGCCAATAGGGCAAGAAGAATGGTGAACGATGAAGGCATACCGCGCTTTTTTTCTTAGCGGTCTCAGTCATGGTTCTCATCCCCCCTTCTTTGTACTACTTTAGGCTTATCCCGCATGGACGGGGCGCAATCCGTGCCGTGCGACGCCCCAAGCGGCGGGAAAACTACCAAAGGACCACCGCTCGGGACGCGCAGCGATGCGCCCCGAGCGAGAGCAGACGATGCGCTCTTACTTGAGCGTGGCGTACATGACAGCCTTGATGGTGTGCATGCGGTTCTCGGCCTCGTCGAAGACCTTGGACTGCGGGGACTCGAAGACGGCGTCCTCGACCTCCATCTCGGTGACGCCGAACTTCTCGGCGATCTCGGCACCAATGGTGGTGTTGGTGTCGTGGAATGCCGGCAGGCAGTGCAGGAAGATGGCACCCGGGTTGGCCATAGCCATGACCTCGGAGGTAACACGATACGGGGCTTGAGCTGAGCGATGCGCTCGGCCCAGACCTCGTCGGGCTCACCCATGGAAACCCAAACGTCGGTGTAGATGACGTCGGCGCCGGTGCAGGCCTCCTTGAGGTCCTCGGTCAGCGTGATGGTGCAACCGTTGGCCTCGGCGATGGGCTTGCAGGCCTCGATGACGTCGTCAGCGGGCATGCACTCCTCGGGTCCGCAGGCCACGAAGTTCATGCCGAGCTTGGAGCAGACGACCATGAGGGAGCGAGCAACGTTGTTCTTGCAGTCGCCCATGAAGACGAGGGTCTTGCCCTTGATGTCGTAGTTGAAGTTCTCCTGGACGGTCAGGATATCGGCGAGCATCTGGGTGGGGTGCCACTCGGTGGTCAGGCCGTTCCACACGGGCACGCCGGACTTAGCAGCGAGCTCCTCGACGTCGTCCTGGGCAAAGCCACGGAACTCGATGCCGTCATACATGCGGCCAAGAACGCGGGCGGTGTCCTCGATGGACTCCTTCTTGCCCATCTGCGAGCTACCGGGATCGAGATAGGTCACGCCCATGCCCAGGTCCATGCCGCCGACCTCGAAGGCGCAGCGGGTACGAGTGGAGGTCTTCTGGAAGAGCAGAACGATGTTCTTGCCCTCGAGATAGCGGTGCGGCACGCCAGCGCGCTTCATATCCTTGAAGTTCTTGGAAAGCTTCAGCATGTACTCGATCTCCTCGGTGGTGAAGGTCGAGCAGGCGCAGGAAGCTACGGCCCGAGAGGTTAACACCCATGTGGGCTCCTTTCGGGTACGTGGATGGAAAGCAAACGCCGGCCTGCGAGAACGCGATCTCGCAGGCTGGCAAACCCTAACACATTATCAAGCGAGCCCTAACAACGTGAGTGGGTCAGGCGCTCACCGCCTGTCCAACGGCGGCGGGCGGGTGGGGAGCTGTAGCAACTCGACCACGTGAGCGGGAAAGTGCCGTAGGTCGGGATGAAAGCGATGGGGCGCACGCCTGACGCGGCGCCCCTCGCTTAAGTCCCAAGGTGCGGTGCCTGGGGAAGCCGGCTACACGACCGTTAAATGTCCTCGCGCCAGAAGGGCATGCTCATGCAGCGCGGGCCGCCGCGGCCGCGGGAGAGCTCGGCGGAGGGCACGACGAGAAGGTCCAGGCCCTCCTTGTAGAGCACGTCGTTGGTGACGGTGTTGCGGGCGTAGACGCAGATCTTGCCGGGCTCGACGCACCAGGGTGTTGGAGCCGTCGTTCCACTGCTCGCGGGAGCCGCGATCGGGTCGCCGCCGCCGCACGGAATCAGCTTGACCTGGTCGACGCCGGTGGCGTCCTCCAGGACGTGCTCGAGGGTGTCCTCGATCAGGCGGATGTTCACGTCGCCCGGGTTCTTGCCGGCGGTCAGCTCGTAGACGCGCAGGGTGCCCATGATGGCGGGGTGGATCGTGAACTTATCGACGTCGATCTGGGTGAAGACCGTGTCGAGGTGCATGAAGGCGCGCGAGACCGGGATGTCGAAGGCCAGGATGCGCTCGACCTTGGAGTCGGAGTTCCAGAAGATGTTCTGGGCCATGACGTCGATCGCGGCGGCCTGGGTGCGCTGGGAGATGCCGACGGCGAGGGTCTTCTCGTTGATGTTCAGCACGTCGCCGCCCTCGGTGTGGAACTGGCAGTCGCGGCGGAAGTACAGCGAGACGTCCTTGTAGTCGGGGTGGTACTTGAAGATGTACTTGCCGTACAGGGTCTCGCGGTTGCGGGTGACCGAGTACATGCGGTTGAGGTTGACGCCCTCGCCGACGACCGCGAACGGGTCGCGGGTGAAGTAGAGGTTGGGCATCGGGTCGATGATCAGGTCGGACTCGGACTCGGAGTTGACCAGGGAGTCGAGCGTCGTGGAGGTGGGCGGGGCATGTCGATCTCGGACTTGGTCATGCCGGCCATGGTCTTCTTGACGAACTCGAGGTTGTCCTCGATGGAGTCCAGCTTCTCGCGGACGATCTGCGGCATGTGCTGGCCGCGGATGCCGGCCTCGGCGATGTACTGGTCGGTGAACTCGGCGCGGGCGCCGGGGACCTGGTCGAACACCTCGGCGACGAGGTTCTCGAGATAGAGGACCTCCACGCCCTGGTCCCTCAGGATCTGGGCGAAGGTGTCGTGCTCCTGCTGCGCGACCTCCAGGAACGGGACGTCGTCAAAGAGCAGACGCTCCAGCTCGAACGGCGGAAGATTCAGCAGCTCGTCGCCGGGACGGTGCAGGCAGACCTTCTTAAGCTGCCCAATCTCGCTCGAGACATGCAAGCCTTTCGTCATTGCCTCCTACTTTTTTTTTTTTTTGGGCCGCGAGCGCGCCTTTAAGCCCCATCCGCGGGGCTCCGTTCGACACTTACCGTTATATCCAATTTTTCCCCTCATATCCCCGGCACCGCCAAACGGTCGAAAATGAGTGGGGAACGGTATATTGCCTGTAACCCTGCAGCTCGGTCTTTTTCGAAATAAAGCGTTTTACATGGGTGAATACTGCTGCGGGCAAGATGGGCACCTTGGTATAAACGCATAAAAGCATACCTAGAATTGAATAATCTTGTACCGTTTCTGTATATTCTTACGGACTTGAGCAGGGCTTATTGAACATCTGTTAATATGCAACTTCTAACGCAGTTTATGCAGTTTGATGAAAACACGACGTTTATCGCTAGTTAGCGACCGCCTGCGCGTATTTTTGTGCAAACCGTGGAGCGTCCCCTGGCAGCGGCGCCGCCCGGACGCAAATCGCCCGGACGGCGTCGTTGGAATCGCAGGTTATCGAACTCGAATCGAGCGCCCTCTCCCCAAAAAGGAGAAGAATACGCCCGCACATGGTCGCCATGCATGCAGGAGCGGGCGCTTGGGCGAGAAGGCCCGGCGCCCACGCCAAGGCCTATAGGACGAGCAGCGCCCCCGTGCACACGACCACGCTCGCCACCGCGATCGCGATGATGGGAACCAGCGCCCATTTGAGCCACGTGGGATATTGGACGCGCGCGAGCAGCAGGCCGGGCAGGAACACGGCGGTGGGGCTGAACAGGTTGGCGAGACCGTTCGCGGCGCAGAAGATCGTGATGACGACCTCGGGCGCAAAGCCCAGATTCGCCGCCAGCGGCCCCAGGATGGGCATTGAGATGGTCGCGAGCGCGGAGGTCGAGGTGATGACCACCGACAGGCCCAGATACACCAGATAGCTGATGGGCCCGAACGCCAGGGCGGAGGTTCCCTCGAGTGCGGTGGACGCGGAATCGAGGATGACCATGTCCAGCCCGGTCTCGCCCATGAGAATGGAGATGGCGCGCGACAGGCCGACCATGAGGGCGACGCCGATCATGTCCGCGGCACCGTCCAAAAAGCCGTCGACGATCTCGTTCTCGCGCAGACCGCCCAGGATGCCGATGACGATGGCCATGATGAAGAACCACACGGAGGCGTCGTTGAAGTACCACTCGCCGAGCGGGTTGCCCGTGAGCAGGCCGCTCCAGGGCATGACGGTCCACGCCTCGGCGGCCTCGTCGTACACGCCGCCCGCCGTGAAGATGTCGACGCCAAAATCGGCCCAGGGATAAAGCCGCAGATCATGATGACGAAGGAGACGCCGAACAGCGCCAGGGCGACCTTGCGCTTGGCGGTGAACTCCAGGGCGGCCGGGCCGTCCGCCGCGGAGGCGGCACCATCGCCGTACGCCTCCTCCGCCGCATGGCGCTCCTGCAGGGACAAGATGGTGGAACCCTTGTCGCGGCGCACGCGGTTGGCGTAGCGCAGGATGAAGAACAGCGAGATGGCGTAGCTCACGACGGTCGGGATCGCGCCGAGGGCGATCACGATGCCCTGGTTGACCTCGATGCCCACGCTGGCGAGCGAGTCGGTGGCCACACCGCACGCAAACGGGTTCACCGTGGAGCCCAGGCACCCCACGCCGGCGCCGAGCAGCACCGTTGCGGCGGCGACCATGGTGTCGAAGCCCGCGGCGAACATGGTCGCGGCGAGCAGGCCGTAGAACGGGATCGTCTCCTCGCAAGAAGCCGTACGTGGAGCCGAGCAGCGCGAACACCGCCATGATGACGGCGATGAGCACGGTCTCGCGCCCGTGCAGCCTGCGCACGAGCGCAGCGATGCCCGCATCGAGCGCCCGAGCTTGTTGACGATGCCCAGGCACCCGCCCAAGATCAGCAGGAAGAGCGACACCTCGATGCCGTCCAAGAAGCCCAACACGGGCGAGGCGAGGATGTCGCTCACGCTCGCCGCCGTCACGCCCGGGACGAACTGCGCGAGGACGATCGTCGCCAACCCGACGAGCAGCGTGATGACGATCAGGATGGTGTAGGAGGAGATCATGACCTTTTCTTTTGCGGTCTTTCCCCTGACGTTTCTGACATGGAATGCCTCCATTCGATAGACCGACTCCCCGGAACGCCGCAGCCGCGCCGGGGTCCGTCCAAAGGGTACCGCGCGCACGCCCGAACCTCAAACCAAAGATGGCCTTGCGGGCACCCCGCGCCCGCGCCCGCAAGGCTCCCCCAACGTATGGCGTTTCCGGCCTTGTGCGCGAAACGTGCCCTTATGCGAACGAGGGAGCGGCACCAGGGGGCCTTCCGGTATCATGGGTGAGATTTCGCGTCCTCGACGCATGAAGATTCACGAGCAGACGGTGGTGCACCTATGGAACATGCGATGCCATACCTCTTTGTGGCTGCCGCGGCCTTCCTTGCCACCTACCTGTGCGTCCCCATCGCAAAGCGCCTCGCGCAGCGCTGGGGGGCCATCGACTACCCCTCAAGCGCCGCATCAACACCAAGCCCATCCCGCGCCTGGGGACTCGCCGTCTTTGCGGGGCTTTGCTGCGCGCTCATCGTCGAGATCACGGGCATCAAGCTGCTGGGCTGGCCGCCCATCCTGATTCCCCACCCCAGCATGAGCATCAACTATCCCCTGCTCGGCGTCGCCTTCCTCATCGTCGTCGCGACGGGTGCCGTGGACGACGTGCGCTCCCTCAGCCCCAAGAAGAAGCTCCTGGGTCAGGTGCTCGCGGCCTGCGTCGCCGCCTCGGCGGGCCTGCTCATAGGCCGGGTCGTCAACCCGCTCGTCCCGGGCACCGAGATCGACTTGGGGCTCATCGCCTACCCCATCACGGTCATCTACCTGGTGGCGTTCACCAACATCATCAACCTCATCGACGGGCTCGACGGGCTCGCCTCCGGCATCTCCGCCATCGCGTGGCTCTCGATGTTCTCCTTCGCCGTCCTTTCCGGCCGCCTGGACGCCGCCACGCTCTCCATTGCGCTCTTTGGCGCCTGTCTGGCCTTTTTGCGCTACAACTTCAACCCCGCAAGCATCTTTTGGGCGACTCGGGGTCGTTGCTTCTGGGCTTTGCGCTGGGCTCCATCTCGCTGCTCAACGTGAGCCGCACCGCCGCACTCACCTCGCTTATCATCCCGCTCATCGTTGCCGGCGTGCCCATCATCGACACGCTCTCCGCCATCGTGCGCCGCCGCGCGCACGTGAGCATCGGGCAGGCCGACAAAGGGGCATATCCACCATCGCCTGATCCAGGAGGGCTACGACCAGCGGCAGGCGGTGCTGCTCATCTACGGCTGGTGCCTGCTGCTCTCGCTCGGCGCGGTGATCATCAACCAGGTCTCCGTGGGTCCCCGCATCGTCATCTTCCTCGTGCTGCTCGCATGCTCGGCGCTGTTCGCGTCGCGCTTGCATCTGTTCGAGCCGGTCTTGCGGCACCATTACAACCCCAAGACCAAGCGCGATGAGATCGTCACGCCCGAAGACCCCGGTTTTGCCGACGAGGAGCGCGCGGCGGCCGAGGCGCACGAGGAGCGCATCGAGCGGCTCGAGGAGCTCCTGCCGGGCAGGGGCCGCACCGCAGTCGCGATGCGCACGCCCGCGAGGACGACTGACCCCGCCCCGTCCGCGAGAACACGCCGTGCGCCCATCCACCTTGTGGACTCCGCGCGACGCAAGACCCTGCCCATCCCCCGCGCCCGCGCGTTTGCCGCGCAACGCGCACAGCGCACCCATCCATACGCACCCGTCCACATCAAGGCCCGCACAGGCACATGCAAAGGAGACAGCATGCCCAACGAGCTCAGCTATGAGGTCAGCCTCGAGCGCAGCAACCAGATCCGCGCCGACCTGCCGCAGCACCCCGAGAAGTTCACCATGCTTACCGGCGACCGCCCCACCGGCCGCCTGCACCTGGGCCACTACTTCGGCACGCTCAAGGGCCGTGTGGAGCTGCAGAACATGGGCGCGAAGACCAACGTGCTCATCGCCGACTACCAGGTCATCACTGACCGCGACAGCACGGACCACATCCAGGACAACGTGTACAACATGGTCATGGACTACCTTGCCTGCGGTATCGACCCCGACAAGACCATGATCTACGCGCACTCTGCCGTACCCGCCGCAAACCAGCTCATGCTGCCGTTCCTATCGCTGGTCTCCGAGGCCGAGCTGGCGCGCAACCCCACGGTAAAGGCCGAGATGGAGGCGAGCAACCACGAGCTCACGGGGCTGCTTCTCACCTACCCGGTGCACCAGGCCTGCGATATTCTGTTCTGCAAGGGCAACGTGGTGCCCGTCGGTCGCGACCAGCTGCCGCACATCGAGCTTACCCGCACCATCGCCCGCAAGTTCAACAACCGCTACGGCAAGGTGTTCCCCGAGGTCGACGCGCTGCTGTCCGACACGCCGCTGCTGCCCGGCCTCGACGGCCGCAAGATGAGCAAGTCCTACGGCAACGCCATCAATATTTCGATGACCGCCGAGGAGACGGCCAAACGCATCAAGAAGAGCCAGACCGACTCTGAGCGCATGATCACATTCGACCCGGAAGGCCGCCCCGGCGTGTCTGGTTTGCTTTCGACAGCCGCCATCTGCACCGGTCGCTCCGAGGTCGAAATTGCCGAGGAGATCGGCATGGGCGGCTCCGGCCAGCTCAAGAAGTACGTGACCGAGGCCGTCAACGAGTACTTCGCACCGATCCGCGCTCGCCGCGAGGAGCTCGCCCGCGATATGGACTATGTGAAGGACGTCCTGCACGAGGGCAACCGTCGCGCCAACGAGGTCGCCGAGGCCACGCTCGCCGAGGTGCGCGAGGCCATGGGGATGGTGTACTAACGCTTATTCGCTCCCAGCGGCCCATAGGGCTGACGTGCGTGCAGTTTGAAACTCGCAGACCACGCATAAACAGAGCCATTCAATTTGAGTATGAGGTGGGCGATAATGTGCCCACCTCATTTTTTCCAAGCGAAGGGAGTCCGCGTGTACCGACTTGTTGCCAGCGATATGGACGAGACGTTTCTCGATTCGAACCATGCCATCCCTCCGGCCAACCTGCGCGCGCTGCGCCGCATGAGGGAGCTCGGCGTTTTGTTCGTCCCCTCAAGCGGGCGTTGGTACTCCTCCATCATGGACAACTTCCCGGGCGAGGCGCGCGAGCTGCTCGAGGGCAGCTACGTGCTGTCGTACAACGGCGGCTTCATCAACCGCGTGGGCGACCCTGAGCCCCTCACGACCTGCGGGCTCTCGCGCGCATGCGCCGAGGAGCTCTACGCCCGTGGGCGCGAGCTGGGCCTGGCGATGCACATCAACGTGGCCGACGGGCACGTGTTCGTCCCCGACGCGGACGACGACGAGCGCGCGTACCTCGCCTCGATCTCGGGCGTGACCCACGTGAACAGCAAGGACCACCCCGACCTGTCCTTCCTCGAAGGGCGCGACATCGTCAAGATCCTCTACGTCAACCGCGATTTCGACGCGTTGCAGGAGCTCGGGGCCTCGCTTGCCCCCGTGGCTGAGCGCCTGGGCGTCGAGATCACGTTCTCGTCCAAGCGCTACCTCGAGTTCATGCCCGCAGGCGTGAACAAGGGAACGGGTCTCGCACGCCTGGCGGAGATGCTCGAGGATCCCCCTATCCGAGGTCATCGCGGTGGGCGACTCGGCCAACGACCTTTCGATGATCCAAGCTGCGGGGCTGGGCGTGGGCGTGGCCAACGTCACGGACGATGTGCGCCCCTCCTGCGACGTGGTGCTCGACACGACCGGCATGGACGGCGCATTCGAGGAGCTCGTCGAGCGGTTCTTGGAACGCTGAGCCCGTTTGCCCCTTTGCCCATATGGGGGCTCTGAGGCTATGGGGCCGTGGGGGTTATGAGGTTTTGAGGCGATGGGGCCATAGGGTCATATGGGGCAAAGGGCCATGGGGTTATGGAGCATTAGGGCTGGGGCCAAAGGCTGGGGGAGGAACATGGAGCTACCTGGGCAAAGAGCCATGAGGAGACGTGCCGCCAAAACGCAAGGCCCTAAGGTAACGTGCCACCAAAAGACGGAAAACCCTAAGGCAAAGTGCCACCAAAAGACGGGAGGGCTTGACCAAACACCCACTTGGGTACGCACCCTCGGGCACGTACCGCGCGCACGCACCCTTAGGCAAACGCCCTCGCGCACGCACCAAAATGCAAAAGGCGTTGCCATTGTATCCGTTGGTTAACTTATGGAGATACCGTGCGGAGCTCTTCCAGCGTTCATGGCTGCAAAAGGGTTTTATATAGTTAACTTGTCGAAGGCACAGGCGATACGGACGCCTTCACAACATACGAGACCGCGTCTTCCCTCCCCTCTGCGTGGCCTGTTCACTACCCGAGGACCGCATTTACCTGCGGTCCTCATTGCGTAGCAAGGGCCTGCGAACCCCGCGAAGCCCCGGATGAGGCGCGCGTTTTTACCCTTAGACGAGCGCTCGACTAGACGAGCGTCTCGAGCGCATCCGCGGCTCGGTCGGCCATCGACCGTTGACGCGGACCGCGCCGATACCATGTACGCAAGTCCTCAAAGGGTACTGCCCGCCGCGTAGACCTTGTGCTTCTTGCCGTTCTTCGCAGTCACCACGCAGCGGTCGCCGCTCTCGGTTCCCTCGACGGCGGAAAGCCTCTTGATGTAATCGCGCCTGAACGCCACGATGCGCGCGTTGCTAATCGACACGAACCAGTCATCGTCCTCGAACTCCGTGCCGGTGGCGCCGCGCGCCGCCATCTCCTGTGCGAACGAGAACCCGAGCTCACGCTCCTGCAGGGTGATCTCATGCGCGCCGCGGATGGGCATACTCAGCATGATGAGGGGCAACACGCCGCCGATAAGGATAAACAGGAACGGAATGATGACCAGTAACCCTGCACCTTCATCGGTGAACAGCGCCATAAACGCGATGACCAGGGAGAACACCATCGCCATGCCAACGAACACGATCGTCAGCGGCTTGATGGCCGCCCAACATAGGCGGGCCTTGGTCATGGGGGCCTGAACGGCGTCGGCGACCTCGATGCCTTCCTGCGCCAAACGGGCCAACAAGTTGGTGGCGCACGTACCTTCAAGTTAACCGTGGCGAGTTTGCGCTCGCCCCCGCAATCGCCCGCATACAGCACGACCGACATCATCTGCGTGTGGAGGGTTGCGCGGGTGATCTGGGGAAAACATTGCGCGCTTGCGCCTACCGAAGCCGTGCGAATGACGATGTACTCGCCATCGACGTCCAAGCGAGGCAGGCTCACCAGGGCCCATATACCCATGCCGGCGAGCGCCATGGCATGGCCGAACCACAGCGAGTGCATGGTCCCAAATGCCCAGCGAAAGACCCTGCCACACATAGGCCGCGAGGCATGATCAATTCGAACAGAACGGCGCATGCGGCAAGGATCACACGCGGGGCGGCGGGCATCCGCACGGTAAAGTGCTCAAGGCTGTCAGTGGCCTCCTTGCGCTCGCGAGCGGCACGGCGGGCAATCCACGCCGTGAGCGGCCCGACAATAAGCACGAGCATCGCCACGCGTAGAAATGATTCGAACAGATCGCCCATGAGGTGTCCTCCGTTGCAGCCGTTATCAGATGCACCACACCCTACCATTCCGATGGGCTATGACGTCTGTCGCTTCGGCGAGCGGCATGCGACCCGGCCCGCCCGTCTGGCGTCGGCAAGTAGGGCGAGGGCCACTTCGGTAAGTGACATGCGACCCGGCCGGCCCGCCCGCCTGCCTGGCATCGGCAAGGCATGTTCGCCCCAACAAGCCGCTCAACCTTGATGCGCTTCTAGATCTTTAATGTGCTTCTGCAGCTTCGATGCACTCGCTCAACCTTGGTGCATCCGCTCAACTGTGGTGCATCCGCTCAACTTCAATGCACCTGCTCAACTTTGATGCACCCGTTCAGTTTCGATGCACTTTTATATCTTCGATGCACTTTACGCCCATGATTGCAGCGTCAAATGGTCGTCAAGTGCACCGAGTTTCAAGAAGTGCATCGGGCTTCAAGAAGCGCATCGAGCTTCAAGAGCAAATCAAGTTTCAAAAAGTGCATCGGGCTTCAAGGGAGCATCAAGCCTCAAGAAGCGCATCGGGCTTCAAAGGGAGCATCAAGCCTCAAGAAGCGCATCGGGCCTCAGGAAGCGCACTGAGGATGCAGCACCGGACGCCCGGACCGTGACATCGCGAAGACCCCAACGAGACGCCCGGCTCCGACACGCCTCGAAAGTCACCGACCCCGTACATATCCCCAGCTCACAGACGTGTACAACAGATTTTGCAGCGCCGAACTCAGCCTTTTGCGTAAGATGTACAACAGATTCGATAGCGCATGCGGTATATCCGCGGGACGCTCCTTCACGACCGGGAGGTGACGATGGACATCAGCAACCAGATCAAGACGCGACGCGAGGCGATGGGCCTTTCGCAAGAGCAGCTCGCCGAGAAGCTCTACGTATCGCGTCAGACGATCTCAACTGGGAGCGGGACAAGACGTATCCAGACGTCCAGAGCCTGCTCATGCTGAGTATCCTGTTCGACACCTCCATAGACACGCTCGTGAAGGGAGACGTGACCGTTATGGAAGAGGCTGTCGAGAGGGACCGCAAACGAATGGGAGCGCAAATGCAGTGGCTGGCCGTGCTGATGCTCGGGCTGTTGGCGCTGACGCTCGTGCTGATGCTGACGCCGGCATTCGGCTGGATGGAGGGCATCTGGGGCACCGAGATGTCGTACGTCATCGCCGTCCTGCCAGCGGTGGCAGGACTGGTCGTCGCGGCAGTCATCGACAACATTAAGCGCAAGAACGACCTGGTGACGTACAAGGAGATCCTCGCCTTTATGAACGGCGAGGCGGATATCGAGCGCAGCCCGCGTGCGCTCCCCCCGCCGTGGCTGGGCAGCGCGTCATCGTTTGGCCTACGACATGCTCATGTTCCTCGTTGCCGCCGCGATTGGCGGAGCACTCGGCTACCTAGCCTGGGGGCTGCTGCATTAGCAGATGTGCGTACACGGGCATCGGGCGTTTGATGCTCCTCTGCCGGCGACTCCAACACTAAGGGGCACCACCAACCTGAGGCTTCATTTTACGCAACTTGCAGGCACCCTGCGGTTGCAAACCGCAGGTAGATTGACCGGAACGTCAAATCAGTAGGAACTTGCACCCCAATTCTCCAAGGAGATAAGACGCAGCAAAAACGCAATGCGGAATCGTACCGCCCAACGCCGTCAAGACGGGCAATCACTTACCAACTAGAACATATGTTCCCATTTCATGGTATACTAGACCTAGCGACATGGGCGGTGCCCTCCGAGTCCTTGCAGGGGGTTAGGAGGGTTCCCATGGCGAAAATCACCGCGCTGCTTATTGCGGCATCAGCGCTCGTTCTATCGATCGTGCTGCTTCTTCCTTATCGCTCGCTAGCGATATAGGGAGTGAAACTCGCCATATAAGGGAACAGCCGCCCTGTGCCGGAGCGGCTGTTCGTGCGGGTTTTACCCCACTGCTTCAAACCAGGAGGGCGTACGCCTCCCAAGTCGCTACTAGTATACCCGCTTTGCGGCGCCCCTGCACGCCACTCGCGGGTTTCTAGGCGGCACCGGGCATCGCGAGCTCGGTGCCGTTTTTCAGCGATACCGTCATTATGAGACAAGCGCCGAAGAAACCACAGGGCTCATCTTTGCTCACTCGCAATGATGACAAAACGGGCTCCAAATCGAAAACGCCTACCCTTTCCTGCTTTCGCAAGCTGCACCCTCATCAGCGCACGCCCTCAAGTAATCGCACTGCTACGGCCCGCTGTTACATCCCGTTGCTTGCGGCAACGGACCATCTGCGGGCAGCATTGCGGTAACGTAGGAACCGGGCGAGAGAAAGGGCTCCCTATGCCAAACGAGAACATCCGCGAACTCAGGAAATCGAAAGGTTTGTCCCAAGAGGAGCTCGCGCTCAAGCTGAACGTGGTGAGGCAGACGGTTTCCAAATGGGAACGCGGGCTCTCGGTGCCCGACGCGGAGATGCTCGTCGCCATCGGAGGGGTGCTCGACACCCCGGTGAGCACGCTGATGGGCGAGACCGTACCCGCATCCGAACCCGAGGGCCTGCAAGCGCTCTCCGAAAAGCTCGAAGTGCTGAACGACCAGTTCGCACGAGCACAGGAATCCAAGCGCCGTGCGCTGCACGCCCTTTGCATCGCAATCGCCGCTGTTACGGTCCTTGTCCTTATCGCACTGGCGGCGATCGGCGGTTCGTATCTCGAATGGGATTTCTCCAATCCGGAATACGGGGTGGCAGGAACGATGCTCCATGGATTCGAATGGGTCTTTGTGCGGATCGCGCCCGTCGTCCTGCTCGTCGCCATCGTAAGGGCTGGCGCCACGAGAAGGAAGGCATAGCACGAGCATTGAGCCGCGCCTCCTTCCAAGCAACAGCCCGTTGCTCGACCAGCGCGCCGCATCGCAGGATAATCGCAGGCAAGCGGCGGGATCAAACCCCGCCGCCCACGCCCCGATCAAAGGAGATCCGCCATGATCCTGCTTAAAGACGCCCTGGCTCAAGCCCGACGCGAACGCGGCCTCACCCAAGAGGAACTCGCCGCGCGCCTTTACATCACGCGCCAGGCGGTCAGCCGTTGGGAGACCGGAGCGACCGAGCCCGGCATCGACATGATCAAGCTCATCGCTCGCGAGCTCGAGGTGCCCGTGATGCGACTGCTCGACATGCCGGAGCACTACTGTCAAAGCTGCGGCATGATGTTCACCGGGCCCGATCAGCATGGGCACGAAGCAGACGGCACCGTGACCGAAGACTTCTGCCGCTGGTGCTACGACCAGGGCGCGTATACCTATGAGACCACCATGGAAGAGATGATCGAGGACTGCGCGCCGCGCATGGCGAAGCACATGGGCTGGTCCGTGGACGAATGTGCATCGCTTTTAGGGGCGATCTTGCCCAATCTGCGCAGGTGGAATGCAACGGATAGGTAAGGCAGGTGCTAACGCAAGCATCACCTTAGAATCATTTAGGACGAGATTCTTCTTGCAATAGGAATCGACACCGCAAGGCCCACCGCTGCAGACGCAAGCACGGCGCAAAACACCCAAGTGGTGCCGGCAGGGGATGCAGCGGGGGCAAGCATTCCGCATACAGCAGTGGATACGGTTCCGCCAAATCCCCTAAAGAACATCGCCGTGGATGTTGCCCTGCCAGCGTCGCGGGCATCTGCCCCCGTCTGCGCCGATAGATTGGAAACCGGCATGCCCCACGCCGACGCCCAATCCAAAGCGCCGCCGCGAGCAATGTAACCAGAGGTGCGGTCAGGCTTTGCCCCTAACAATGAACGCTGCAGCCGCAGTTAAGATCACGAACGAAGATGTCACCGCAAGCGCACGAAGCCTGCCATTCTTCCTGAACAGGGCACCCGACACAGTACTTCCAAGCATGAGGGCAAGCGTCAGTGGAATGAGCGCCGCACCCGATGAGGCTTCTGCGATACCCATCGATTCCTGCAAAAGCCGCGGCAGATACGTCACGCCCGCCATGAGCGCAAACTGCACGCAGAAGCCCGAGATGAACCCTGAGACAACCCTAGGGCGGCCGAACAGTCCCATGGGAATCACGGGAGCACTCGCAGCAGCCTCAACCCTGTACAGGGACAAACGCGAGGATAACAAATAGCACTATAAGAGCGGCTGCCTGGGGCGACGCCAAGGGGAACGCGTCACCCGCCAAACTGAACAGGGCAACGAGGCTTAATACGCTCAACGATGCTAGCGTGCTTCCCGCCACATCGAATTGCGCCGAGCGGTGCCCATCACCCCTACCCGGCAGGCTCCTCGACGATAGTGCAAACGCGACAATCGCGATCGGAATGTTCACAACGAAAATGACATGCCAGGACAGCCCTTTGGGCAACGGCCCCTCCAATCACGGGTCCTATTACGCTCGCCACACCGTACATGGCGGACGCCGCCCCAGATAGGGACCCCTATCACGCGGTGGCAGCATCGCGGCAGTGGCTATGAAGACGCCGGCTTCTAGCAAGCCGCCGCCAATACCCTGGAGCAAGCGAAGCGCAGCAAGCGCCTCGATGGTAGGAGCCGCGGCGCACAGCGAAGACGCCGCAGCAAAGAGCGCCAGGCCAAACGCATACGTTCGCTTCAAGCCAAAATGAAACGCAAGGCCACCACAGAGGAGCGTTGACACTGTACTTGAAGCAAGATATGCAGTCATAGGCCAGGCATAATGCGCGGCCCCGCCCAAGGCGGCCGAAATCGTTGGCAACGCCGTTGCCACCACGGTGGAATCAAGCGCAGCGATAAACAACGCGAGCATGAGTCCGGCCGTCATCAGCCCGCTAACAGGTTGACGAGCTCCACTGGTGCAGGGTTCTTTCATGTTGTATTCCTCCTTCTCCTCGTCCTCATGGACGAACCATGCAGCAAACCCGCAGCGGACAGAAGGAAGGATGGCTATGCACCTAACCGCTTCGAGATGGGCATCCATATCTCGCTGCGATATGACGCGGACGAAAAATCTCCTTGCGGATACACCTCGATGCTCACGTCTCCCGATAGCTTGTATCCTGACGAGGGCAACCACTCGGAGTAGATCCTGCGATAGCACTCCGCCGTCGCCGTGTCGCAAGGGCCCATACAATCGAACACGGCCCAAAGACCGGATGGAACATGCATCTCATCCGCCCATACCGGCGCCTCACGTGACGACGCGACGGCTATCTGGTAGCTTTGGCCATCGTCGTCCTTGCACACGTTGACGCCGAGGATTCCTTGAGGCCCCGACCCATCCGTCAGCGCGATCAGCTGCTCGATAACCCCATCTTGCGAAGCGCTCTCCCAGAGATTGCTCAAGCCCTCTCTGCCTGAAGAGGACATTTGAACCAGCGGATTACCTCGAGCAGTTCCACAGGATGCGGATATTCCCACGAGGCGCATCCCCTGCTGGGTCACAACCCTCCACGGCAAGGGCTCCGCACCCGTAACGGTAAGGGCGAACGTGCACCGCGGGAAAACGAGAAGAGGGGCGCCGGGACGCCTTGCCTCACTGGGAGATACGCCAAAGGCCTCTTGGAATGCTCGATTGAACGCCGTTGGCGAAGAGTAGCCATACCGCACCGCCACATCGAGCACGCGCTCGCCCCTTGACAGATCGAGCGCGGCGCACGACAAACGACGTTTGCGCACGTACTCCGCCAGTCCCATCCCCCGCGAGATAAGAAAAAGATCCTTCGGAACTGACCTTCGGTACAAGACGCAAAAGACGCCGCGCGCACAATATCGACATCGCCATCAAGATGCTCCTCTATGTAGTCCACAGAGGCATTCAACCCTTCTATCCAGCCCATAGGGTCACCATCCTTCCGAAAACAAGCTTGAGGCAATGTGATTTTTCAATCCTCGCATTAACAGAGCGAATTATGCGAGCTTACTCGAGAGTCCTGCCGGTGGCCCCACCTTCCACTCATCCAGGCAGACCAACCACGTCCCGCGGACAAAGACAGGGACCGTTTACTTCCCGCGGTGCCTGTGACGCCTCTTCTCGTGACGTTTTTCCCATCGAACACGCGCCTCTTCCCTTCCGCGCGCTGCGCGCTCGGATCGAGACTCCTCCTTCGAGCGCTCTCGCTCGCGAGCGAGCGCAAGTTGCGAAGCAGTCGATGATCCATGCTGGCGCATCGCCTTCGCCGCCTCGCGGGCACGACGCTTGGGGTTGCCGGGCAGCCGCCCGACACGTGGTCCAACAGGCTCCGCCTCCGCACTCAGACGCAGGCTCGACCAATGCTCAATCACCCACGTATAGACCTCTTCATTCGACGGCTCGGTGCCAAACACCATGCGCGCAACGCTCAGCATGCCGTCTTCGACATGCTCGACCACGCCCACCCAAAACTGACCGTCATGGTAGACCGTCAGAGTCGATGAGACTTCCCTCTTCCGCATAGCCGCGACCTCCTTCTATGTAGGGCTACGCGAAGAAGGGACAACCAAGGAGGCAGGTTACTGGCAGGCGGGTGCCCGCGGCCCGACTACCCGACGGGCGCTGTGTTTTTATCTTCGATGGATATTATTGTAGCTCCGCGGTAACCTTGATTCCCCTGAAAACAACGGGCCACGCGCTCTGCTTTGTTACCGGACGATAATGACGGTGCTTCTGACAGGACCTTAGCAGCATACTAGAACACGTGTTCGTATAGTGTGCTACACTGGAACAAGCGACATGGGCGGTGCCCTCCGAGTCCTTGCAGGGGGGTTAGGAGGGTTCCCATGGCGAAGTTCATCGCAATGCTGCTCGCAGCTGCCGTGCTCGTTCTGTCGATCACGCTACTTGTTCTTGCCGTTTTCTAACGGCCAAGGGGTGAAACTCGCCAGTTAAAGGGAACAGCCGCCCTGGCAGGAGCGGCTGTTCGTGCGGGTTTCACCCCACCAGCTAAATCCAGGAGGGCGTACGCCTCCCCTAGTCGCTACCAGTATACCCGCTTTTCCGGCGCACCTGCACGCCGCCCGCGGGTTTCTGGGCGGTGCCGGGCTTCGCGAGCTCGGCACCGTTTTTGCCGCGCCGCCGTCAAAGCGGGTCAATCAATCTAAATAACGAAGAACCTAGCCCTGGTTTCGAAAACTGAGCGCAAAGGGCAATCGACCATCTTCATATCGGGTCTCAGCAGCTTGCATCCCCTGTGAACTCAAACAATCCCCGCCGATGTTACGACCCGTTGCTTGCGGCAACGGACCATCTGCGGGCAGCATTGCGGTAACGTAGGAACCGGGCGAGAGAAAGGATCCGCCATACTGAACGAGAACATCCAGGCCCTCAGGAAATCGAAAGGGCTATCGCAGGAGGAGCTCGCGCTCAAGCTGAACGTGGTGAGGCAGACGGTTTCCAAATGGGAACGCGGCCTCTCCGTGCCCGATGCTGAGACGCTTGTCGCGCTGGGCAAGGCGCTCGACGCCCCGGTGAGCACGCTGCCCGGTGAGACCGTCCCCGCATCCGAGCCCGAAGGGCCTGCAGGCGCTCTCAGAAAAGCTCGAGGTGCTGAACAACCAGGTCGCGCGGGCGCAGGAATCAAGCGCCGCACGCCCCACGCCCCTTGCATCGCGATCGGCGTTGCCACGGCCCCTGTCCTCATCGCACTGGCGACAATCGGGAGCTCGTATCTCGAGTGGGATTTCTCCAATCCGGAATACGCGGTGGCCGCAACGTTGCTCCACGGGTTCGAATGGGTCTTTGTACGGATCACGCCCATCGTCCTGCTCGTCACCATCGCAGGGACTTTCGGCACGAGAAGGAAGGCATAGCACGGGAATTGGACCCCGCCTCCTTCCAAACAGCAACCCTTTGCCCGATATGGCCGGGAACTACCGCCAAAAGCTGCGACATGATGTTCACGAGACCGGGCCAGCATGGACATGAGGCGGATGGAACCGAGACGGACGATTTCTGCCGCTGGTGCTACGACGAGGGCGCGTATACCTACGAGACCGTCATGGAAGAGATGATCGAGGAGGCTGCGCGTCACGCATGGACCAAAACATGTACTGGACTGCGGACGAGTCCGCTTTGTTTCTTGGCACCATCCTGCCAACGCTCCGCAGGTGGAACGAAAGGGTTGACGCATGGCGACATCCTTCCCACCCATTCCCGTCGGCATTTGTCATGGCCTACCACGATCATTCTGCCAAGTTTTATTGTCGGTGATATCCTTTCGCTGACAATAAAACTTGGCAGAATTGAGGATGACATGGACAGAGATGAAATCCTTGCAAGAAATCGTATGGACAACCGACACCTTGATGAGCGGGATCACAGGCTAGCTGACGAGGCGAGTGCTTGGGGGTGATAGCCTTAACGGCTGCCGTTGCCGTGATCTTTCTCATCCGATTGCTCACAAAGGGTGGGAATTCATACGACCTCGCCGCCATCCTGTTCGCATACCTCTCCGCTAGGGAGCGCGTACAAATGGAGCAAAACAAGGTCGCGCTGGGCGTTCTTGACATCTGCTCTATACACGGCCCTCGTCGTGACCTGGCTATGTGCCTACGCGCTGTTGGGCTGATGCCACTGTGAAGGAATCGCTGACACTTAAAAAAACTCACTGCGAGAGGCTCGCAAGCAACGTGGACTCTCGCAGACACAACTTGCCGAGTTGACGGGGTGTCCCGCAACACCATCAGCTCCATTGAGACGGGGCAGTTCAATCCCACCGCCAAGCTGGCGCTGATTCTCTGCATCGCCTTGGACAAGAAGTTCGAGGAACTGTTCTATTTCTAGGCGCCTGTGGAGCAGGTTATCCCCCTCGATGCAAACAACGATGTTTCCTGCGATGGAACCGTGCCGCCCACACCCCCCTTTCACGCACCTCATTGACGCGTTGCGAACATCTATAAAAAGCACTATACGAGTCGAGCGTAATCTTGCGACTGATGGAAGATGTGGGCGATGGTCACGTCGTCACCGCGCACCGTATAGAGAAACGTATATCTCATCACGGAGGCGGACCGGTATCCCCTTGCAGCAAGCTCAGGCAGGTGGCATAGGCTGAATGCTTCAGGATGGTTCCGAACGCTTTCCACCTTGGCATCGAACTCCGTCATGAAATGACGGGCAGCCTGAGGGCTCTTCACTACGTTGACAAGGTAGGAGACGATATCGCGGTACTCGCGCTGTGCCTCGCGAGCAATCGATAACCTATAGCCCATATTCTTCCCTGAGCTTCGACGCAAAGACGTCGTACTCATCCACCTCGCCGTTCTCGATTTCCTGCTCCGCGAGCAGAATCCGAGAAAACAGGCGTGCCTTCGCGACCTCATCGCGCTGAGCAGCCCACTCTTCTGCCGACAGGCAATGAAATGCCTCGTAACCGTTACGCGTCACCGTAACATCACGCTCTCGATTGACAAGCGCGGTAAAAGTCGCGGTGTCCTTCATATCGCGAACCGGGACTGCTATGGCCATATGCACCCCTTTCAAGTTGTGGCCTAACTATACCACGTTCATCAATAGAAGCAGCAGCGGCCTAACGGCGGTACCCATCTACGCCTTGCGAACCGGATGCCGGATCACAGTCTTGAGCTTCTCGGGCGCGGTGCGGCGAGCGTCGTTGAGGTAGATCTCGTGATGGAGGCGCTCGTCACTAAAATCCTCGATGTAGCCGTTTTCCTCGGCAAACGCGCGCATGGCCTCAACCGTCACCGGCTCGTCGTCATAAGCGCCCACGTGCAAACACTGGACACAGAGACCCCTCTTCGATGGTGAGAAGCTCCACCATCGAGAAGTCGCGCTTCTTCTTGGCGGTCGCCTCGGCAACGGCCCAATCGAAGTCCTCGCGCATCACGAACTCGGGAACACGAATGACCGAGATCCAGTTGAAATCCTCCTTGTGAGCGTAATCCACGCCCAACACACCGTCCTGCCACCAGAAGCCCTCCAGCGGCGGAACCACGAAGTCGAAGTATCCCCTCGATGCGGTGGTCACCCTTCTTGGACATCTTGATGGTGTACGCCACGCCATAGAGCGCCTCGAGCGCGTCCTTGTACGCCCCGCCCTCCTCGTTGGGGTCGCCGTGGCCGCGAACCGCCAAAAACGTCATCTCCGGGACCTCGATGATCGTCGGCTTCTTCGGCGGCAGGTAGAACTCCTTGTATTCCTTCTTGTAGTCGAATGCCATCGCAATCCCCTCTCGCGAACATCATTGAATTAATGATAATCGAACATATGTTCTTGTCAATGAGTTTCCAGAGCAGTTTAGGTCGATTCGCCTAACGCGATTTCACGGCGTAGGTCGCCCAGAAGGTCGGGATGTTCAGGTCATGCAGGCGGCCCTTGCCAGAGGTGTCTTCATAACAGTCAATCAGCTGGAAACCCGCTTGCAGCTGACCGCGAATCTGCTCTTCCATCGTATGTGAGAACAGAATGCCGTCCTCAACAGGATCGAGCGCCGCCAGGTGCTCGGGATTCTTCAACGGGTTGAACGGCAGGCTGTACACCGCCCGTTCCTCCGCTGGGTAGTCGAACACATATCCAAAGCCGTTGTCCATGCCCGCCAACAGGCGTCCGCCGGGCTTCAGAATGCGATAGCACTCGCGCCAAAGCGGCTTGACCTCCTCTATGTAGCAGTTCGAGACGGGATGGAAGATGAGGTCGAACTCCCCGTCCGCAAAGGGAAGCGGACGGGACATGTCGCCTCGAACGATCTCGATCTCATACCCCTCGCGCTCGGCGACCATCCGCTCGGATTCCAGCTGGCTGGGCGTGTAATCGAACACGGTGCACCGCGCCCCGAGGGCGGCAAAGATAGGCATCTGCTGACCACCGCCGCTTGCCAGCCCGAGCACGCGCAGGCCAGACAGGTCGCTCGGATACCATGCGGGCGGAACGGGCTTGGTGGGAGTCAACAGCATGCGCCACTCGCCCTGTCTAGCCTTGAGATACTCCTCATGGCTCAAGGGCGTACCCCACTCCCAACCCTTTGCGTTCCACCCGTCGATGGCACGCGCGTTCACGTCGACGTAGATATCTCTCGTTATTTCCGGCATACGCTGGGCCTCCTGTATTCAACTTGATTCAATCGCGTGCATCCAAAAGCCCCGCGGATTAAACCCAAACGAGTTCGCGCGACTATCAACGCGAGCCAACCCCTCGCCCAACTATAATCTAGCCACAAGGTGCAACTGAGCCCGAAGCCCAATCTTTCGAACCATCGCTCACAGGAGGGTGCATGAACAGGAAGAAAGTCCTTATCGCAGCGGCAAGCGCACTTGTCGCCCTCGGCGTCCTCATGGCACTCCTCCTTCCATCTGGCGGGAACGTGCAATCAGCCAAGCACATGGCACACGCAACGGACCTTTACACCAAAGAGGACATCGAAGCCGCGTTCGACGCCATCGAGTCGGAGTTCGCATCGGGGTTCAAGGGCTGCGCGCTCAAAGAACTCCGCTATGACGATGAGATTGAAGCTCAATATCTGGACGAAACTCCTGAGCACAAGCAGAAGGGCACTGGGGACCGCATCGTCGTGCTATCCGAATTCACGACCGACTGGCGGGCGGCTGACGAGGGCTTCTCGCCGAACGACAGATACGAGGGCTGGCAATGGGTTCTGACCAGGCCCTCGCAAGGCGCCCCATGGAAGGTCGTCGACTGGGGCTATTGATGATGCCCCAATGACCTCCGAAATAAACCAGGCCCATCATAGCGACCCCGATCAAGCGCAAGGCATGCGTGTGCGGCGGCACGGCGACATCATGCAAATAAACCAGGCCGGATAAGTGTCGCAAACCACACGAGCATGCATGCGATATCTACCGCACACGCTGCGCCCAATGCAAGGCGAGCGTATGGGTCGCGCACGCCATCGCGCGCGATCTCATGGGCCAATCGCTCACGAAGCACGACCTTATCCGCAGCGGCGCACTTGCCCGCAGCCAACTCGGCAAGCACCCCGGCGGCTGATGCAGCGGATACGGCCCTCTCGCCCGCCCGTGCAATCACCGTAAAGCCCATCACCATGCCCAAAAGCGTCATCGAGTAAAATGCGACGGACCCCACCAGATAGCGCGCGGTAAAAGAGACCGCGACAAGACAGACTCCCGCACCTACGGCAACGCAGGCAAGCGCGAGCGTCCTACCTATGGCCACCCGCGCTTCGCGATCGACCATCTCTTCCATTTCCGCAACATCCCCTTTCACGAGCTCATCAATGCTCGTTCCGAATATCTCGGAAAGAACCAGCAGGGATTGCGCGTCAGGGAGCGTCCTGCCCGTTTCCCAATGCGAAAGCGTTGGGCGCGATACATATGCGCGGCGAGAAAGTTCCTCTTGAGAAATCCCAAAGGCGCTGCCGCTCGCGACGAATCCGGTTTCCGACCTCCATTGTCCCTCCTTCGATACATGCATCCCCGGAGATGTTGCAGATGGTTATAGCACATGGAGCGGAAATCGTCCGTAAAAAATACTTATCGAGCGGCTCACCTGCGCTTTTTAATTAGATGAACAATATGATCTAAGCATCTGAGACCGGATTGCGAGCCCCTGCCAACATGAGGTCGGCGAGCATTCGGGCATGAAGCAAGTGGAAACCCGCCTGCTTCTTCCGCAAGCATCTCTTTCGATGCGGTCAGCGAACATATCAAATATCCGTCAGCCCCGCTCGACGATCGCGCCGTAGCCCGTGTGCGGCAGGTACTCCACCGCGAGCCCCTCGCCGTCGTCGACGTAGCCGGAGAACACCGTGAGGTCGACGACCTCTCCGGTCTCGCCGTCGCGCACCGAGATGCCCCGGCGCTCGCTCGGCACGTCCGCCCCGCCGTGCGCGCGGCCGACCGCGCCGCCCTCGCTCCTGAGGTAATCCCCCGCCCATGATCCGGGGCACGTCGAGGAGGGCGGCGACGAGGAAGCCCACCGTAGCGACCGCCACGACCATCGGGATGATGTTCAAGACCCTCAGGAACAGGACGTCGTTCCTGCCGCTGAAGCTCTTCCTCACCTCGTCCGGGCTCCGGAAGACAGCGTCGATGAAGTCCCTTTTGCGCACGAGGTGCGAGACGCAAAGGGCAAACGCGACGAGGAAGACCAAGGATCGCATCGCGAGCCTGAAGACGGCGTATTCCATCACGCGCTCACCTCCAGCCCTGACAGGACCTCAGCGCGCAAGCGCTCCATGCGGGGCGTGAGCGGCTCGAGGGAGGCATCGGCAGCCAGGCGCGCCGCCTCCTCGGCGGACCCGTGCAACAGCTCGTACTCGGCGAGGTAGAGCTGCCAGTTCGCGCGCTGCTGGTGGCAGGTTGCCAGCATCATGCGCTCGCGCATGCGGGCGGCGTCGGCGGCGTCGCGCTCGGCGGGCGGGCGAACCAGCGCGGCGTAATCAGCGACCTGCATGTCGGCTATGGCACGATTACGCGAGCCCTCCTTGAAGTTCTTCCGGAACGCCGAGAGCCTCGCCAGCGCATCGCGCGCGCCCTCGAGGTCGCCCACATCGACCCGGCTCAAAAACTCGATTTGCATGGCTCGGAACCACCTGACGTTGTCCTTGCGCTTGAAGGTGACGGACTCGAGGCGGCGCAGGGCGCCGGCGCTGTCGAGCTCGAGGTAGTCGCAGTACGCGAGCTCGATGGCGATGGTGTTGGCGGAGCGGCCGAAGCGGTCGCGGGCGGAGAGCACATCGAGCGCCGCGCGATAACGGGCGGGGTCGCAGTCCTCGCCGACGACCTCGGAAAGGCCGGTGAACAACTTTACCTTGCGCAGGCGGGTCACGAAGGCGGCCACGAGCGTCAGGGGCGAGGGCAACCAGATAGAGCACATAGCGCTCGAGACGGACGGCCCAGAGCATCACGACCAGGTTGGCAAGGAGCACGACGATGAGCTGCACGCTGATCGAGCGCAGCTGCTTGAGGTACGCGGCCACGGTCCCCTGCGCATCCAGGCCCCAGTACGCGGAGCGCCCATCCCCCCGTCGGCGACACGCTGTCGATACGGTTGGGCTCCGGCGTCCGGGCGGGCGCGGTCGGAAGGTTGCTCATGGCGGTCATCTCCTCCTACAAGCTGCGACGTTCAAGCCGCCGTGATCATTCGCGGGCGCGGGGCGCCATCGCCGTGCACGCCGCATCGCTGCGCCACCGGCACGGGCAACGTTCCCCCAAAGCACCCCGCCCTCACATCCTCATGCGTTCGAGACGGGGGGTACCCACGGCGAAGCGCCGCGTTGTACTGGCTCTTCAGGCGGCCCGCCTGCAGGTACCAAGCGGCATAGAGGGCAACACCTTCGACCACGAGCATCGCCGCGAGCACGAAGGGCGCCGTCTTCGTCATGAGCAGCATCGCGTCGAAAGCGGCGAAGAGCGCCAGCACGCCGGCCGTCGCCTTTGTACGCTCCTCAACCTGTCGGCGCAACTGGCAGCGAATGCCTTCCAGCTCCATCTCCGTATAACGCGCCGCAACGATGCCTTGGCGAACGCTTTCGTCCATATGCGCGATACAAAAACGGATCACGGGACCCTCCATCCCTAGTCGACGAACCAGAACCACGCGAAGAATACGAGATACGGAACGCTCAGCAGGTACAGCGCGGAGATGAGTGCGATCATCCCGGTGCGAGCGGGCGAACCATCGCTCGCTCGACGCAGCTCGCGCACCGTCAACACGATGGCGACGACGAGCGCGACGACCGCCAGGAAGGCCATGCCCATCAGCATCAGGGCGATGCCGACGCTCAACGCCATGACCGGGGCCATGAGCAGGGGGCGCACCCGCAGCCACCGGGGCCGTACAGGCGCCCGAACGAGCGGATCGGACGACGGCGCCGTTGATGCGCAGCGAGAACCGGCCCCGCCGGACAGCCGCTTTTTGAGCGTCGACCGGGCGTGAGGGGACTCCGCCACAGGAGCCGTTTCTCAGTCGCGCGCGCCATTGCCGCCCCCTACTCGATCGAGTCGCCCGCGGTGGCAGGACCGTCCACGTCGCGCGCGCCCACGAGGGTGCGGGTCTTGGGGGTACCAGCGAACCTCGGCCATCGGCTCGTCGAGGACAAGCGCGACCTCGGGCCAGTCGGCCGCGTTCACGCTGAGGCGCGCGTCCACCCGGTGGTTCGCCACCGACTCCCCGTCCTTGTAGAGCGAGACCTCGAACGTGGTGGGCGACAGCGCCGCCCCGCGGCCGCGCGGCTTGTTGATCTCGGCCTCATAGAAGGCGAAGCGCTCCTGCTTCCAGCCGCCGTTGAGATCGTCGAGCATCTCGCTGCACGAGAAAGCGCCGCCGACGATCGAGATGACGGCGAACACGCCGCAGAACGCCACGAGCGCGGCGGACCCGGTGTGCCTGTAGGAGATGGGGTCCTTCTTGCGGTGACGGCGATACACAAAAGGAATCGCGCCGAAAGCGACCATGAGGGCGAGCCCGAACGCGCCGGTGCTGTCCGCAGAGGGAGAGCGCGCCCATGGCGAGGAAGAACGGCACCACGTAGCAGAAAAAAAGCCGAGCAGGATGCCCTTGAGCTCACGGGCGAGGACGGCAGGGTCGATACGCCTGCGGTGCATGCGCTGCAGATAGACCATGGGCGTGAAGCACAGCATGGAGATGCCAAACAGGATGAACCCAACGCCGACCGATGCGCGGTTGTACAGCGCCGCCGCCCCGACGCTCGTGGCGAAGCGGCCGTAGACGAGCACGCCGAACGCGGTGAAGAGAAAGACGCAGCCGATGATGGCGACGGCGCCCTGCTTGCGGTCCCTCGCGGTGGTGAAACGTCCCATGCTTCCTCGCTCACGTCAATGCGGCCCAGTCCGTCCCCGGGCCGACGATTCAGTCGAATCTAGCACAGGGCAGAACAACCCATGGCGGAGGTTCGGTAAAGGGCGCGAAGAGTTCGGCCTGCGCGAAACGGCAGCAAGGCAAATGTTCAAGCCAATTATGCCAACTTTCCGTCGCTCTCGCGTATTGTTGACAGAGGGAGATATCGCAAACCGGTCCCTCGCGTACCGAAACCACTCGAAGAAAGCGAGGTGAGGACATGGAAGCTTGGAATGCATCGGCAGCGCGCCGGGCAGGCGAAACGCTCGAACGGCCGCCGCAGACGGCAGGCGAGCCGACGAGCCGCCTGATCGAAGCGGAGGCGAACCGACTCGTGGCGACGTATGCCGACACGATACTCCGTGTGAGCTACACCTATCTGCACAACACGCAGGATGCCGAGGACATCTGCCAAGAGGTCCTTCTTAAAGCCCTCGGCCGCACGAAGGGCTTCGAATCGGCCGAGCACGAGCGCGCCTGGATCATCCGCGTCGCCATCAACGCCGCGAAGGACCTCCTGAGGCGCCAAACCGGACGCGACACCGTGGCGCTCGACGAGATCGCCGAGCCCACCGCGCCGCGACGAGCCACGGAACACGAGCTCGAAGCCCACGCGGAGGGCATCCTGGAGCGCGTCATGGCCCTGCCCCTGGAATACCGCGAGGCGATCTACCTCCACTACTACGAGGGCTATTCCATCAAGCAGATCGCCGCCATCGTCCATGCATCCGAATCGGCCGTGGCAACGCGGCTCAGCCGCGGCCGGTCCAAACTTCGCCCCGCCCTGGAAGGAGTTCGACATGAGCTCGACCTTTGATCCCACTTCCTATCGATCCGACCTCGACCAGCTCTCCTTCTCGGACGAGCAGAAAGCGCGCATGGCGGCGCGGCTCACCGAAGCGGCAAGCGCGGACCCCATTGAATTCCCACCGCGTACGAGACCGCGCCGAGCGCCTCAGCCGAGGACACTGGCGAAGCCGCTCCCGCCGAGATCCTGGAACTCCCCGTCGCCCGCGCCGATCAGCCCTCCCGCATCGCGACGGGTCGTCGGCAGGCCCGTCCCTTTGCTCGACGTCCCAAGGTGCACCGCATCGCCGCGGCGCTCGGCATCGCCGCCCTGCTCACCGTCGGCGGCGGCACCGCGTACGCCACGGGGACGCTCGCCCGCGCGGCGGACTCCCTCGCCGCGGTCTTCGGCGCGGGGCCCACGCAGACCGAGCTCATCGACCGCATCGGCCGACCGATCGACGCGAGCTGCACGAGCAACGGCATCACCATCACGGCCGACGCCATCATCGGCATGCGCCACGCCTACGCGGTGGTCTACACCATCGAGAAGGATGACGGGACCGCGTTCGACGAGCTCACGATGAACGAGAACGGCGCCTTCAATCTGCTTCTCGAAGGAGGCGGAAGCATCAACGCGCTGACCGCCCTGCGCCTTGGCGTGAAAGGCGGCTACGGCAGCTCCCACACCTTCGACGCCGACCCCTCGGACAACGCCATCCAACTCGTTGAGATGATGAGCCTCACCGGCTCCTATTCCTCGCTCGTGGGCGAGACGCTGCACTTCGACGCCAGCAAGCTCCTCTACTTACCCGAGGGCAAGCAGGCAGACGGGCGAGACCTTCCCGCAGAGACGCTCGCCACCGGCGACTGGAGTATGTCCTTCAAGATCGACTACGAAGACCTCTCCGTCGATCTGCCCGCAGGCCAGACGTTCACCATCAACGGCAACAACGCCGTCATGAACGAACTCGCCATCTCCCCGCTCGGCGCGGACGTCACCTACACGGTCGATGCCGTGGACGGCCCTTCCGAACCCACGGGCCTCGAGACCAATTCCGAGAGCCGTGCCGGCTACGGTAACTTCAGCGTGACCTTCACCGACGGCACCACCGAGGAAATCGGCAGCGGCTACGGGTCCTGGCGGGAGGGCGACAAGACCGTCGTTCAAAAGACCTACTTCTTCAACCAGATCCGCGATGTCGACGATATCGTCAGCATCACCATCGGCGACCTGACGATCCCGGTCGAGTAGGCACGCCGTACGGGCGAGCAACGCAGCAGCTGCGCAGAACGAGGCCGCGCTCGGCATCCCCCAAGGGAGCCGGGCGCGGCCTCCGCTGTGCTCCGCCGCCTCAGATTAGGGACAGTCCCTTTTCTGAGCCGGCGGCGATCCCGCAACGATCGTCGCAGGAGGGTGCGGCGCTACGACAAGTCGTCCTTGCAACACCGCGCCCCAAGACCTCAAAAAGTGCCTGTCTCTCATTTGAGGTAGTTGACGCCTTATACTATGCGCCGTATAGTATCTGTCGAAGGGAGGTATCATGGATGCTCAGATGAAGCGCGGCTTCCTTGAGATATGCGTACTCGCGTCGCTCCAGGGGCGGGACTCCTACGGCTACCAGATCGTGAAGGACGTGCCCGACATCCTGGGGCTCACCGAGTCGACGCTCTACCCGCTACTCAAGCGCCTCGAGAAGGCCGAATGCCTGACCGCCTACTCCGTGGAGCACAACGGGCGACTGCGAAAGTACTACCGGCTCACGCCGACCGGCGAGGAACGCATCGCCGAATTCCTATCCGAGCAGGTGGACATCATGTCGATCTATGACTTTGTAAAGCGAGGTGCGCAACGATGACCAAGCAGGAATTCCTATCCGAACTCGAGCGGGCGCTGGGAAAGCTCCCGCACACCGAGGTCGAGCAGGCGCTCGCGTTCTACGACGAGGCCATCAGCGACCGCATGGAGGACGGCCTTTCCGAGGCCGAGGCGGTTGCGGGCTTGGGTTCGATCGAAGAGATCGCGGCGCAGATCGCCGCGGAGACCCCCGCCCATCCCGCGCGCCATCGCGCGGGCCAACACCGGCAGCCGCACCCCTCAACATCGTGCTGCTCGCGGTGTTCTCCCCCATCTGGGTACCCATCGCACTCGCGCGCTCGCGGCGGCCGCCGCGCTCGCCGTGTACATTGCGATCTGGGCCGTCATAGCGTCGCTATGGATCGTCGACGCGGTCCTCGTGCTCATGCCCTTCACGGGAATCGCCGCGCTCACCTCGACCCTGGGCGGGGTATGCCGCTGCCCGGCGTCTTCGTCCTCGGCCTCTCGCTCGTGTCGAGCGGCTTCGCCTCGTCGCCTCCTTCGCCGTGTTCTGGGCGAGCAGGCTGCTCTTCCGGGCAACGAGAGCCTTCGCGCGCTGGGTCGCGAGCCTGTTCGTGCGCGTGAGCGGCACAGATGATGACGACACGTCCAATCGCGCAAAGACCCACGGCGGCCCAAGCATGCCCGCAGCCGTCGAGAGCGTCCCCTCCGTCCACGACACCCTCCCGGAAGGAGGCGTTCACAATGCGTAAGGCCCCCAAGATCATCCTCGTCACCGCCGCGGCGCGCATCGGCACGGGAACGCTACTCTCGTGCGGCGCCTGGGCGGCGGCCGGATTCGACACCGCCCGCCTGTCCACCGTGAACTACGACTGGCATCAGACCGTGAGCGTGCTCGAGGATGAAGCCGCCTCGCCGCACGGGCGCATCGTCATCACGTCCGAATTCGAGAACGTGCGCATCGAACCCGCCGAAGGCGACGCCATCGAGCTCGAGTACTGGACCGGCACCTCCCAAGACGTCTCCGTCGAGGACGCGGACGGCGTGCTCAAGATCGACGTCGACTCGCAGCCCATGGAGGGCGTCATGATCGACCTCTCCCCCCTCCGAGGCCGGCGGCGTCGACGACACCACGACCGTGGTTCGCGTGCCCGCCTCGTTTACCGGTGAGGTCGAGGTGCACCCGATTCGGGGAGAGGTCTTCGCGGAGAACGTGCACGGGCTCGCCGGGCTGCGAGCTTCCAACAGCAACGGGGACATCGTTGCAAAGAACGTCTCCACCGCCAAGCTCGATGCGATCAACGAGAACGGCGACACCCTGCTCTCTGGCGTCGGGGCCGATGCGATCCTCGCGACCAACTTCAACGGCGACATCTCGCTGGGGGCGCCACGGCGCGAGAGGCGGAGGTCGTCAATGAGAGCGGCGACATCATGTTGGTGAACATGACGCTGGAAAGCGCCCTGACCTGCAACAGCGTGAACGGCGACATCTCGGCGCAGCGGCTCGACGTCGTTACGAGCAGTGTCGAGAACGCGAACGGCGACATCTACCTGTCCTACCTCGGCGACGAGAGCGCCTATCGCATCGACGCGCATAGCAACCTGGGCGACGTCGACGCCCCGCACGGCGGCGACGGCAGCGTTGACCGCGCCATCGACGTCGACAGCGGCCTCGGCGACATCCAGATCAACTTCACCTCGAAATAGGGGCACCCCACCTCAATGTAGGGACTGTCCCTACATTGAGGTGGCGAGGGTGGCACCGAGACGAGGCGATTTACTCCCGTCCGCCTTCATCGAACGCAAGTCGGCATCACGCGCGTCATCTTTTTGACGATTTGGAGCGTAGTCTTGACGCTCGTGATGCCGACCGGGAGCACCAACGCCAAGGCCAAACGCCCTACTTAACCCATCCCTCTCAGAAATTCGATAATCGCCAACCCGATACAACCCAATCCAAACGCATCCAATTGGAGGCACCCATGTCACACACGGCCCTGCGCCTTGCTGGCATCACTAAGCGTTACCGTTCGAACACCGTTTTGGGCCCCATTGACCTCTCGCTCGAAGAGGGCGCATCTATGGCCTCATCGGCGAGAACGGCGCGGGAAATCGACGTTCATTCGCATCGCCATGGGCCTTAGCAAGCCGACGGGTGGCACCGTGGAACTCATGGGGCAACGGGGTCAGCGGGCCTGCGGAACGCGCGGTCGAACATCGGCTACGTCCCGGATTCGAGCGCGAGCTATCCGCTGCTCAGCGCTGCCGACAACCTCAAGGTACGCTGTCTCGAATGGGGGCTGGACCAGCGCCAGATTTCGCGCATCCTCGATATGGTCGGGCTCGCGGATGCAGGGCGAAAGCGGGCCCGCAGCTTCTCCCTGGGCATGCGCAGGCGCCTCGATCTGGGTATCGCGCTTTTAGGGCAGCCGAGCATGCTCGTGCTCGACGAGCCCACCAATGGGCTCGATCCGCTCGGCACCATCGAGATTCGCGAACTCATCAAGCGGCTCAACCGCGAGCGCGGTACCACGGTGCTTATATCGAGCCACAACCTTGCCGAGCTTCATCAGACGGCGACCGATTACGTCATCCTAAGCGGAGGCAAGCTCATGGCGGAGCTGACCGCAGGCGATATCGAAAGGTTGAGCGGCGGCGATCTGGAGAAGCTCTATACGCGCATCATGATGGGCCATCATAACGGGCCGTGCCGCGGCGAGGCGGCCCCGCAGCACCTCAGACGCCCCTCGAAACCTATCTCGACATCGGGAGATGATTACGATGTCCAGTAACGCCCCATACACGCATCGCCGCAAATGGCGCTTTGGATGTCAGACGAAGAAGCGCTCGGGAGCCCCGTCGGCACTTAAGCGATCTCTTACCGGCGGATTCTTCCTCGCCTGCCGCATCGATCGGCTGATCCCCCTTGCTGCTCTCTGCCTGATCACCTGCATCGCAACCATCTTGAACCCTGACAACGGACCGCTCTTCATGGTGGCGGGAGACCCGAATGCGGCCGTGGGGACCACCATCGGATTCGTCGGCGATGTCATCATCCCTGGTCACGTGGCGGAATCCGCCCTCCGCGCGTCGCTCGTCTACACGGTCGCGTGGATCCCAGCCGCGGCAATCATGGGCGTCACCGCTGTCGGAGTTGGCACCGCCGAGACGACGGCCCAACTCTCCCAGGCGAAAGGCGTGCCGGGAGGCGCGGCCGCCCTTGCACGGGTGATACCGCAGACGATTGCGCTCTCCCTTGCATATTTCCTGTCATGCGCAGTCGCTTTTACGCTCAAAACCTTGACGTTCGGGCCGCCGCTCACCGAAGCCGCATGGGGCACGGCGCTCGCCATTACACTAACGAACTGCCTGCTCCTGTGCGCGATCCACCTGGCATCCGCCCTCATTGCCGCCGTCTGCAGATTGCCCCTTCTCGCACTCTTCCTGTCCCTGTTGATCAGCATCGGCCCGCTACTTGCATACCCAAGGGCGTACATCGCGGGAAGCACGCCGATGGTCGCTTGGATGAGCCCCACTGTCCGGCTCATGCACACGTGCTCGCTCAACATATCCGAGGCTTCGCTTGCGGCGGGCGCGGCTGTAGGCGCAGGCATTTGTGTCGTCGCCTCGATACTTACGTATGCGATTTGCAGTTGTCAGGAGGCATGTCGATGAATTACGAAAAGCAGTGCCCGTCCGCACGGAATCACGCACCCCTCAATCGTGGCGTCTCTCCCGATCGCAACGCGCTCGCCAAAAGCCGCCGGCGCACAGGGGCAGTTCGGCCCCAAACCCACCGGTCCGCGGCGCGTCCCTGCCCAGCGTTTCCGCGTTGCGGCGGCATCGCTCCTTGTGGGCGTGCGAGCCCATCTTGGACTTCTGGCACTCGCCGGAACTGCGATTGCATGCCTCGTCTTTCTGTTCGCCGGTAGCGGCTCGTGGATGTTCGCCCTCACCGAGGATTCGGGTATCGGTTTTGCTCCCGACCCTGCATATTGGACCGCGAATGCCGAGGCAACGGCTGTCGAGGCGCTTACGTGCTCGGCACTTGCCGGAACGGTTTTCCTGCCGTTCACCACGTTGGCGGTATGCGGACGGACGCCTTTGCGGGGCACTCTATGCGACGGACGCCCGAGCGGTCTCGCGGGCGCGCGGCACATCGCCTTGGCGACTGGCAGTGGGCGACCTTCTCGCCGCATCACTTCCCGTACAGGCCCCTCTACGCCGCCACCGTCGTCGCGACTGCAATCGCGCTGAGCCCGCAGGCGGGGCAATCGAACCTCCTCGGGGCAGTCCTCGCGTCGCTCGCGCCCCGGCTTGCACTCGTCTTGACCGTCAACGAATCATTCGTCGCCTGCGCGCTCGCGCTGTACCGCCTCATCCCCAACCGCGCTGCGGCGTTCGGGATCATGGCGGTCGGCTTCATCGCCGCCTGCGTGGCGCAACTCTCGTTCCCAACGATGATATTGCCGATTCACGCCGGGCTCTGGATGCACATAAGCAGTGCAACCGCCCTGCATACACTCGTCCTGCCGGCGCTCGTCTTTTCGGGAATCACCGGCGTCATCGCGCTCGCCCTCTACGCGCACATGCAGCGATAACAGCAGGCCAGCCCTATTCCCTCACGTGTTCGAGCAGGTATTCGCGCATATAGGGGATCGCAAAGCTAACCACACCGTACGACGGAGCCTCGATGAGCGCCGCATCTACGAGGCGGCCACGATAGGTGCTCACGGACGGGGGGCGACCCCCATCTCGCGCGCGATATCGCCAGACGCCACGGGGCCAGACCCACATCGCGCCATGGCCGCAAGGTACTCGAACTGCTTGCCCGAGACGCGCCTGAGCGCCGGTTCAATCACCATGTTATCGAAGTCTTGCGCGCCGTCGCGATGCCCTTTTTGCGCATCGCGCAGCTCAATCGCATCAGAACCGCGGCGCGAAGCTGACTGCCAGGTGTAATATCCGACAAGCTGAACCATGAAGGGATAGCCGGCAGCGGCGGCCGTGAGCACATCGGACACCCCAGTCGCAACAGATTTGCCCGCGCGCACCATCGTGTCCTCAAACGAATCTCCGACCTCAAAGTCCATAAGGCGCTTGAGCTCGACATGCTTGGCCCGCTGAAGAAACGTCAGGGTCTCGTCCACCACGACACCGTCGACCGAAGCGGGAAGACCCGCGAATGCAAAGGCGACGTTCGCACCCTGGCGCCCCAGCAGCTGAATCTCGTTACCCAACTCGCGCATCTCATCGAGCGGCGCATCTTGAACTTCATCGAGCGTGACCAAGAGGCCACCGTTGCGCGAAGCCTCGTACATCGCCTCCCCCAGCTGCGTCGCCGACTTGGATATCTCGACGGGACCCAAGCTCACGCCCAATATAGAAGGGGATATCGACAGCGAGGACACTTCGCGATTCCGCGAGAGGGCACCGAGAATGCGATCGCAAAAGCCCGCGTTCGCGGCGACGTCAACCACATGGAACCCATGCTCGCGCGCGATGTCTCCAAATGCGTTAAGGAGCACGGTCTTACCCACGCCACGGACCCCGGAAACGCGAAGTAATCTGTCAGGAGCTCCGGGGCCGTTTTCAAGCGCTGGTAAAGTCGTCGAGAATCTCGTCTCGACCGATAAGTTCAGGTGGATTCATTCCAGCCGTCGGCTTGAACGGATTAACGCGCACCACCGCACATCACCCTCTGTGGTCAAAGAAGTTTAACAAGTTGAACAGAGTTTAACAAGTTGAACAAGGTTTAACAAGTTGAACAAAACTCATACCGAGGGCTCGATAGAAGAAACGCCCGCTCAATCAGCTCACTCGCAAATTCTGTCACTCATTGAGAAACCGCACCGGTGCGGACCTGATCATGCGCAGCACCGGCATCAGCCCTGCTACGACCAGCACGACGAAACCTGCGACGGCGATGAGGGACGGCAGGGGCAAAACGCACGGACAGCATCGCGCTCCCAGCACCCAAGCCCAACGCATGGGCCGCGATCATGTTGGAAAGCACAACCGCAAGCAATGCAGCCGAACCCGCTGTTACCCATGCATAAACGCCTCGAGAACCGAGACGACACAGACTTGGCGAGGGGTGGCGCCCAGCACCTCCAGCAACGATGCGTCACGCTCCCGCACACGCAAGGCGAGAACAACATTACGCACGCGAGGCGCGGGTCGAGACCGAATCCGCTCCCAATCGGCAAGTCGTATGCCGTGGCATACCGCTCCATCAGGCTCATCATCGAATAGAAGCCCGCAACGACACCCATGGCAACCACGAGGGATGTCTCAATCGACAAGCTTTGTGTCAAGGCGTGCTGAGCGCTCCTGCGCGCGAGAAGTCACGCCGTCCAGCGCGACAACGGACACGTCGCCGCTCGCAGGATCCTCGGCAAAAGTACAGGGGCGAGAGCCGTAATTAGCGCCGGGATTGCAATAGGCAAAAAAGACGAGCCAGGTGCTCTGACCGAAATCGACAGGGGCTAAGACGGGGTCAACCGTGGACACACACCATGCGGCAGCGGCGCATGCGGCAAGGGCGGCAAGCCAGCGCAGCGGCATCATGCGCTCGGATGCGCCCTCGACCGACCACTCGTCACGCAAAGCCATCACGGGTGGCGTACACGCCGCCGCCCTTGCGGCGCGCGCCCCGCCCAGCACCGACAAAAATAGCGACACTCCAAGAACTGCAGGACAGAGGGAAAATCCCGGCAGAAGCCGCACCCCTTCGAACAAGTCGATATCCATGAACAGAGCGCTGAACACGGTGGATGAGCTTGCCCAGCACAAGGCCAAGCCCAAGCACGAACCGAAGACCCCCACGAGTGCAATTTGAACGATGACGGCAAAGACCACCACAACCGGAGGAATGTTGATCACCTGCCACAGGGCGTAGGTTCGCCGCAACGAGACGACGCATCCCCTGGCCACTGAAGAGAGAACGACGCATCCGGAAATCGCCGAGAACATGAGAATCGCCTGGGCGGCGCTTCTAAAGAAGAAAGAAGTCGAGACCATCGGGTCCGCGGCCGCCGTTGCGGAAAACGATGCGAACCAACCTCCCATATAGCCAAACGCAGTAGCAACGGCAAGCGCACCGAACCACACATGCCAATGCTCCCAAACATCACCCACAAGCAGGCGAATCATCGCAACATCGCCCCCTCATCGGTATCGCGCTCCCCAACCGTCTCCATCGCGGTGAGGATTTCCCGCGACGCAGGACGAGTCATCATGTGGACGATCTTCCCGTCACGCATTACAAACACCCGATCGGCACGAGCGGCCGCCTCAAGATCGTGCGTCACCATGACGACGGCCCGGCTCTCCCCATCCGCCATGGCTCGCAGTATGTCGAGGACCACGTTCCCGTTCGCCGTGTCGAGGGCGCCGGTGGGTTCATCGGCGAACACGATGTCCGGACAGGAAGCGATAGCCCGGGCGAGCGCCACGCGCTGCGCCTCGCCGCCGGACAACTCGGCTGGACGGGCATGCTCCTTCCCTCCCATACCGACCCGCTCCAAGAGATCGCACACATCCTTCCCACTCACCCTGCAACCGGCAAAGCGCGCGGACAGTGAGACGTTCTCACCCACGGAGAGCGAGGGCATGAGATTGTACCGCTGGAACACGAACCCGACATGCCGAGCCCTGACCTTCGCGCGCTCGCCGCGCCTCGCTCGCACGACATCCACGCCCATAAGATGAATCTCGCCCGCATCGGGGACCTCAAGCCCCGCCAGACAGTGCAGCAGCGTCGACTTGCCCGAACCGGATGGTCCCCACGATGGATACCATCTCACCTGCCAACACATTCATATCAACGTGGCGAAGAACCTCGGTGTTCAGATTTCCATGCTTATAACTTTTGCATACGCCACACGCCTCAACGAGGATGCCCATAATTCGTTCGCTCCTTTTGCCAACCCGCCCGTGAGCATGCAAGGCCAAGGCGCACGAGCCCTGCACCCTGCAAGAAAGGGCGTATCGGACAAGCGCCAAGTTGCCTTGCACGCGCCTCATCAGTTGATAGTGAATACGAGACCTCGGCCCGCGGCTACTTCCAGCCGGGGATGTCGGCCCCGAGGAGAGTATCGTGGACAGGATGGTCAGGATAACGACAATCAGCAGGAACACAACCGCAGTGCCCGCGATGACCATGAGGGCGCTGAGGGCGAAGCGGTACTCGCGCGACAGCTCGCGCGAGGCGGGAGCCGAGGGCGTCTCGCACACCGACGGGACGCTCGCCGAGCCCGTGAGGATGAAGTCCGTGCTCACACGGTAGATCTGCGCGAGCTTGACCACGTTGTCGACTTCGGGGCGGCCCTGGGCGCCCTCCCACTTCGAGATGGCCTGACGGGAAACACCAAGCAGGTCCGCCAACTGCTCCTGCGAGTAACCGGCCTTGCGGCGAAGATCGAGCAGACGATCGGCTAGCTGCGTCGTCGCGTCATCCATAATGAAAGCCTCCTTGTAGCGCTGATGTCCCAAGCCCCCAAGAGCCGCCGCGGGGCACCTTCGCCCCCTTTGGCCACCGGGCCTCAGCGCAAGACTATCCTCGCAACCGCCGTTGCGCTCCACCATCTACCGGCGACAATTGTAGCAACACATCGCGACAATTCCGCCACCGCCCGTTGCGGTGAGGATGCAGGGCGAATACTCGCAGCTTCGAACCCAGCTTCGCCCCGCCGTTGGCATCGTTGCGGCAGTCGGGATCAAAACCAAGTCGCTCGTCTGGTGCATCGTGACGAGAGTCGCGGCGTTCGCCATCCTACAGGCCGCTGCCCTCTAGCTGCGATAAAGGCGGCTGGGCCCCAATCACACCGAAACAGAGAAACAGACGACGTCAGCCCCGGCAGAAGCGCTTGTCGAACCAGCCCGTGAGAATCGGGGCGAGCAGCGCCGTCACGATGACGGCAGTCGCGATCACCGCGTTGGCACCCCCGCGCGTAGCCGCCGTGAAGAAGCCGCCGATCTCCAGGACCTGGGGGCAGAAGGTGTTAATGAGCAAACCCGCGATCATGGGGTAGATCATGATGTCGCCCGGAAGGCGTGGGACCTTAAGCGCCCGCGCCGTCGTTGCCCTGTTGCCGTCAGTCGCCATATGCGCGTCCTCCGTCTTTTCGTGCTGCGCTTTCTTTCAGTAAAGTGTTGACATGCTAACAGATGGCTTCGCGCCTCGGATAGCGGCAGGGTCGGAGTGTCGTAATATGTCGAAACCGTTACGAGATGTACGGCACGGCAGTTGCAAACGGAAGGGAACCCGGTGAAACTCCAACAACTCAGATACATCGTCGAGGTGGCCTCGTGCGGCAGCGTCACCGAGGCGGCGCGGCGGCTTTTCGTATCGCAACCGAGCGTGACCGCCGCCGTGCGCGATTTGGAACGCGAGATGGGCATCACGGTGTTCGAGCGGACGAGCAAGGGCATGGTGACCACCACCGAGGGCCAGACCTTCCTCGGCTACGCCCGCCAGGTGCTCGAGCAGGCCGACCTGCTCGAGGAGCGCTACAAGCGCGACACCGAGCCCGTACCCCGCTTCGCCGTCTCATGCCAGCACTACTCCTTCGCCGTCAACGCGTTCGTGGACGTGATCCGCGCGTTCGACGCCGCGCGCTACGAGTTCACCCTGCGCGAGGAGCAGACGCACGAGATCATCGAAGACGTCGCCCATATGAAGAGCGAGCTCGGCGTGATCTACCTATCTGATGCCAATCGCGACGTGATCGGCCGCATGCTGCGTGCCGAAGAGCTGGAATTCAAGCCGCTGTTCTCATGCGCCGCGCACGTGTTCCTCTCGTCGTCCCATCCCCTCGCGGGACGGGCGTCGGTCGCGCTCGACGACCTCGCCGGATACCCGTACCTCTCCTACGAGCAGGGGGGATTTCAACTCGTTCTACTTCTCCGAGGAGCCGCTGTCCACGCTCGGCCGCTCCAAGAACATCCGCGTGCGCGACCGCGCGACCCTCTTCAACCTGCTCATAGGCCTCGACGGCTACACGGTGTGCTCGGGCGTGATCTCGCACGAGCTCAACGGCGAAACCATCGTCGCCGTCCCGCTCGACGTCGACGACCGCATGGAGGTCGGCATCGCCACGCGCCGCGACACGCATCTTTCCCGCTATGGCGAGGCGTTCGTCGAGGCTATCCGCACGCATATCCCGTGATGCCCATGGGATCGCAAGCCTTCGTCACCTACCCAGTCCCATAGATTTTTCCTATCGTAGTTGGATTGTTTTAAGTATTTCCCAATCGGATGCGCGTCCCGCATACTCCTTTCATCAGATATCGCATCTACCGAAAGGAACCCATCATGGCCGCCATCGCACCCACCCGATTCGACGTCGTCGGTAGTTTCCTGCGCCCGGAAGCGCTCAAGGAGGCCCGCGCCGCCCACACCGCCGGCAAACTTGACGACGCAGGTCTCATCGCCGTCGAGAATGCCTGCATCGCCGAGCTCGTCGCCAAGCAGAAAGCCGCCGGTCTGCCGCTGCTCACCGACGGCGAGTTCCGCCGCTCCTACTGGCACCTCGACTTCATGCGGGGACTCGGCGGGATCGAGCACGTGGAGCTCGACCACGGCCACTTCTTCGTGGGCGAGGAGACCACGCACGGCTCGGCCGTCCTCACGGGCAAGATCACCGGCGAGCACCACCCCTTCGTCGAGCACTTCAAGTTCGTGCAGGCGCTCGGAGGAGCCGGGGCACACGGCCAAGCAGACCATCCCCGCCCCCGCCCAGCGCCTGCCCGAGCTCTACCGTGACGAGGCGGCGGCCGAGCGCACCCGCAACTTCTACCCGAACGAAGATGAGCTGCTTGCCGACATCGGTGCCGCGTATCGCACCGTCATTCGCGACTTGTACGCTGCAGGGTGCCGCCACTTACAGTTTGACGACTGCACCTGGGGCGCGCTGGTCGACGAAGGCTTCCAGGCGGGCGTCCGCGCCGCCGGCTCCACACCCGAGGCCGAGGCCGAGAAGTACCTGCGCGTGAACAACCTCGCGCTCGAGGGGCGCCCCTGCCGACATGGCCGTCACCACGCACGTGTGCCGCGGCAACTACCACTCCGCCTATGCATCGAGCGGCCCGTACGACCTGGTGGCCCCGTCCTGTTCGCCCGCGAGAACGTCGACGCCTTCTACCTGGAGTTCGACGACGAGCGCTCCGGCGGCTTCGAGCCGCTCTCGCGCACGTGGCGCCGGGCAAGAAGGTCGTCCTCGGCCTGGTGACCACCAAGCGCCCCTGAGCTTGAGGACCGCGACGCCGTGATCGCACGCATCCACGAGGCCGCGCGCTACGTCCCGCTCGAGGACCTCTGCCTCTCCCCGCAGTGCGGGTTCGCCAGCTGCGAGATCGGCAACAAGCTCACCGAGGACGAGCAGTGGGCCAAGATCGCGCTCGTGCGCAGCATCGCCGAGGAGGTCTGGGGGCTAGCTGCGCCGCTCGTTGCTCAGCGACCTTAGAAGCTTGGCAAAGTTGAGCAGGGTGACTCCGATCGTTGAGCCACCCTGCTCAGACCAACAGAAGCCAAAACCCCGCCTTGCGATAACGACATCGAAATTACCGGAGCACCTCGACCGGATTACCGTACTCTCGCCTCATTGCCTCTTGGGTCACAACCCACTGCTTACCAAATTTACGTGCGTCAATCCCCGCTTCTATCTTTCCATATGCCACAGCCTTACGCAGGGCAGACTCGCTCAGGCCCCAAAGCTCACTTGCATCGGAAAACGCCATGAGTCCGTCAAAAGGCGTCTTCACGTCGACGCCGTTTTTCCAAAGCTCATCGCAGGAAAGGTCGAGATCGTCGTTCCAAACGATGCCATAGCCACCGACATCAACTTGCACTTCCTCAAAGAGGAGCTCATCTTCCAAAGCGGCAAACTGGGGAAATCGAGAGACGAGCCTCTACGTCATATTCCTTTGTCGATCCATTTGCAAAACGCACACATAGCCTCATGTCCTGCAAAGGAACAACTTCTTTCACTTTGTGAAACACAGGCATCTCCTATTCAAGTGAATCGAGCTTCTTGAATTCTTGGGTCTCCCACATTTCAATACGCTCATCCTTGTGCAACGTCATCCACTCTTTCACCAATGAGGCAGCGCGCTTTGGAAGATGACCGTCTATTATTTCGCCAGATCTGATGTCATGAGCACCTCAAAATAGGGACAGGCACCAATCTGAGGTTTTAACAGCCCCGACACTCACCCCTCGCACGGTCTCACCTCAAATTAGTGCCTGTCCCCAATTTGAGGTTACCGCTCGCGTGCTTGCCACCAGGCGACGGCAAGCTGGGTGCGGTTTTTGTGCCCGGTCTTTTGCAGAACGGAACTGATCCGATTGCGCACCGTGCCTTCGCTGATAAACGCGGCGGCGGAGATCTCATGGTTGTCCAGACCCTCGGCAACCAAGCGTACCACCTCGTATTCGCGCTCGGTCAACTCCGAAAAGGCAGCACGACAGCGCCCTTCGGGCGAGCGCGCGGCAGCATCAACGTCAGCTACGGCGCACTCGGATACCGCATCCGCGCTAGGCTCCGAACAACCATCCGCCGCCACGACACCGCTCGATCCCTCCGCGCCGAACAGCTCGTGCGCGCGAAACTCGTCCCGGGTCCGATGCCGCAAGTCGCGCTGGGCAAGCAGCATGCTCGTCCGCCAGGACAACAGCCCCGCCAACGCAGACAGAGCACCCACGCACGCAAGCTCCGTCCCAGAAACACACGGCGCGACCACCAGGCGCGCGGCGGGCAACAGCAAAGCAATCGGCGCCGCGCGCCACGGCAGCGGCTCCCGTGCGAATTGGAGCAACTCGTACACAACGGCGGGAAGCAGAAATAGCCCCTCCGGAACAAACGAACTCACAACGCAATACGCCACCGGGCCGAGCACGCGCCACTTCCCCCGCGCCCACTCGCATGTCAGCACCGCGATGATCGCCACGAGCAGGCAGACGACCGTCGGGACAGCGAGTGCATCCCCCGCGAGTCCCGCAACGGCCGACGCCGCGCCCACGACCCCGGCGGCAACGCGGAACAGCACGCACGCGACGAGCACCAACACTATGTCGATGATTCTCTCCATGGCTCCCCATGGTAGCAAAAAAAAGCAAGTTAGGGCAGGTAAAACCAAGTCGTGACAATTGTCACTATCGCGTTGCGAGGGCGTCGGGCACCATGTTCGCAGCAAACACGGAATCAAAAACCTCAATTTAGGGACTGTCCCAAATTGAGGTGGAGCGGAGGAACCATGGACGTCATCGCGATCGAGGAGGGGCTCGTCAAGCGCTACGGCGAGCTGCTCGCGCTCGATCACTTCGACCTGCACGTCGCCGCGGGCGAGATCTTCGGCCTGCTGGGACCCAACGGATCGGGCAAGACCACGAGCATCAACTGCATGCTCACCCTGCTCACCTACGACCGCGGCAGCATCCGCCTGTTCGGCGAGTCCATGGCGCCCACGCGCTACGACCTCAAGCGCCGGATCGGCATCGTGCCGCAGCAGGTGGCGGTCATCGACGAGCTCACCGTGCGCGAGAACATCGACTACTTCTGCTCGCTCTACGTGAACGACCGCGCCGGCGACGCGCGCTCGTGGACGAGGCGATCGAGTTCGTGGAGCTCGAGGAATTCGTCCGCTTTCGCCCCGGCAAGCTCTCGGGCGGACTGCTGCGCCGCCTCAACATCGCCTGCGGCATCGCCCACAAAGCCTGAACTCATCTTCTTTGACGAGCCCACCGTAGCCGTGGACCCGCAGAGCCGCAACGCCATCCTCAACGGCATCCAGCGCTTGCGCGCCGAAGGGGCGACAGTGGTTTACACCAGCCATTACATGGAGGAGGTCGAGCAGATCTGCGACCGCGTGATGATCATGGACCACGGCCGCGCGCGCTCGCGCAGGGCACGCCCGATGAGCTCAAGCGGTCGATCCGCACGGGGCGAGCGCATCGTAATCGAGCTCGAAGGCCCCTCGGGCCCACGCGCGAGACCGGGTTCTCGCGCGAGCGACGGCGGCGTGCTCCCCACCCGCGAGCTCGACCGCCTGCGCGCGCTGCCCCACGTCCTCGACGTCTCGCTCGCCGGCAACCTGCTCACCGTGTCCTGCGAGGCAAGCGAGCACAACCTCACCGACGTCCTCGCGTCGCTGCGCGCGGGCAACGCGCGGCTGGGCCGCATCACCTGCGCGCCGCCTACCTTAAACGACGTATTCCTCGAGATCACCGGCCGCGAGCTGCGCGATTAGGAGAGCGCCATGTGGACCACCTTCAAAACGACCGTGCGCACGCTGTTGCTCACGCCGAGCGCCGTCGTATGGACGCTCATCTTTCCCATCGTCCTCGCCACGGTCTTCAACTTCATGTTCGAGCCCATGCGCTCCACGGGCTCCGTCGAGGCGGTGAAAGTCGCCGTCGTCGCCGACGACGCCTGGGAGGATTCTCCCTTCTCGCAGGTAGTCGATACTTTGCGCGAGGCAGACGAACCCCTTCTCGCCGTTCATCCCGTGGCCACCGAACAGGAGGCGCGCGAGCTGATCGCCGAGGGGTCCGTGGCGGGGGCGTATATCGTCGACGCTGTGGGCAATGGGGAACGCGGAGCAAAGCGGGTCGGATGAGCTCGATGCCGTCGACGCGGCAGGCCCCGCCGATGCGGCAGGAGCCGCAAGCGGTTCTGGTACCGCAGCGGGTTCCTCAGACGTGTCAACCGTCACGTCCTCCGCCGACAGCACGGGCGCGCCCCGCATCATCCTCGCTCCCGCCGGATCCGGCACGGGCAGCGACGCCTCCTACGACGTCAATCGCGCCATCCTCGAATCGGTCGCGACCAGCTATCTGCAAAGCGAAGCGCTCATCGAAGAACTCGCCACGCATGACCCCGTGGCGCTGAGCGACCCCACCACCATCGAGAACGCGCTCGGCCTCAGCGTCTCTGTGCGGGAAGTCTCGCTCACGCATGCCCAACCCGACAGCATGGTACGCTTCTACTACGCGTTGCTCGGCATGGCATCGATCTTTGCCGCGCAGCTCGCCGGTGAAAGCGTCTGGCACCTGCAGCCCACGTCGTCCGCTGCGGGTGCGCGCCGCACTGTCCGAGCACGAGCCGCATGCGCCTGCTCATCCCCACCATCGGCGCCTGTTGGGCGATCTCCACCACATTTTTTGGCTATCGCCTTTGGCTACATCTGCCTGACCGCGCACATCGACTTCTCGGGACGCGAGGGACTCTGCCTCGTTGGAATCGCGGCGTCGAGCTTGCTTTCTTTGCGGCATCGGAGCCCTGGTGGGCGCGTTGCCCGGACGTATGGGCTCAGACTCGCGCAGGGGCATCCTCACGGCGCTCACCTGCCTGCTGTCGCTTTTGCCGGCCTCTACGGAGAGCCCACGATGGAGCTCGCCGATACCATCGCCCAGGCCCTCCCCGCCGCGACATGGCTCAACCCGGTCTGCCTGATCCGCGACCTGTTCTACACCGTCTACTACTACGACACACTCGTCCCGTTCTCCCTTCGCCTAGCGGCGTGCGCCGGCATCGCAGCCGTGCTGCTTGCCGTATCGGCCGCTTGCATGAGGAGGTCCGCGCATGAACATCTGTAAACGGGCGCTCACCATCGCGCTTCGCCACCCGCTCTACCTCATCATCTACATCGGCTTTTTATCGAGCATGGGCGTTGTGCTCATGGGAGAGGTGGGCGGAAGCGGGACGCAGGAGGCCACCGAGGTTCCCCGTGTCCGCATCGCACTCGTCGATCGCGACGGGTCCGCCGTTTCGCAGCCGCTCGAGGAGATGCTCTCCAAGACGGACGAGCTCATAACCGTTGCCGACGAGCCCCTCGCCTTACAGGATGCGCTCGCGACCGGCAAGGCCGACGCCGTGCTCATTATTCCCGCGGGCTTTGGCGACGCCCTCCTGGAGACCGCGCGAACGGGAGGCGATCTACCCGAGCTCGAGGTGGCGACCGGCAGCGACATGCAGGCGGCGGCGCTGGCATCCCAGCGAGCAAGCCGCACGGCGTCGCTCATCGCGAGCCGCGCCGCGCTCATGCCCCACGCGAGCGCCGAGCAGGTTATGGACGGCATGCGCAAGCTTTCCGACATCGCACCCGCCGTCGACACTATTGAGACGGCCGAGGAAAGCACCGCGGCATCGCGCCTGGCGTTCTACCTCACCTTTAGCTCGTACACCGTCACCTCGTCCATCTTCGTGGTAGCCGGCGTGGTGCTCTCCACGCTCAACAAACCCGACGTGCGGCGGCGATAGCTCGCTGCGCCCGTGAGCAGCTGGCGCATGGGATTCGAAAGCATCGCCGGATGCGCGGTGCTGGCGCTCGGCGTGTGCGCATGGGTCGCACTCGTCGGCATCGGCGCCTCCGGGGCAGGCGCACTGCTTGCGAGCGCAGGTGCGCAGGTGGCGCTCGCCATCGCGTCGCTTTGCGCGTTCGCGCTCGTCCCGCTCTCGCTCGCCTACACGCTCGCGCAATGCGGCTTTAGGGAGGAGGCGCTCAACGCGATCGCCAACCTGGGCGGCATGGTCATGTCGTTTTTGGGCGGGGCGTGGGTGCCGTTGTCGCTCATGGGCGCGAGCGTGCAGGCGGTCGCGCGCTTCACGCCCACCTTCTGGATGTACGATGCCGTGACCTGCGCGCTCGGCGCCCAAGAGGTGAATGCGCACGTGTTGGCCACCGTCGGCATCGACCTGGGCATCATCGCGCTCTTCGCCATCGCGATCGCGTCTGCTGGCCTGGTCGCCGCCCGTCTGCGCACCACCTCAGATTAGGGACAGGCACTAATTTGAGGTGTCCTAATTTGAGGTACCGACCGGCACTAATTTGAGGTGCCGGCCGGGTGGCCACCGGCCTCCCCGAAAACGTCAACGCAAGCCGGGCGGCCGCCGACCACGCAGCGGCGCTTGCCGCACGCCAGCGCCAATCGTGCAACGGCGCCGGCAGCGCGGCAACATCAGTCGAACGGCAGCGCAGGTCGCACGGTGTCACCTGGCGGATGCCAGTGTCGGTCTGGGCAGCGCTGCTCGCACCGCAACGCTAGCTGCACGACTACACCGACCGCACGACAGCACCGGCGCGCAGCGGCACCAGTTGGTCGGCAATACCAATCAGGCAGGAAAACACATCCGAAAGCGTTTTCCGGCCTGCCCCCATCATTCGAAGACCCAGTGAGGGGTCATTCATTAAAATGTGTGGGGTTAAATCGGATACCCCCGAGTAGACCGGTCTTTCAGAAACCTGTTTCCTGCGGTTTCTTGCCTCCTTTTCCGTGGTCTACTCAGCGCCCCCTCAATAAACCCCACACATTTTATTTAGCAACCCCCTTCAGGCCCCTTCAATCCTCACCTCGCAGCCCATTCAAGCCAAGGAACCAAGCGCTCGCGCGTTGAAAACCATCTGACGACTTGCAAACCATCGCTTCGAACCAAAGCAGCAAAACACCAGCTCAGGTGCATGTATAAAAGCCTTTTGGCATCCTGCATCCGACCTAAAAATCGCCCGCTATAAAGCCCTTTGATGGTACGATTGCCGCGGTAATGCCATGGTGAATCTCGACAAGGGTCACCGCGAACCGAAAGGACGAACCGCATGGAACTGGGCGCCCATATCAAAAGAGCACCGCAAGGAGCTCGGGCTTTCTCAGGACGATCTGGCGGCGAAGATCTACGTCTCGCGCCAAACGATCAGCAACTGGGAAGTGGGCCGCACCTATCCGGACGTTCAGAGTCTTTTGCTGTTGTCGAACGTGTTCGGGGTGACCGTGGACTCCCTCATCAAAGGAGATGTGGAAACCATGGCACAGGTAATGGACGCAGCGGTGAAGAAGTACAACGCCCTCTCGACTATCACGGTGGTAAGCGCGGTCGTGTTTTGGCGCTCAGCGCGTGGGCTGCCTTCCAATTCGAATGGGGCTGGGGCATCCATATCGCCCCCCACCGCCGTGTTCGCGGCGATCGCCCTGCTCGTGATGCTTATCGCCTTCACCTACATGGAGCGCATGAAGAAGCAGCACGACCTCGTCACGTACCGCGAGGTGCTTGCGTTCAGCCGCGGCGAGCAGGTTGATCGCGACACGCTCGAAGAGGGGGGCGCCGCGAGCGCGAGGTAAAGGGTGTGCGCAACGGCGCGCAGATCATACTCGGTGCCGTAGCCGGCGGCTTGGTCGGCATCGGCATCGGCATGCTGGCCAAGATGTTGTGCTAACGCCAAGAGAGTATCGAACAACACGGCATCAACCGGCCCGGCCGCAACACGCGGCCGGGCCGGTCTCGCGCTTACCATCGTTCCCGACAGCTCACCCCAGTTGGCGCCCATCCAAAAGTAGCGCCCGCCTCCAATCCGAGGTTCGCCCGCGCCTCAAATTAGCCCCTGCCCTATTTCGAGACTCCCCGTTTGAGATGAGTTGCCGCTGCGCACAAAAACGAACGGCTCGCCCCCCCGCTGATACCCACCTCACATTGGCACGTCAGCTCAGATTGGCGCCTGCCCCCATCTCGGGTTCGCGGCAGCGCGAACGAACTCGCGGAACAGCGGGTGCGGACGCGTGGGGCGGCTCTTGAACTCGGGATGCGCCTGCGTGGCGACGAACCACGGGTGCAGGTCGCGGCGCAACTCGACCATCTCGACCAGCTCGCCATCCGGGCTCGTGCCGGACACGACCAAGCCGGCCGCCTCCAGCTCCTCGCGGTACGCGCTGTTGAACTCGTAACGATGACGATGGCGCTCCTGCACCAGTGCCTCGCCGTACGCCTCCGCAGCGAGCGTGCCTGCGACCAGCGCGCACGGGTAGGCGCCCAAGCGCATGGTGCCGCCCTTCTCGGTCACGCTCTCCTGCTCGTCGAGCAGGTCGATGACGGCGTGCGCGCACTGCGGGGTCGAACTCGGACGAGCTCGCGTCCGCATAGCCCAGCACGTCGCGCGCGAACTCGCACACGGCAACCTGCATCCCCAGGCAGATGCCCAGATACGGCACCCGGTGCTCGCGCGCGTAGCGGGCCGCGGCGATCTTGCCGTCGAAGGCGCGCTTGCCGAAGCCGCCCGGCACGAGGATGCCCGACGCACCACCCAGTACCTGATCGGCGTTGCCGTCGGAGAGCGCCTCGCCGTCGACGAGCTCGACCTCACGTGCTTGCCCAGGTGCGTGCCCGCGTGGTGCAGCGCCTCGATGACGGAGAGGTACGCGTCGGGCAGCTGGGTGTACTTGCCGACAAGCGCGATCTTCACGGGGTCGCCCTCGTTTTCCGCGTGGTCCTTCGCGGCGAGGAACCTCTCCCAATCCGCCATGTCGCGCTCACGCGGGTCCAAACCCAGACGCTCGCAAATGCGCAGGTCAAAGTCCTGCTCGGCCATCATGCGCGGCACATCGTAGATGGACGGGGCGTCTTCGCAGGTAAACACGCAATCCACGTCCACGTCGGTGAACGAGGCGATCTTGGCGCGCACGTCGTCGTCGATGTGGTGGTCGCTGCGCAGCACGATGATGTCGGGCTGGATGCCGAAGCTGCGGAGCTCCTTGACGGAATGCTGTGTGGGCTTGGTCTTGACCTCGTGGGCGGCGGCGATATAGGGAACGAGCGACACGTGGATGTAGCAGACGTTCTCGGGGCCGGCCTCCTTCTTGTACTGGCGGATGGCCTCGACGAACGGCTGACCCTCGATGTCGCCGATCGTGCCGCCGAGCTCGGTGATGACCACGTCGGAGCCCGTCTGCTCCTCGACGCGGCGGAACTTGTCCTTAATGGCGTTCGTCACATGCGGGATGACCTGCACCGTACCGCCGAGGAAGTCGCCATGGCGCTCGCGCGCGATGAGGTCCTGGTAGATGGCGCCCGTGGTGAAGTTGGAGTCGCGCGTGAGGTTCTCGTCGATGAAGCGCTCGTAGTGACCGAGGTCGAGGTCGCTCTCGTAGCCGTCCTCGGTGACGAAGACCTCGCCGTGCTGGAACGGGCTCATGGTACCCGGGTCCACGTTGAGATACGGGTCGGCCTTCTGCATGGTCACCCGGTAGCCGCGCGACTTGAGCAGGCGGCCGAGCGATGCCGCGGTGATGCCCTTGCCCAGCGAGCTGACCACGCCGCCGGTCACGAATATATGCTTTGTCATGGTGTTTACCTGCGCTTCCCGTCGAAATCTGCACCGGAGTCCGGCGCTTCCACGGGATTTCAGTGTACCACCTGCCTACCATGACGATGGGGAGCATGGCAAATTCATGAACTTGAAACGCAAGGCCGTCTAAGATATGGGACGCAGTTCAGAACAGCAGGCAGCATACGACTCCTCGATTTGGGGACGGCCCCTCCATTGGGGGCACGGGAATACGCGACGGCGGGGAACAGGGCCGGCAAGAAACCGACACTACAACGAAAGCTTCCGCAGCGCCGCCGCGCTACGCCGAGCGGCCTCCGCGGACTCCTGCGCCGTCACGTGGTCACGACTCGCCTCGACCATGAGCTCGCGCACGACCTCGCAATCGTCCGCGGCCGCCCGTCACGCCTTCAGCACCGTGCGCTCCACCGCACGGGCAGTAAGCAGGCCATACACCCCCATCAAGACAACGACGAACGTCAGAACACCGCCCACAATGGCGAAGAAGCCCTGCACGCCGAGCGCGAACGTGAGGAATCCCACGAGGAACAAACCGAACACGTCGTGGATGAGCGCTCCGACGAGAGGCGCGACGAAATACAGCCGAACTTGCGACCGCAACGAACGACACATGTCCGCATGCTCGCACCCGAGTTGCATGAGCACACGAAACGCCCGACGCGCGTCCTCCGCACCCTGAGAGCTGCTGCAGCGCCAAAACCGCGACGGCGCTCAGCAGGAAAACAGCTCCGTAGAAAATCCCAATGTAACCGATGGGCGCCATCGAGGCGGCAATGCCGCTCGAAAGCATCTCCGGCGTCCGCAACCCCACGCTCAACGCGAAGCCGGCCACCATCATACACAACCCCACGGCGACGAGAACGCATACGCAGGCGAGCGCCATCGAGGTACTGGACACGCGCGCCTCGACCTGCCGCACCGTGAAGGCGGTGAGCCCGTCCCAGTACCGCCCGGAGCGCCCGCGCGCCCGCTCACCCATGCGGCCACGCCCAGGCGCGCGACGAGCGACGTGGCGAAGCAGGCGGCGAAGCCCATGGGGATGATGAACGCGATGAAGTACACCGGTTGGAACACGCACGAGCCCCATACGACCGCGAGCAGGACCGCGGCGAGCACCGCCTGGCCGCCCCGCGCGACCCGGCCGCCGAGGCGCATGCGCTCCGGCGCGCTCGGCGGACATGAGCTCGATCAGCGGGCGATGCGCGATATCGCGCGCGCCGTCCGCAGCGTTCACCGCGAACACCACGGCAAAGCATCCGGCGGTCCATGCCGCGGAGTCGGGCGAGAAGGAGAACGCGAGCCGCCAGGGAACGTCGAACACGAAGGCCGCGACCGCGCCGAACGCAGGCGACAACGCCGCACCCGCCGCAAGACCGCACGCCAGCGCACCGGCGCCCACGAGCGCCGTCTCGGCCACGAGCACGACCGACACCGCGCCGCGCCCCATGCCGCACAGCTCGTAGAGGGCGAACTCGCGCTTGCGCCGGCGCAGCAGGAACCTATTGGCATACCGCACCAAGAAGAGGAACACGAGCACCGTGAAGATGGAGAACGCCTGCAAGACGTCGCCCGCACTTCCCAACACGCCCAGCTGCTCGGGCGAGAGCCCCATGGATTGCAGATGATCCGTCGAGGCAACGAACGAATACAACAGGCATGCAGCGAAGCCGAGCGTCGCGAAATAGACCGAGTAATCGCGCGCGCTGCGGTGCATGTTGCCGATGGCGAGTCTGAGATACAAAAGGCATGGGGGTCCTTTCGACTTCGAGCTGCCTCAAGTATCGAAAGAACCCCGATGCCCAGCCATCGATTCCCCTTACAGGTAACGAACAATGTCGTAAGGAATACGGAATAGACAGGCCCGCAATGCACAGTGGCCGCACCGCGAAATACACGGTGCGGCCATTTCGCAACGGAAAGGTCCGCGATGAACATCTCAAACGACCCTTTTGAGCCGCCTACAGCACGCCGTCCAGCATAAGGTTCACCTTAAGCACGTTGACCGTGGGCTCGCCGAACACGCCGAGGAAACGGCCCTTGGTGCACGCGGCGATGATGTCGCGCACCTCGTCCTCACTTTTGCCCGTGGCTTTGGCAAGGCGCGGGACCTGGTACTCGGCAGCATCCGGAGATCTCCGGGTCGAGGCCGGACCCCGAACAGGTCACCAGGTCCACCGGGACCGCATCCATGTCGGCATCGGGATTGGCGGCGCGAATCTTCTTCACGCGCGCATCCACCAGCTCCCGATACTCCTCACTCGCCGGGGACAGGTTGGACGGAGCGGAGTAGGCCATGAGCTCACCGTTCTCGTCCTCGACCACCGACACGTTCTGGATGCGGCCCCACATGTGGGCTTCGTCATCGAAGTTCTGGCCGATGAGCTCGGAACCCACAACCTTGCCGTCGACCGTAATAAGCGATCCGTTCGCCTGGTACGGAAACGCAAGCTGCGCGACGCCGGTCACCACGAGCGTGTATCCCAGGCCGCAGACGACGGTAAACAGCGCGAACACGCCAAGTGCGCGCGATGCGATACCTTTGAACATACAAACCTCCGTCTACATCATGCCGACGCCGAACAGGGTCAGCAGCATGTCGATGATCTTGATGAATACGAACGGCACCACGATGCCGCCCAGACCCCACACGAGCAGGTTGTGGATCAGCAGCTGTCCGGACGGGACCTCGCGGTACTTAACGCCCTTCAGCGCGGCCGGGATCAGCGCGACGATAACGAGCGCGTTATAGATGATGGCCGAAAGAACCGCGGACAGCGGGCTTGCCAGACCGAGGATGTTGAGGGCGCCCAGTCCTGGATAGATCGGAGAGAACAGCGCCGGGATGATAGCGAAGTACTTCGCCATGTCGTTGGCAACAGAAAAGGTCGTGAGCGAACCGCGGGTCATGAGCAACTGCTTGCCGATGCGCACGACGTCGATGAGCTTGGTGGGGGAGGAGTCGAGGTCGACCATGTTGCCGGCCTCTTTGGCGGCCTGGGTGCCGGTGTTCATGGCCACCGCGACATCCGCCTGCGCCAGCGCCGGCGCATCGTTGGTGCCATCGCCGGTCATGGCGACCAGGTGACCCTCGCGCTGGAACTCGCGGATCTTCTCGAGCTTGCCCTCGGGGGTGGCCTCGGCCAGGAAGTCGTCCACGCCCGCCTCGGCTGCGATGGCGGCCGCCGTGAGCGGGTTGTCGCCCGTCACCATGATGGTTTTGATGCCCATGCGGCGCAGATCGGCGAACTTCTCCTTCACGCCGGACTTGATGATGTCCTTGAGGTACACGACGCCCAGCACGCGGCAGTTCTTGGCCACGACCAACGGGGTGCCGCCCACCTTCGCAATGCGCTCGACGGCCTCGTCGCACTCCTTCGAGAACACTCCTCCGGCAGCCTCCACATAAGCGCGAACGGAATCGGCCGCACCCTTGCGAATCTCGCTGTCGGCGTAGTTCACGCCGGACATGCGGGTGGCCGCCGTGAAGGGAATGAACTCCATGCCCTTGTCCTCGAGCGTACGGCCCCGCAGGCCGAACTGCTCCTTGGCGAGCACGACGATGGAGCGGCCCTCGGGGGTCTCATCCGCCAGAGAGGACAGCTGCGCGGCATCGGCGAGTTCCGCCGGATCGACACCGTCGACCGGAATGAACTCGGCGGCCTGCCGGTTGCCCAGGGTGATGGTGCCGGTTTTGTCCAGCATCAGGATGTCCACGTCGCCGGCCGCCTCGATGGCGCGGCCGCTCATGGCCAGGACGTTGGCCTGATTCAGCCGGCTCATGCCGGCGATGCCAATGGCGGAGAGCAGAGCACCAATGGTGGTGGGCGCCAGACAGACCAGCAGGGCCACGAGCGTGGTTACGGACGTGGGGTTGACCATGTCGCTGAGGCCGGCCGAGAAGCAGGAGTAGCAATAGAGGGCCAGCGTGACCAAGATGAAGATGATGGACAGGGCCACCAGGAAAATCTGCAGGGCGATTTCATTGGGGGTCTTTTTCCGGGCCGCGCCCTCAACCATGGCGATCATCTTGTCGAGGAAGCTTTCGCCCGGCTCGCTGGTGATCCTCACCACGATCCAGTCGGACAGCACGGTGGTGCCGCCGGTAACGGCGGAGCGGTCGCCGCCAGCCTCGCGGACCACGGGGGCGGACTCGCCGGTGATGGCCGACTCATCAACCGAGGCGGCACCCTCGATGACATCGCCGTCTCCCGGAATCTGCTCGCCGGCGCGCACGACCACCAGATCCCCGCGTAAGAGCTCGGTACCGGGCACGGCCGTGAAGCGGTCCTTATCCTCGACGGACTCGATGCGATGGGCTTCGACGTCCTTTTTCGCCGCGCGCAGGGAGTCTGCCTGCGCCTTACCGCGGCCCTCGGCAAGTGCCTCGGCGAAGTTCGAGAACAGATCGGTGAGCCACAGGATGACCGCGATGGCGACCACATAGTAGGTGGGCACACCCGCGTCCTGCACACCGAAGACGGAAGCGACGGCCAGGACGGAGGTCATGACGGCGGAAAGCCACACCAGGAACATGACCGGGTTTTTGAATCTGGACGCGAGGATCCAGCTTGGCAAACGAATCGCGCACCGCGCGGCTCATCATGTCTTTTTGCATAGCCATAAATCTGCGACTCCTTTACGCAACCATCTGGAAGAATTCGGCAACGGGACCAAGCGCCAACGCCGGGAGGAAGCTCAGGGCGCCAATCAGCAGAACGACGAATACCAGCAGGAATACGAACATGCCGTTGGTGGTAGACAGGGTACCGGCGCTCTCGGCGACCTTACCCTTCTTGGCCAGCGAGCCGGCGATGGCCAGCGTACCGACGATGGGCATGAAAAACGGGCGAACAACATCTCGAGGCCGAGCGTGACGTTGATCCACGGGATGTTGCAGTTCATACCGGCAAAGGCCGAACCGTTGTTGCCGCCGCATGAGGTGAAGGCATACAGGACCTCGGAGAAGCCATGCGCCCCGCCGTTGTTGAGTTGGTCGACAAGACCGGGCACCATGCAGGCGATAGCGGAGCTCACCAGAATGGCGAACGGGTGGCGAGACACAGAACCACCGCCCAGCGCATCTCGGTCGGTTCGATCTTCTTGCCCAGGAACTCGGGCGTGCGGCCGACCATAAGGCCGGCGATAAACACTGTGAGGATGGCGAAGCCGATCATGCCGTACAGGCCGCAGCCCACGCCGCCGAACACCACCTCGCCCAGCGCTATCTGGAGCATCTGGACAAAACCGCCGAGCGGGGTGTAGGAGTCGTGCATGGAGTTGACCGAGCCGTTGGAAGCAGCCGTCGTGAAAGCGGACCAGGTGGAAGAGGAGGCGATGCCAAAGCGGCTCTCCTTGCCCTCCATGTTGCCGCCGGCCTGGCCGTCGGTCATCTCGATATTGACCGCGCCGCTATCGGCCAGCTGCGGGTGCCCGCATGCTCGTTGACGGCGATGACGCCGGTGAAGACCACGAGCAGGATAAGCATCGCCGCGAAGATGGCCTTGCCCTGCCTTCCATTCTTGACACCGATGCCGAAGGTGAAGCAGCAGGCGACCGGAATCAGCAGCAAGCTGGTCATCTCGATGATGTTGGTGAAGGCATTGGGATTCTCATACGGATGCGCAGAGTTCGCGCCAAAGAAGCCGCCGCCGTTGGTGCCGGACTGTTTGATGGCAACCTGGCTGGCCGCAGGACCCTGGGGCAAAAACTGCTCGGTGACCACGCGGGCGCCCTCGACAACCTTGCCGTCAACCTTGACCGTGTCGCCCTCGATCTGGGCGCCGTCGATGACGCTCCAACCGCCGTCTGCATTAGGCTGGACAGCGACAGGCTCTACGAGCTCAGCCTTCTGAGCCGGCTGAAAATTGGAGATAACGCCACCGGCAGCCAGGCAGATGCCGAACACGAGGTTCAGCGGGATGAGCACATACAAAACGGTGCGGGTGAGGTCAACCCAGAAGGAACCCAAACCCTGCTCCTTGACCTGACGGAAACCGCGGATGAGCGCGAACATGACCGCAATACCGGTGCCGGCGGACAAGAAGTTTTGCACGGTGAGGCCCATGAACTGCACAAAGTAGGACAGGGTGGTCTCACCGGAATAGGATTGCCAGTTAGTGTTGGTTATGAAAGAAACAGCCGTATTGAACGACAAGTCCCATGACACGCCCGGCAGGTGCTGCGGGTTGCCCGGCAGGACAGCCTGGAGCATCTGGAGCGCGACGAGCACCACGAGCCCGATACCCGAGAAGGCGAGGACGCTCACCAGATAGCGCTTCCAGCCCATCTGCTCCTTGGCGTCGATACGCAGGAGGCGATAGATGCCGCGCTCCACAGGAGCAATCACAGGCGACAGAAACGTATGCTCACCATCCATGACGCGCGCCATGAACTTCCCCAGGGGGGGATGGCGAGCGCGATGAGGACGGCAAAGTACAGAGCGTACTGAATGATGGCACTCATGCTTTACGAATCACTCCTCATGAGAATGTAGATGTAGTAGATAAGAAGTCCGATGCATGTGATTCCGATGATCGGAATAAGGACGTCCATGCGCCCGCTCCTTTCGAAGAAGCCTCTTTCCCTCACACTGCGTCCGAAGGGGACGCGGCATGAGAACAGTAAACGCCCGTGCGCATTAAAGCGGTGTTAGGGTTGCGCGCCCATGCATTAAGATAACGTAAAGATGCAGGTAGACGTACATGAGAACCCGCTTTTGACGGCTATACTCGTCCTATGCGCAAGCCCGTGGGCCATATCATCCCGTGCTCAAACCGTCCTGCTCGCGCGAAGGACCCACCGGGTCCTTCGGCTCGTGCTGGAACTGCGCGCGGAATGATATGGCCCACGGGCTGGCGCGACGCACTTAATCGCAGCACTCTATAGCGAGCTGTTCCCCCGAGTGACATGCAAGGTCCGTCGCGAGTTCCGCACGCAAAGGAGCGTCCAGCGGACGCTCCGCCTCGCGCGGGACCGTTCCCTCGGCGGACGTTGCGGGCCCGCCGAGGGAACCCACGGAAGGGGAGTCTCATGCCACGTGACACAACCGATGGCCGCGTCGATCCCGATGCGCTTCTCAAGGCCATCGAGCGCGATGCCGACGGCGACGAGGAGCATGCACGGCGCGGACATCTCAAGATCTTCTTCGGCTATGCGGCTGGCGTGGGCAAGACCTATGCCATGCTGCAAGCGGCCCACGCCGCGAAACGACGCGGCGTGGACGTGGTGGCCGGCTACATCGAACCCCACGAGCGGCCGGCGACGGGCGCGCCTCGTGCGGGGGCCTCGAGCAGGTGCCGCACGAGCTCGTCGAGCACAACGGCATCACCCTCACCGAGTTCGATCTGGACGCCGCGATCGTGCGCGCGCCGCAGCTCATCCTCGTAGACGAGCTCGCCCACACGAACGCCCCGGGCTGCCGGCATGAGAAGCGCTACCAGGACGTCGAGGGCTCCTGCGCGCAGGGATAGACGTGTACACCACCGTCAACGTGCAGCACCTGGAGAGCCTCAATGACGTGGTTGCATCCATCACCGGCATTGTCGTGAGCGAACGAATCCCCGACCGTATCTTCGATGATGCCGACCAGGTCGAACTTGTGGACATCGAGCCCGCCGACCTCCTCGAGCGCCTGCAAGCGGGGCTCGTCTACCGAGAGGCTCAGGCGGAACGCGCGCAAGACCATTTCTTCACCGTCGAGAACCTCACCGCCCTGCGCGAGATCGCCCTGCGCAAGTGCGCCGACCGCATGGGGCACCTGGCAGACGCCGCGCGCGTGCTGGGAAACCGTGACTATTACACGAGGGAGCGTATCTTCGTGTGTGTCTCCCCGGCGCCGACCAATCCCGCATTGTCCGTGCCGCCGCACGCATGGCGAAAGCGTTTCGCGGAGAGCTGGTCGCCCTTTTTCGTGGAAAGCCCGCGCACGCAGGCGATGAGCGAGCAGGAACGCGGTAGGCTGTCGAGCAACATCGCGCTTGCCGAGCAGCTCGGCGCGCACATGGAGACGGTCTACGGCGACGATATCGCGTTTCAGATTTCCGAGTTCGCACGCCTGTCGGGCATTTCGAAGATCGTCATGGGGCGCACGGGCGAGCTGAAGGGTGCCCATAACGTCCTCTTCGGGCGCAAATCGCTCGTCGAGCAGCTCATCGCCATCGCGCCCAACCTCGACATCTACATCATCCCGACCGGGCGGCGCCCGAGTCGCGCCCGGACGACCGTCGCGAGCACGGCGGCTTTCGCCCGCCGAGAGGGCGCGACATGGCGCGGACCTCGGCCTCTCCCTTCTCGCCACCGCCATCGGGACGTACTTCAGGCATCTCGGCTTCGCCGACTCGAGCATCATCTCGCTCTACATCCTCACGGCCCTGCTCACCGCCGTCACCACCGAGGGGCGCGCCTGCACCCTGCTGTCGAGCGTGCTCTCCGTGGTGCTTTACAACTTCTGCTTCGTCACGCCGCTGTTCTCGCTCGACAGCTACGACCGAAGCTACCTCGTGACGTTCGCCATCATGTTCGTGACCGCCATGGTGGCGGCCGAGCTCACCGCGCGCCTCACCAACAACGCCCGCGCGAGCGCCAAGAACGCGTTCCGCACCCGCGTGCTGCTCGAGACGAACCAGCTCCTTCAGCAGGCCGAGGGTATGGAGGCCCGCGCCCGCGTGGCCATGAGCCAGCTCATCAAGCTCCTGCGGCTCGACATCGTCTTCTACCCGGCAAGCGGAGACCTGCTGGGAGACGCGCTCTACGAGCCCGCCGGAACGCAGGACCGATCTGCGAGCATTCTCACGGAGTACGAGCGCGCGGTTGCCACCTGGACCTTCACCAACAACAAGCACGCGGGCGCAAGCACGCGCACGCTACCCGAGGCGCAGTGCCTCTACCTGGCCGTCCGCGCGGGGGAAAGGAGGTGTTCGGCGTCATCGGCATCGCGCTGGAGGGACGCGAGCTCGAGGCATTCGAGAACTCGATCGTGCTGTCCATCGTGGGCGAGTGCGCGCTTGCGCTAGAGAGCGACAAGGCGGCTCGCGAGCGCGAGGAGGCGGCGGTACTCGCCAAAAACGAGCAGCTGCGCGCCAACCTGCTGCGCTCCATCTCGCACGACCTGCGCACGCCGCTCACCGCCATCTCGGGGTCGGCCGCCGTCCTGCGCGAAGACGACGGGAGACTTCCCGCAGCCAAGCGCCGCGAGCTCGCCGACACCATCTACGACGACTCGCTCTGGCTCAACGCCACCGTCGAGAACCTGCTCGCCATCACGCGCGTCGAGGACGGCGACCTGCATCTCAATCTCACGACGGAGCTCATGGACGAGGTCATCGCGGGCGCGGTGGCCCATGTGGCGCGCGAGGCGCACGGGCACCATCTCGTGATGGAGCACACCGACGACATCTTGCTGGCACGGATCGACGTCCACCTCATCATGCAGGTCCTCACGAACCTCATCGTGAACGCGTTCAAGTACACGCCCGAGGGCTCGACCGTCACCGTAGGGGCGCGTCGATCGGGTGCGGACATCGTGGTAACGGTGGCCGACGATGGGCCGGGCGTCGCAGACGCCGACAAGCCGCACGTCTTCGACCGCTTCTTCATCGCCGATAGGAACAGGCCGGTCGATTCGCACCGCAGCTTCGGGCTGGGGCTGTCGCTCTGCCGCTCCATCGTGGAGGCGCACGGGGGTATCATCGAGGTCGAGGACAACGTCCCCCATGGGGCCGTCTTCAAGTTCACCCTTCCCGCCGAGGAGGTAGAGATACATGAGTGATGCATCGCGGCAGCGTATTTTGGTGGTAGAGGACGACCCGGCTGTCCGCAACCTCGTCACGACGGCGCTCGGCCTTCACGGCTACGATGTCGAGAAGGCCGAGACCGGAGAGCTCGCCGTCATGGAGGCCGCCTCGCGCAACCCGGACCTCATCATGCTCGACCTCGGCCTTCCCGACATTGACGGTATCGAGGTCATCACGAAGATCCGAAGCTGGTCGGCGGTGCCCATCATCGTCATCTCCGCGCGCACCGAGGACTCCGACAAGATCGGCGCGCTCGACGCCGGCGCCGACGACTACCTCACCAAGCCGTTCTCCGTCGAGGAGCTGCTCGCCCGCGTCCGCGCGAGCCTGCGGCGCTCGGGCATGGCGGGCGCGGACGCGGTCGAGGCGAGCACGTTCGACAACGGTCCGCTGCATATCGACTACGCCGCCGGATGCGCGACCTTGGCCGGCGAGGAGCTCCAGCTCACCCCCACCGAGTACAAGCTGCTCGCCCTGCTCGCCAAGAACGTGGGCAAGGTGCTCACCCACACGTTCATCACCCACGAGATATGGGGCACGAGCTGGGACAGCGACATCGCGAGCCTGCGCGTGTTCATGCGGACGCTGCGCAAAAGGTCGAAGCCGATCCCGCGCACCCGCAGCTCATCCAAACCCACGTGGGCGTGGGGTACCGCATGCAGCGCCTATAACGAGCAAGACGGGAGGCATGATCTCGCCTCGCGACGCTCTTCTTTCGGCGAGGAGTCCCATGAGCAACAAAGAGTAATTCGAAGGCATGAAGCGTGGGCTCGTCGAAAACAACGAGCGAAAATACGGTGCCGAGGCGCGCGATCGATGGGGCAACGCGGCCGCCGAGGACGCCAACCGCAAGATGCTAAAGCTCAGCAAGGCGCAGTTCGACCGCTTCCAATCGCTTGAAAAGAGATCGGCAGCGCGCTTGAGGCCGCCGTGCAGGCGGCGGCGGACCCTGCAGGCGAAGAAGGCAGGCGCATGTACGAGCTGCACAGGGAGTGGCTCGGCTTCACCTGGATTTTTTATACGCCCGAGGCCCACTGCGGGCTGGCAGAAATGTACGTTGCGGACGAGCGTTTCACCGCGTACTACGACGGCAACGTTGCAGGGTGCGCCACATGGCTGCGCGATGCGATTGTGGCCCACACCAAGTAACCCAAGCGGCGAGAGAAAGACAACGCGTCTGCGCAGTCACCACACCGATCGTCGGGATAGCAGGTGCGGCGCGCTTTTCCAACACAGGCGAGATTGAACGCAGACAAACTCAGGGACAGGAACGTCATCATCATCCGAAACGCCGTCCGCCTCACCGCCATGACGATTCGCCACCTCAAAATGGTGTCTGTCCTTAATTTGAGGTGAGAGAGGGCAAGACGGGCCGCTATTCGCTTTGGGGCTTGCCTAGTTTAGGGGCCTTTCCCGGAGTTCCCGAAGCATGAATCTGTACATGTCCCGCCCCCCGCATGTCGAACCTAAACTCGCATTCCCTCAGATGGAGGTAGAAGTCCTCCTCGGGCATACCCTGGTATTTTACCAGCCCGTTCTTGGCGTATCCCCAGAAGCCCTCGATGCCGTCGATGCGGTCGCCCGGGTTTTCCCGCTCGACGGACCCGTTCTCGCCGCGGCTCACCCTGCAATGGCGCTTGCAGCCCCAGCCCACCAGGCCGTCGCAGGAGGCGAACCCGCCGGTGCACATGATGGGGTCCCTGGACGCCCTGCCCCGATCACCCGCATCGACGTCCCGCGAGCGACGTCCGGGACGATCCGGGTGCAGACCTTGCCGCCGCGCTTGGGCAGGCCGAAGACGATCGCCTCGCCCCTCGCCCCCGCGGCCCCGGACGCCCCGCGCGCCTCGCGCCGAAGCGGCTCTCGTCGGCCTCGACCTCGCCATCGAAGGGGCCGTCGGCCCCGCAGGCCTCCGCAATGCGGGCGCGGGGCATGCCGTGGTGGCGGTTGACCGTGTCGCGGTTGAGGCCCGTCGGGGAGGCCGCGGAGAGCGCCGTCGCGTCGGCGCGGAACAGCCTCGGCAGCTCCCCGAACTTGCGCTCCGAGAGGTGCGAGTCTTTGACGTACTTGTTCTTAGGCGCCTTCTTGCTGCCCATGGCCTAATTCTAGAGCCTTTCCGGCCCCTAAACTAGGCAAGCCCCTTTCGTCGAACATGGTCTGGCCGTGTCGAACCAGATACATATCACCGCTCATCGAAGCCCCCACTCGATGCGACATCATGTTTACGGATGTCGCATTCGCTCATATCAATGTGTTCCGATTGTATCAATCGATGAACTGACAGCGCTCGCAGGACCCCAAGGTATCCCTTTCCTTTTTGCATGGGTAGGATTACATATGTACGTTATCTAACTTCTGTCGATTGGAGTGGCCATGAGAGAATTCATCGACGACGAGGGCGAACGGCACATCGATCCCTTCTGCTTTGACGAGTTCGGAATGATCGACCGTGGTGTCAAGGCGATCAGGTTCCTATACGGCGTAACCGGAGCAGTCGGGCTCATCGGCGGAGCCGCCCTGCTCATCTGGCCCGTGAAGACACTCGTGGTGCTCGCTGTCATCCTCGGAGCATACTTCATTATCGCAAGCGTCGTGCGCATCGGCGTGGCCGTGGGCACGCCCTTCATGCCTGCGGGCTGGCGCGCGCTCAATATTCTCTCCAGCCTCTTGCTGCTCTTCTGCGGCATCATCATGCTGAAGAACCAGACAGCATCCGCCGCGGCCCTCGCAACGCTCGCAGCCATCGCAATCGGATTCGGCTGGATTATCGAGGGCGTGGTAACCCTCGTCGAGACGGGCATGGTGCACAACCGCGGTCTCTCCATTCTCTCCGGCGTACTGTCGATTGTCGCGGGCATCGCCGTGTTCATGTTCCCGCTCGAATCGGTCGACCTGATGATCGTCTTCTCCGGTATCGCTCTCGCGGTGCTGGGCGGCGTGCTGCTCGCCCGTGCGTTCACCTTTGGAAAGATATCGCGCTAGCGGCGCTCGCGACGCGCCCCGTTTGCGCATCGACTGCGATCCAACACCGATACTCGCCGCCCGGGACCCGCAAAGGGCCCGGGCGGTTTTGTCTGCCTGAACTCCCAAAAACGACCTCTTGACCTTTACGCAACGTAAAGGTTTATCCTACGAGCGGAACGGAACGGGAGGGGCATGTGAGCGCGAACAGGGCTTATGGCATCGGAGAGGTCTCCGACATCGTGGGGGTCTCAACCCGAACGCTCAGATATTACGAAGAGGAAGGGCTGCTCGTACCCGCGCGAACAGCCAACGGATATCGCCGCTACACCCCTGCGGACCTCGACCGCTTGCAGGAAATCCTGCTCTTGCGCCACATGGGAATGAGCGTGGCGGAGATTCCAAGCGCCTTGAGCGCAACGGAAGATGAGCGCCGGCGAACGCTCGCGCGCCACCTCGAAACACTCAGGGCCGAACGAGCGACTCGATGCCCTCATCCGCACCGTCGAGAACACAATCGAGCACATCGAGAAGGGAGTCCCCATGGACGATAAGGCAAAGTTCGAAGGCATGAAGCGCGACCTCGTGGAAGAAAACGAGCGGAAGCACGGTGCCGAGGTGCGCGAGCGCTGGGGCGACACCGCCGCGGACGAGGCAAACCGCAAGATGCTCAACCTGAGCGAGGGCGAGTTCGAGCGTTTCCAGGAGCTGGGGCGCGCAATCAACGAATCGCTCGAAGCGGCCGTGAGCGCGAACGCAGACCCCGCAGGCGACGAGGGGGAACGTGTCTATCGCCTTCATCGCGAGTGGCTCGGATTCACCTGGAACTTCTATACACCCGAGGCGCACAGGGGTCTCGCGGAGATGTACGTCGCAGATGAGCGCTTCACCACCTATTACGATGGCAACGTCGCCGGCTGCGCCGCTTGGCTGCGGGACGCGATAGCCGCTCACGCGCGATAGCAGGATGAATTCACACCGCGCGTGAGCGTCCCATCAATGTCGAAGAATATGAGGCCCTTGATTTTCATTGCGGCACCACCTTTGAAGAGCTGCCCAAGCCGGGTAACGGAATCATGCGAATCTACGCCCTATGACAGCAGCGCGAGGCATGTGGGATCCGTTTGCATCTCGCTGCAGGCCCCCATACGAGCTTTGACGCTCGCCTTTAGCCGCCGGCATCGATTTTTGTCCGGACGAATCGGTACCATTATCGCAGGGAGTGGATTCTGCTGCGACACGCGGGGTGACGCTATTTGCCTCGGCTTCACTCACCTCGTCGGCCCACAGCTCGCCGATGAACATGTCCATGATCTCCGTGCTGTGGACCCAGCGCCCCTGGGCAAAGTCGTACGACTGGCACACCGCGTCGTCCATGCGGTGGATTCCAATTCCGTTGTCCTCGATGTAGTACCTCACACGGACCCCTTGCATGCGGAGACAATCGCACGTTGGCAGGATGCCGGTCCCGCCTCAATTTAGGGACTGTCCCTAAATTGAGGCGGTGCGGCGGAGAGCAACAGCCTAAACCATCACTTTATCCATCAGTTCTTCGTAGGTGCTCACGAAGTCGTAGCGCACGTCGTCCTCGCCCAGCTGCTCGAAGAGCTTGCGAGCGCACCTGATCTTCGCGTCCTCGACTCCCTTGAGGTTGAGGGACTGCAGCGACCCCTTGGTCTCCGCCACGAAGTAGATATGCTTCACCGCGCCCTCGTTGAACGCGATGGCCCAGTCGGGCGCATAGTCACCGACCGGCGTGGGAATCTTGAACGAGCGCGGCAAGTGCGCGAACACGCACACGTCGGCGGACTCTTCAAGGTCCTGCGCGAACCGGCGCTCGATATCGCTGTCGACCACCGTCCAGTCCTGTACGCCGTGACGCGAAGTGGAGAGCGCCCGTCCCAGATTCTCGGGCATATCCTCGGCAAAAATCTCGGCCGCATCATAGGTGCCGGCAACGCGGTTGTAGCGAATATGGTCGACCACCATGCGCGCCTTCTCGTCCACGATGAGCGCCGCCACCTTCACGATGAACTCCTCCGGATTCACTCGGAACATGGCGAAGCGGTCGGGCGCGATGCCAGCCAGGATGGCCGCGGCAGTCGTGCGCGTGATGCGCGACTTGTCGGCGACCTCCCCTACCAGGTCATATGCCACATTGGACACGGCGCCGCTGTTGACCTCGAACATGGCGCTCGTGGCACCACCCAAAACCCTCGGAAGCCTCAAGCTGCTCGCGCGTGGCCTCGGCGCGCTGCGTGCCCTGCTTAAGGCGGTAGCGCGGCGTGGAGACATTCAGGTTCCTATTGATGCCCTCGATAGCCTTGCGACGCAGCTCATCGCTGTCAAACTCCACGGTATAGGCGTGCTTGTGGTTGATGCGCGCCCACAGCTCCTGGAACTCCTTCTTGTGGAAGTTGTCGTTCAGCTTGTTGCTGGACACCTTTGTATCGAAGCCGTTCTCGATCACGATGCTCGTGTCCTCAGCGCTCCGGGCGATGCGCTCGATCTGATCCAGGAATCCGTCAAGATGCTCGGGAATATCCCCGTCCGGCACACCGCGCAGTCCCTCCTCGCGGAACCTCTCCGTGAGCTGGCCCTCAAAGTCGATGAGACGGTTCATCTTGAGCGCATCGACGATGCGACGGGCGTCGTCGCTCGTGAGGACGTACTCCACCCCGGCGTTCTCCACGTGGCAACCGACGAACAGCTTTTCCTCCACCCGACGCGGGCGCTCACGCAGCTCGCCGGCGGTCTCTGTCTGCAGAGACTTCACAAAGCTGTCGTATCCCTCCGAGGCGATCACCGTGAGCAGGTTGACGGCGTGCACGCCGTCGCGCCCCAGCAGCGCCGCATCCTGGCGCGTGCCGCTTTGATCGACGCACAAGCGCAGGCCGCGCCCCACGTCCTGACGCTTGGAGATATCGGAATCCCCCGAGCTTTTCAGCGTGCAGATCTGGAACACGTTGGGGTTGTCCCAGCCCTCGCGCAATGCGGAGTGCGAGAAGATAAATCGGCACGGCTCCTCGAAGGAGAGCAGGCGCTCCTTATTCTTGAGAATGAGGTCGTAGGCGGCCACGGCGTCCTCGCCCTCGGCGAACTCGCTGCCGCGCTTGAGCTTGCTGTTGCAGGCCCGCCCCTTCTTATCGATGGAGAAGTAGCCCTTGTGTACCTCATGCGCATCGAAGCTGCGAAGGTAGCGCAGGTACGCCGGGTCGTACGCGTCGTCGAGCAGGGATCGTCCAGCGCGCGTGCACCGCGGCGGCATACTCCTCCTCGAAGATGCGCCCGTATTCGCCCACGCCCTCGGCCCCGTCCTCGTCGTAAACGCGGTACTTGGCCACCTCGTCAATGAAGAACAGCGACAGGCACTTAATGCCCTGACGAAACAGAACCTCCTCCTTCTGCAGGTGGGAGGCGATGGTCTCGCGAATCTGAATGCGGCGCAGATCCTCCTCGGAGGAGTCGTTGGCCACCTGCCCGCGGTACAGTCGCTCGTGGTTGTCGAACTCCACGTATCCGGTCTGGCCGTCCTGGTCCGGGACGATGCGCAAGATGCGGTAGCCGTGCGCGTAGGTCTCGAGCTCGCCCGAGGCCTGGTAGATGTTGTCCAGCTCGTCGAAGGTGCGCGTCGTGCGCTTGAGCGAGCCGCCTTTGAGCTGCTGGATGAACTCGATCACCGCGCGCGGCGGGGCCGCGTGGGGCTCACATGGATGTCCTGCAGGTACACGTGCCGTCCGTACCGCGCATACCCACCATCTCGATGCCCTTGACCTCGATGCGTTTCACCAACCGCTCGTTGTAAGCGTCGAGCGGATCGAGGGCGAACACCGTGTTGTGATGCTCCTTGTGGGTGGCGGAGAAGTTGAGGCTGATCAGCGGGTTGAACTGCTGCATGGCCTTGCGCGTGGCGCCCGTCTTCTTACCCATCTTCTGCGGCTCGTCGATGACGAGGACGGGGTTGGTGGCGGAGAGCACGTCGATGGGACGTCGGCTGCCGAAGTCGTCGCGCTCGGAGAACATGATGCGCGCAGTCTTGTCGCCACCGCGACCGTCTTTGTTCTTGGACTCGTCGAACGCGTTGAACGCCTGCATGTTGATGACCATGACCGAGATGTCCGCGCGGCTGGCGAACGAGTCGATCTCGTTCAAGCGGCTCGAGTTGTACACGAAGGCCCACAGCTGCTTGCCATAGCGCTCGTGGAAATGCTTGGCCGTGATCTCAAGCGACTTGGCCACGCCTTCGCGAATGGCAACGCTGGGCACCACGATGATGAACTTCGTCCAACCGTAACGTGCGTTCAGCTCGAACATGGCCTGGGTGTAGACGTAGGTCTTGCCCGTGCCGGTCTCCATCTCCACGTCGAGCTCCACGGCGCCCAGGTCGTGGTGCAGCCCTGCGGAGACGGGAACGCCATTCTTGCGCTGTGACTTCTTCACGTTGTCGAGCAAGTCGGAACCGGACAGGCGCAACGGGGCGTTGCGGAAGCCCGAGCCGTCGTCGGTCACGGCGCCGTCGGCGGAATCGATGATGCCGAACACACCCTGACCGCGCTTGTCGACGGAGCTCGTGCCCACGTCACGCAGATAGGACTGCGCCTCGATCTTTGGCTGACCATCGAAAACCTTCACCACGGCATCGGCCGCACGCGTCTGGTAATCGAGGACGGTAAACTTGAATTCCATCGATTACACCACCCGGGTCTTGGTCTCGGGGCTCACGGTCTTGAAGATCTCCTCGAAGTTGGCCAGCGCGTCGTCGCCCGTGAAGGACGCGTCGCGCAGGACCGCCCACGCGGGTTCGCGCTCAGCCATGGCACGGACGACGTCCGGGCACCTCGCGGTCGAAGCAAGCGACCAGCGTGTCGTCATCCACGGAGTAGACGGTTTTGCCGCAGATGTCGAACGTGTCGATACGCGCGGTATAGGGGATTTCCAGCTTGGGGAACAGCTGGAAGAGGATGTCCTCCGGCGTGCGACCGGGCTTGACGTTGTCCGCCAGGCTGAAGAGCGCGTCCTGGAACAGCGTATCGGGCGTGCGTGAGACGTCCTTGAAGTTGGACGAGTCGATTTTCAGCACGCGGAAACCGATGTCGGGAACCTTCTTGGGCTCCTCGCCCAGCTTCAGCTGCGCGTTGGCCTGCTCCACCTCGGCCGCGATCTTCGTGCCCGCACGACGGATGCGCTCCTTGCCGATCTCGCAGATGGTCGAGTAACCGGCTTTGGCAGGTCGCACACCTCGGGCAGCTGCACCATGATGAACTTAAAACCGCGAATAGTCAAATACCCTTGCGAACGTTACGAACTGCTTAGTGGATGCGTTCCAAGATTTGCAAATAAGCAAGAATACTGATTTTTTCATTTCATCGGCATATACAATTTGAACGGGCACCATCCTCCTTCACAGGAAAAAGAATCCTTCCCTCTGACTGCATTTTCTTTATCGACTCTTCAGAAAATGCCCAGTTGCCATATTTCCGACGTCCACTAGGGACCTCGGACATAATCTCGGACCAAGAGCGGTCCAGGAGGGAGTCCGATGTACACGAAGGAGGAGCGCGAGGGGATACTCTGGGAGTTCCGCCAAAGCGGCCTGAGCGTCCCGGAGGCGTGCCGGCGACTGCCCCTTTTCCCGACCCGCGCGAACCTGTATCGTTGGCTGAGGATGGAGGAGGCGGGCGAGCTCGCCGCGACCGAGATGCCGGACCGGGCCGCGCGCATGCACTGCGCGCACGGCGAGGGCAGCGCCAGGTTCGCGGCGCGCTCCCGCCGCGTTCGGGGAGGCCGAGGTGGAGGGCCCGGAGCAGACCGACTGGCGCGACTGGGGCGCCGACCTGCCGGACGACCCGGCGGAGCGCGCGAGGATGGCGGAGGTCAAGCTCGCGGAGGCGCTGGCGGTGTTGGACGTCCTAAAAAGCACCAGGCCCGGCCTCTTTGACCAGCATGGAGAAGTGGCGGGCGGGGAGCTGGCCCGCGAGCGGTGCCCGCTCGCGAGGCTCAGGGACGTGACGGAGACGCTCTCGATCCCCAAGAGCACCTACCTCGACCAGGCGGCGAGGGCCGCCAGGGCTGACCCCAAGGCCGCCCTGCGCGCGCGGGTGCGAGCCTCCTTCGAGGCGAGCGGGGGCGCTTACGGCGCCGAGTCGGTGACCGCGGACCTGCGGTCGGGCCCCGGCGCGGCGGTCTCCTGGCGCGACCCGAGCCCGGGGACGCGTCGACGCCCGTCATCGCCTCCGAGAAGGTCGTGCGCGCGATCATGGCCGAGGAGGGCCTCGTTCCGCGCAAGGCCGCCCAGATGGCGCGCCGGGCGAGGTACTCGAGCTACGCCGGCGAGCTCTCCGAGCGCCCGGCGAACCTGCCGCTCGGCGAGGACGGCTCCCACGACTTCCACGCGCCCGAGCCCGGGCTGCTCGCCGTGACCGACGTCACGGAGTTCCGCCTCGACGGGTACAAGGCCTACCTGTCGCCCGCGATCGACTGCTTCGACGGGTGGCCGGTGTGCTGGAGGGTCTCCAGGCACCCGGACAAGGAGCTGGCGCACGCCATGCTCTCGGACCTCATCGCGGAGGTGGGGCCCACCGAGGAGAGGCCCCTGGTCCTGCACAGCGACGGAGGGGCGGTCTACATGACCGGCGACTGGGCGTCGGCGTGCGAGGAGGGAAACGTGGTGAGGTCGATGTCGCGCAAGGCGAGGAGCGGGGACAACGCGCGGGCGGAGGGGTTCTTCGGCACGCTCAAGTGCGACTTCTTCGAGGGAAGGGACTGGACGGGCGTGGGCTTCGAGGAGTTCGCCGCCGCGCTCGACCGCTACATCGAGTGGTACCGTGGCGGGAAGATCAAGAAGGCGCTGGGATGGAGGACGATCCGGCAGGCACGCGAGGAGCTCGCGGGGGCGGCGTAGCCGGAATAGTCCGGAAAAACGTCCGGGGTCCCCTAAGCGGATCGACGATTTCAAACCAATTGTCCTGGGCTCCAGTAGCCTGAATAGGCATGGTTCTCCACCATCTACCGTCAGCATCCTGCTTGTAACTTTTCATGCTGCGTGACTGCCCGCGAAACGCAAATCGCTCGTCTTTCGAATAGGCTATAACGTGCTCATAGTTCGGAAGAACCATATTCACTGGGGA
>VOFI01000350.1_pt1 | contig 101553 bp, 72 predicted proteins | sample 5384131 | NCBI WGS metagenome assembly VOFI01 (sample SAMN12384728, study PRJNA508395) | human gut metagenome | isolation source: healthy gut H | host: Homo sapiens
GCTCCATCTCCCGTCCTCACAATCTGGTACAGGCCATTTGGACATATCGCTGGCAGACGAACCTTTGAATTAATCCATTCTTTGAGTCCTCCCCCAGATGCAGAACAAACAATGCAAAATGCCGTTAACATTTTCCGGGCAGACGGAATCGGATGGCCATCATGAGTGCGCTGTTGCTTGAACATTCCTTACGGGCTTCGGCCTGAAAGACGAATCTGTTGTTTGAAATAACAGAAAACCTTTCTTGACATCCATCTATATAGCGATGGTTTACATGCCGTTCCTTTAAAAATGCTATATTTCAAATGAATCTGAAGGCATTGTATAATCAGCAAGATAATAAGAATAAATATCTGAAAACACTTGCATATCTCGATATTTTTTCGTACCTTTGCACTATGAAAAGGACGAAATTATAGTACTAAAAAAGCATTTAGAAAAGGAACAGCTTCAGCTTGCAAACGAACAGCTTCAGCAAGCTAATGCTACGGTGAGTGTTGACTACACAGGTCAACGAACTCATTGAACGTATAAAGTCATTAGAAGAACTACTCGTCCAGAAAGGAATCGCCATTTACAAAGCGAATCGTCAGAACAAGACACTCGGCAAGCTCGTTTCAGGCAAGAAGTCCGAACGTCAGGGAAAAGAATCCACAAGCCTCGATGACCCAGGAGGAATTTGACAAGAAGAAAGAAGAGCAGGCCGAAAAAGAGAAAGGCACGCAAAAACAACGGAGCCAAGCGTGACATGCATTACGAGATGAAAGAGGTGCATGTTACGATAGATCCAGTCATGGATGCAGAGTTTTTGAAGACGTTGCGTCTCTTCGGAACTCGTACCTGTATACGTTACAGCATGGAACCCATCAAATTCATCAAGACCGTGTATCACATCAACACTTATACTGATGGAAGTATCATGTATCCGGGGAAAACTCCGCCGGCTCTGTTGTTGAATTCTTCCTATTCACCTTCCTTTGCAGCAGGACTCCTGCAGATGCGATACATCTATTCCATGCCGGTAGAGCGAATCATCAAATACTTTGCCGACAATGGGTTTACGTTAAGGAAAGCCACGGCAAACAAACTGATTGCCAGAAGTGCCGATGTACTGGAAAACTTCTATAAGGCTATCTGCCAAGTAGTGCTGCAGCAGGATTATGTTACGGCAGACGAGACTTATCATAAAGTACTGTTAACCAAGATAAAGCCTACGGACAAGGGTTCGAAGAAAGGCTACCTTTGGGCTGTAAGTGCGCCTAAACTGGGACTTGTCTTCTTTGTATATGAGGATGGATCACGTTCAGAGCAGGTTATACTTAACGTATTCTCTGATTATAAAGGTACAATACAGAGTGATGCATATGCTCCTTACCGGAAACTGGAGTCGGATGCTTATCCTGACATTATGAGAATCGCCTGCCTACAGCATGTCAAGAGAGATTTCATCGACTGCGGCAAGGATGCTCAGGAAGTCGTAGATATCCTCAACAGATTTTATCGAGAAGACAAAAAACATAAGGTTGGGGTAAATGGATGGACCGTTGAAGACCATCTAGCCTATCGGCAGTCATATGCACCGGACATTTTGCAGGATTTATTGGAGAAACTGGAGGAAATATCTTCCAGGAAGGATTTGCTGCCCAAGTCTACCTTGGCGCAGGCGGTCGGCTATGCCCTTAATGAATATAATGCCATTTGTGACATCTTCAAAAGAGGTGATACGGCTCTCGATAACAACTATATTGAGAGAATCCAAAGGTACATATCACTATCAAGAAGAAACTCAATGTTCTTTGGCTCGCACGAAGGAGCAGGACGTGCGGCTATCCTATATTCCATCGCCATCTCATGCAGACTGAATGGCATCAATCTGTTCGAATACATATGCGACGTAATAGAAAAGACTGCAGAATGGCAACCAAATACTCCATGGGAAAAATATAGAGACTTACTTCCTGACCGATGGAAAAAGCAGCAACAGCATTAGTTTAATCAGCTGTTACTGCTTTTTTTGAATTATGCAAGGTATAAACGCGGAGACGCTTACGAGACGCTTACATTTTATGATACTTCGATGATACTTTTTTGTAAAGATATCTGGAAGTCTCATTTTCGCATATCGTTATATACCAACGTCTTACAAAGATATTTCCAACTTCCGGGAAAGAAATGGTCAGCAGACCGCCCTTTACCTTGACATCTACCACCTTCTTGCAGGCTCCCGCAAAGCCAGCCTCAGCCCAAAGGTCGAGGTCATCTACTACCACGGAATCGTTGATAGCTACATCAAAGATGCGCTCGCCATCACAATCGATACCGGTGCCCTCATGCTTGCCCAGCCAAGGCTCGGCAAAATAGAGTTCTACGCGATATTCTCCATCCGGAACAGCAAACTGATAATTCAGCGCATGACGGCCCCAACGGAAATACTGGAAGAGCTTTGCATCAGGAGCCGCAGCATGCTGAGAGGCTGCAGACGATGATTTCAAACCATGAATGCGGGAAGTGATATGTCCCTGACTCGCCGTAAACGGATTCATGCCGAAACGCTCTGCCCAGGAATGAGAATAGACGCTGTCGTCCTGCTCCCACTCGCTGCCATAACTGTCTGTAACGGCATCACCGCCGCAGTTCACTCTATACAGATAGGTATAACCCTCGGCTGGTTTCAGAAGATCTCTGTTGCGGTCGGCAGCTGTAGGCGTAAGCGTATCAGGCTGCACCTTCGTATAATGATTGCGATACCAGTAGAAGCCTTCGGTAGGCTGTTCCCAAGGCGTGAGAAGTCCCTTGTAATTGAACGGTCCCACCTTGTCGATGCGTCGGTAAGCCTCATCTGGCTGCACTCTGCCTGGGTTCTCATGCGATACGAAGAGCCACTGGAAATGGCCGCAGACGCTGTCCTTGGCGCTTTCTGCCAGCATCGCCTTCTTGCTGAGAAGAGATACAAAGGCATCTTCGGTATAGGCTTTTGACAGGGCCTTCGCATCACCGGCATGCAGTTTCTCTGCATCGGAACTGCGGAAACCGAGCGTGCGCCAGGCACCATATTCACCATTCAGCAACTGGTTAGGCTGTTTCAATTCCTGATCATATTTATCGGCTGTTCCGCCGTAGGTTCCGCTCCAGTTCTGAATCACATTCCAGTCGCTTCCCTCTCCTCCATTACAGGTGGTGATGGCGCGCATGGTCTGGGCGGTAGGGTCCATCTCCCGGATAATGGCAGCACACTCCTCGGTGAAATCCTTCGGCATCACACTCTCGTTCTGAATGCCCCAGAGAATGACGCTAGGCGAATTGCGGCGCTCCTTAATCCAGCGGCGCAGCAGACGCTTGAAGTTCTTGCGGAAGGCGGATGTATCATACCAGACATGTGCCGAGAACTGACTCCAGAACAGCATGCCCTGCTCATCCAGCAACTGCTGGTAATAGAGATTATGTGGCTGATGAGCCTCACGGAAGGCATTGAAACCTGCCTGGCGCATCATCTTGACACGGGAAGCTATCTGCTCGTGAGAGAAGGCATGACTCTGACCGAAGAGATGCTCGTAATCGCAGGTTCCGTTGATGAAAACCGGACTGCCGTTGAGATAGAATCTGCCGTCTTTCTTATCCATCTGGGCTGAATCGCCACGGAGCGCAGCCTGTTTCTGTCGGAGTACCGGCCAGGAGATGGAGCGGATGCCGAAAGGGGTAGCCACATCATCGATGGTCTTGCCCTCTCGTTTGATGATGCTGGAAAGGGTATAGAGATAAGGATCCGTGATGCCCCACAGATGGGCATCGCTGACCTTTGCCTGATGACGGACCACCTGGGTCTCGCCTGCCTTCAGGGTAATCTTTCCGGCCCGGCGGAAAGCGGTCTTGCCGCTGCTCAGCGCCAGTTTACTGATTACCTCGATGGTCTGCTCATGGTCGGAATAGTTCTTCACCTCAGTATCTACGAAGACGCTGTCGCATACTTCGTTGTTCCAGACGTGTACTCCAAAAGGCTCTACCCTCACCTCATCGGTTTCGATGAGCGATACCGGACGGAAGATGCCGAAAGGCTGACTGCCCTCCGAGAAGCCCCACTCTGACGAACAGCCACCACAAGGCCAAGGATTATTGGTCTGCATGGCAGGATGTTCTACCTTGATATTCAATGTATTATCGCCCTCACGGAGCGCATCCGAGATATCGAGCATAAAGCTGGTTCTGCCTACCAATTCCTTCGGATAACTCTTGCGGTTCACCTTGACCGTAGCAAAGGTTCCCACACCTTCCAACTGCAGGAAATAGCGTTTTCCGGTCTGTTTATGAACGGAGAAATGCTTCTCGTAGGTGGCGGTACCATGCAGGTTGCCGTGCTTCAGCTGGCGGTAACCGTAATAATCGTCCAGATTGTTGGGCACATTCACCCGGAAGGTTCCCATCTTCTTCGTGATACTATCTTCCGAAGTCTTGCCGAAGCTTACCTGCCAGTCCTGATTCAGACTCATAATCTGTCGCTTTCCCTTCTTTTCTAGTGTCGGGAAAGAAACCTGCGAACGCCCCATCGGCACGCTGGTAGCCACGGCAATGCCTCGCTGTCCGGCATGGTTCACGGCACAATAGAAATGGTAAACCACACCCTGATGCTTCAGCACATAACTCTTATGGGCGAACATATCATCATAAGGTTTGGAAGGATAAATCAGGTCGGCTCCCTCCCAGTCCTGCCAGTTCACCAGGTCCCGGCTCACGGCAAAGGTATTGTAGGCATTGTATTTTCTCTTCGGATTAAAGGCAGAGAAATAGAACATGACATAATAATGCGGGAACTTCACGATCTGTGCATCTCCCGTAATGATGCCAGGAGCCTCATGAAAGAAGACCGGATTGCCTGTCTTCCGCTTGGCTGTGCGGAGAGGCAGACGGCGCCAGGAAGTCATGTTGCTGGAGAGGGCGATACCGATGCGTTCTGCCTTCAACTGGTTGGCAGGGTTGATGCCAGCGGCATTATAGAACATGACGAAAGGTTTGCCCAGCGTCTTGTTCCTATCCCAGTAGACGGTACTTTTATAATGGGTGAGTTTCTCCCACCACTGTGCATTCTTGTCGTTGATAGAGAGAACAGGCGCAGGGGATGTTTCCCAAGGATGAGCCTGGGTGATATCGCCTTTGGTAGAAGCCATACCCATATTGAGAGGCTTGCGGACGGACTCATAGCCCGTACCTTCTCCACCGAAATAGCTCATCCAGTGGCGACCTTTGTATTTTGCCATCTCATAGGATCCGTTCCAGGTCCAGTCTATCAGCGCCGGATATCCTGCACGCTGGTTCATATCCCATCCCTTGTCGGCATAGCAGAGCAGGCGGCCCAGGGTTTTCCATTGCAGCAGGTCATCGCTGGTAGCGAGCCATGTTTCATACCCTCTTCCATCCGTTCCGTCCTTGCCGTTGTATACCACATAGGTCATAAACCACCTGTTTCCTTCGCGATACACCATCGGACAGTCTATCTTGTGGTAGTTGTCCTCAGGTGCAACCACCATACCATATTTATAAGGTGTCTTTACCTCGTCGTATATCTTCTGCATCACGTTCTGGCTGATTTTCTGTGCAAAAGCGGTGATGCAGCCAAAGACAAGAAGAGATAAGAGTACCAGTCTTTTTCTTTCGATCTTCATATTTTTATTTTAGTACATATTAATTTTAAATCTTACAAATACAAAGACGTTTGGAGATAGTTTTTGTAACTAATTACATAAAGTTTATGCTATTTAGAATTATTAACCATAAAAAGTAGGAGATAAACACCTATTATTAGCATTCACCTCCTACTCGAGTATATATTAGTTAAATCTAAAAAAAATTAATAACCAGGATTCTGGTATTCAGCGCCATTATTAATACCATTTGTAAAGGTTGTTGAAATTGGACGAAGAGCATACTCTGGTTTGAAATACCTAGCCAAGTCTGGATGTGTAGCCTGTAGATATGAATTGTCCTTGAACATTCCTGTGCGCTTCAAATCATAGAAGCGGCAGTATTCACCACATAACTCACGACCACGTTCATCCAATACTGTACGAACAGAAGCTGAACCTGTGAGAAGGGTAGCCCCTGCACGTTGGCGAACCTTATTAATATAGCCCATAGCGTTAGCCCCGCCATTTAGATGAATATTCAACAAGCAAGTGCAAAATTACGAAATGTTTTTGTAAAAGCACTCCTTTGGTGTTGAGAAATTCAATTTCTTTCTTGGTCTCTCATTAATTTTTGCCGTAAACTTTGTTATTTTCTGCTGACTGAAGTTTGAAAACGCAGCAGACTTAGGAATGTACTGCCTAACGAGTCCGTTTGCATTCTCAATAGCACCCTTTTGCCATGAGGAATACGGATCAGCAAAGTACACTGGTACACCCAGAGATTTGCTGATTATCTCATGTGCAGCAAATTCCATCCCATTGTCTGTTGTTATGGACTTTATTTTTCCCTTGAATGGCATAAGTATCTTCTTTACAGTCTCAGCCAATTTCTTAGCATTCTTTCCGTGCTTCAACTTTCTCATAAACAGCATATTTGTTTGCTTTTCAACCAATGTAACAATTGCTCCACAATTACCCTTTCCAACGATTGTATCCATCTCAAAATCACCAAATCGCACTCCATCAACCTCCTTGGGTCTTTCGCTGATACTCACACGATTAGGTATGACAATGCGTTTGCCACCTACAGGTCTTGCACGATGTTTCAATCTGTGACGGCAATTTTTATACAAAGAACCTCCCTCTTTTTTGTCTTTCCTGATTATGCGATAGATACTCTCCGTAGAGATGCGCTTGCCTTCCTTGGCAAGGTAGCCAGATATCTGTTCCGGGGACCATTGCTTCTCTTTTAAAAGGCGTAGAGCCTCTTCCCTTACTTCCTGGGAGATGCGACGATTGCCTGGAGTTCTGCGCTTTTTGCGGCGGGCATTGGCTTCTGCTGTTTCCCAGTTGTAATGGTTACGACTGCCACTATTTCGCTTTAATTCGCGATAAATGGTGGATAAATCTACATTTATTGCCTTGGCAATATCTTTTTTACTCATTTTCTTTTGAAGTAACACATTTATTGTGTACCTTTGCTCCGAAATAATTTGTTTGTACATAGCAATGCAAATATAATTATTTCTGGGGAGACAGCGGTCTCCCCATTTTATTTTTTTGCATTGCTCATTGAATTTCTTGACATAGCTCAATACATGGGGGCTACTCGCCCCCAAACCCCTCGGTGTTTTCAGGTATAGATTATAAAGCCTGAAACCCCTCAAATTTTTGCACTTCTATTGAGAACTTGCCACATTCTTATTTTCATCATCATATACATCCTTATAATCTACTATTAAGTAGTTGGCTGTAACTTTCTTACTTACTTCCGCTGCATAATCTGCATCCTGAGGCATCACGATTTTGATGGCCAAGTCGCCTGTATTGAGCTTCTTGCCAACAATGGCATCTTCCTTACCAAAGTTGTTCTTTGAACTTTCGTCCCACTCATAATTCCTATTTGCGTTCCACTGAGTAGTGAAAGACTTGTGGAAACGTGGGTCTAGTGTTCCATCCTGCTGTACATATAGATTGAGCAAATACTGAGTTGGCATGAAGATACCTGCCTGACTGCCTTCCCATGTTAGACGGCTAGTCTGATTGTCTTCACGAGCACCAAACTTATTGATATTACAGAGGAACTTCTCATCGTTACGATTCAATTTGAAGTTACCATTACTAGAACCATGTCCATCGCTGCCAGCATACCAGCGATGCTTCCATAGAGCCTCCTTATTTTCTTTATTATTTTTCTCAGCAAAAACCTCCTCATACGTAGGATACATGTAAGCACCATATGTAGAGCCACCCGACTCACAGTCAGTTATCAGCTTTTTAGCTGCATCAAGCGCCTCAGGTATATACTCATCCGTAGCATACTCTTTGGTCTGCAGACAAACTTTTGCCAACATTCCAAGTGCAGCTTTTTTGGTAGGCTGTGTAGTAGTTGCGTCATTGCCTTTATCCAGCCATTCCACAGCAAACTCCAAGTCAGGAATGATAATTTCCTTATAAATCGTTAGAGGTTCTGTACGGGTAGGAGCAAAATTCATAGAGCTAGCCGGTTCTGTAATCATGGTAACCCCACCAAACTGCTCTACAGCATTGAAATAATAGATAGCACGCAAGAATCTAGCTTCTGCAACTTTGACATTTCTTTCAGCCTCAGTTTTAAAAGGGGCTTTATTTGCCAAACTGATAGCCATATTGCAACTACCAATACCATCATAGAGAGAGTTCCAGATACCATTTGTATAGGTGGTGTTAGGTGCTGCACCTGCGAAGAACCAAAAATACTGAGTATAGGAAGTATTCTGATTTCCTTGATAAGTCCAGAGGTCTGTATCACCTTCTGTCAATTCCATGAAACCATCCGTACCATACAAGAAACGTTCCATACCAAAATAGCACTGATTAAGCAAAGTCTGGTATGACTCAACCGAGTTCGCTGCCATGTTCTCCATGGTAAAACCACCAGGGTTTTCTTCTTCCAAAGAGCACGAAGCTAAAGACATCGCACCAGCAGCGAGGGCTGCAGAGAACAATATATTCTTAAAATTCATCTTTTTCATTTTTCTTAATTGTTTAGAATGTGATATTTATACCAAAAACAAACTGCTTGTAAGTTGGGAAAGTATCCGAGCCACCCATTTCAGGATCTGTACCTTTCAACTTACTGTCCATAGCAAAAATCCAAGGATTATAGGCAGTAAAATAGAAACGGCACTTCTCCATAAGTGCATGCTTAGAGATGCTCTTTGGAAGTGTATAACCCAATGTGATGTTCTTTATCTTGATGAAAGAACCATCATATACATTGATGGCTGTATTGCCAATCGTTTGGTCATCACCACTACCAGGGCGTGGATAATAAGCACCTTGGTTTTCTTCTGTCCAATAGTCTATACCTGAAATTTGATTTGTATCAATTCCAGACTTTGCAGTATATGAACCGAGCATTTTGCTATAGATAGTCTGACCGAAGCGTCCCATTGCATAGATAGTCAAGTCGAAGTCCTTATAGACGAAAGTATTGTTAAGACCAATAATCCAGTTAGGATTCTCATGTCCCAATACCTGACGGTCATCCTGGCTGTACTTATGCACACCTCCGTCACCATTGCCATTTTCGTCAAATTTCTCAATCGTCTCAACCTTTACCCATCCAGGTTTCACGCCATACTTATCAAGTTCTTCCTGTGAAGCATCAGTACCCCAGATACCAGCATACTTGTAATCGTATATAGCATGAATAGGTTTACCCACGAAAAGATTCTCTGAAATCAAGTCACCATTAGGTAAGCTCTCGATCTTTTCCTTGCTCCAAGTTCCTGTCAATGTGGTATTCCATTTAAAGTCCTTGGTAACGATATTACGGCTGTTGATGGTGAACTCCACACCCTTGTTGCTAGTCTTGGCAATATTTTCCCAGCTAGCCAAAGGAGAGCCCCAACCTGTGCTGCCACTTGTTATAGGCATAGTACGCTTGAAGAGCAAACCACGTGTTTTAGTGGTGAAGAAATCCAAACTGCCATCAAGACGTCCTTTGAGTACAGCCATATCTATACCGAAGTTCCAATTATAAGATTTTTCCCATCCCAAAGAAGGACTACCATAGGTACCGGTATATTGAGTGAACGGCACTATGTTGCCATTTATAGTGATGCCGGCAGAAGTGTATTTATAGGCATTTGTTTGTGTTGAATAAGCACCTACGCCACCTGAATTACCTGTAATACCTGCACCCACTCTGAGTTTCAAGTTGTCAAGCCACTTTTCTGAGCTTTTCATGAAACTTTCATCTGACACGCGCCAAGCTAATGCTCCTGCAGGGAATGAATCCCATTTCTTGCCTGGAGAGAAGAATGACACACCGTCCCAGCGATTTGAGAAAGTGAAGAGGTACTTACCTTTATAGGAATAATTAAATCGCAAGGCGTATGACATTTTTTGGGTGGTTGTCAGTCCTGACTCTACACGTTGGCTATTAGCTGCCAACAAACGCCAATACTTCCATATGTCCAAATCCTGGCCACTACCATCTGCATTGGTATATTCATTAGAATTCTTCTGCCAAGAAGTAACGCCTGTAACACCAATGTTATGGTCATTAGCAATGCTGAAGTTGTATGAAAGAATATTCTCCCATGTATAACTATAACTGTCTGAGTTCTGTATCTGTGCGTGTGGCGAACCTGCATATGTAGGTCTGTTGGCATGACACAAATTGCCCCAATAAGTACCTTGGCGGCCATGACCTAACGAACCGTTAAGTTGAGTACGGTAAGACAAACCCTTGAAAGGAGTAATCTCTGCATAACCAATTGCATTGATATAAGTATAACGGTTATTATTGTCATACTGATTCTTGATATAATCGCCCATAGGAGAGTATTGGTTATTGATATACTCAGAGTTATACTCACCAAATTCATCAAAGACATCACCAAGAGGAAAAGCCCTCAATGCTCCTGTGAATGTCTTGTTGTCGCCACGGTTACGGATGCTATAGTTAAGATTGGTCGACACACCAGCCTTAAACCAGTCAAATACCTTTTGATCGATGTTCAAACGTACAGAATATTTGTTGAGTTTCTCATTAGACAGTAATCCCTGGTCACGGTTATACACCAATGAAGCGTAAACATTTGTCTTGTCAGTTCCACCCTGGATGGAAAGTGAATATTTTTGAGTAGTAGCTTTATTATCCATAGCCTGATCTACCCAGTCTATCCATTTTCCTGCATTATAAGCATCTACATAATCCTGGTTACCACCGAAGAGGTCTGAAACGCTCGCTGGAGCTACGCCATTTTTATATTTATACGCCTCTGTATAATAATTAACCCATTCATCACCAGTCATGCCACTCTTGTACTCAGGAGAACCACTCCAACCATAGTAAGCATCAAAATTAACCCTTGTCTTAGAACTCTTCGCTCCACGCTTGGTTGTTATAATGATGACACCATTGGCACCTGCTGAACCATAGATAGCGGTAGATGAAGCATCCTTCAATACATCGATGCTCTCTATATCGTTAGGGCTTATGTCATCATAGCTTCCAGGCAGTCCGTCGATAATAAACAAAGGACTGTTATCGCCATAGATAGAACGAGAACCGCGAAGCAAAATATTTACTCCGCCACCAACCTGACCACTGGATTTTGTAATATCAAGACCTGCGATTTTACCTTGCAAAGCCTCCATTACGTTGGAAGTAGGAGCCGCTACAACATCTTCATTCTTTACGGATACTACAGAACCTGTCAAGTCACGTTTTTTCTGTGTACCGTAACCTACAACAACCAACTCCTCAAGACCTATAGCATCAGGCTCCATCTTGATTCCCATATTTTGCTTGGCAGAAATAGTAAAAGTTTTATAACCTGTGTAACTGATTTCCAAGACTGTACCAACAGGTACATTTACAGAAAACTTGCCATCCAGGTCAGTAATGGCACCGACACCACTACCTTTCTTTTTGATGGTTACACCAATCATCGGCTCGCCAAGCTCATCAACAATAGTACCATTGATGGAGTTTGACTGCTGCACTACAGAAAGAGGTGTTTGAATTCCTCCTTGAATTTTACTTGCCATCATAGTTGTTGGAGTCAACAGGATAGTCGAAACCAACATTACCTTAGAGGTAATTCCTGAGATAGCGTCAGGATTTTTCAATTTCTTCATAATTGAGTCTTTTAGGTTTGTTTTTATATTTTAATCTAACTTCATAAATAGTCTGTTCCCAATCATCTGTGCCGTGATGTTAGTATACTACAAACAAATAAGATTATCATAAAGACGAAAAGAATCCAAATATTGTAATCACCTTCATTGAGATTTCTATACGTTATATACACATGTTTCTTGCTCTATTGCCCAGTGTTTCAAGATGATCGCATAGCGTGCTAAAGTTGTTTGATCAACTAATGAACACTAACTATTCGCCAGAGTTAATTAACGCCAAGGGCAGAATATAACTGCCCAAGGTTATCGTTTGATTTAAATAGAACCCACTTTTTCGAGTGGACTCACCTAATAAAAAAAAGGATAGAGCATAACACATGATTTGTGCTATACTCTATCCTTCCAATTATATCATTCTATTTAGTAGAACAGCCAATCAATCGCCTTATCGGCACCTGAGAGGCCGGCATCGCGAGCGGTAATCTTATCGCCCGTAGCACCGAGCACTAGCAGGAAGCCTTTTGGCAGGAGCAGGGTGTGCTTGCCGGCAGCAAACTCGTACTTGTGGATGTTCACCTGTGGCATGCCGTCGATGCGGATGGCGCTGGTGAGCTGTGGCTCTGCCTGACCGTAATCGTTGGCTGTGGCATCGGTCTCCAACTTCGGAGCCTTGGCATATTTCATCTGGTCATCACGGAAATAACCTATCAAGAGCTGCACAGGCTTCTTGGTGGTAAAGATGAGCGAGGTAGATGCGCCACGCTGCTTGCTGCTGTTCATCACGTAAGCATTCATACCTGCCAACTCAGGAGCAAAATCGGTTACTACACTATCCAAATCGTTGAAGAGCTTGGCACCCTTGGCTATTTTCACAGTCTTGAAATTAGCCTCGCCATTGATATTCTCCATCTGGAAAGCACCCGTCTGTTGGGTTGCATCCTTCAAAGGCTTGATATCCTCTGCCTTCATCTTGTAGGTACCCGCAGCCTGAGCCTTGAGCATGGCGATATTCTTCTTCAGATTCGCCAACTCCTGCTCATATTTTGGTAAGAGTTCGCTCCAATGCTTCATGTTGCCGCCATCACCTCCGATAGGGATGCGGCGCTGGGCGGTCTGCATCGAATTGGCATAGAGATAGGTATCCTTGGTGAGATCCACCAGCTGACGGTAATATTCCAGACTCTTTTCGAGTAGCGGAACGGCAGCATCCAATTCCTTGATATCCTTACTCCACTTATAGTTGAGCACGTGCTGAGCTGCCTTCACCTTCCAGCCGAAAGCGTAGGCAAAAGCACGGTAGCAATGCATATCGTTCTGAAGACGGCGGAACTCATCCTGATTGCCGGTTACACGACTCGCTACGGCATCGATGGCAGCCACAGCCTTGTCGCCGTGAGCCTCGGTCTGAGCTACGATATCGAGTGGCAACTCACCCACATGAGGCTGATGCTTCCACTCCTTCTCTACATATTCGATGAGTTTCTCGCCCTCAGGACCGCAACTCTCATAGAAACCAGGATAGATGGTGTACTTATATGGATTCACTAGCTGACTCATGAACATACCCAGGAGCAGCGTCTGGCGGTTGCCCTCGGTAATACCGAAACGGCGGAGGAGCTTAGGCGCAATCTCACCGCTCTCATCGTATGCCTTGCGAATGCTGTCGGCAACAGCGGCATCAGTAGCATAGTAATCGGCAAGCACCTTATCCCAGTAATTACCCTCGGCAGCTACATCGCGACGGCAGTTCCAGGCATATCTTCCCCATGTCTTGTACCACATCCAGTCGCGGTCTAACTGCTTCTCGCGCTTTCCGCCAGGCAATTTATCTGCCGTATAAGGCCAATCCCAGTAACTGGCCTGCGGATAGAGATGCAGGGCATTGGCATGATGAACATCGTGCATCGCCGTTACCGCCTTCTGAACGAACGAAGGAGATGACCAGCGGAATGGTTCGAGATTGGCAAGGATATGCACGTTGCTTATATGGGTAGAACCCAGGGCTGCCAAATCAGTATGAATCTTGGTCCAAGGACCACGAGGCTGATAGGTGGTAAGCGACTCTCCATTATACTTATGCATGGTATAGAGGTTCTTGTATAACGGCAGTGCCGCATCCATCACCATCTTGCAGTCCGTATCGTGCGCACGCAGCAAGACGGGCGGTTCGTCCGTACGTCCCAATGCGTTCAGTCCGTCCTTCACTCCCGGAATAATGGTTTTGGTGAACCATTCCACATCATCCTCGTAGGTATCCATCGCCTCACCGAGACAGACGAGCAAGCCTACATTGGGATATTTCTCGATGAAGGCAGCTACCGACTTGCGGGTATAATCGCTGATGAGCGGAGTGATAGGACGGTGACGGTCCTGTGTCTTCAAACCATAATGATCAGCAAAAGGCTTGGAGAGGATGATGTTGTAGAACATCTGAATGACGAAGATGCCACGGCGGTCAGCCTCCCTGGTCAGGAACGAGAACATCTCTTCGTTCTTCTTGAAGGTAGCCTCATCCACCTCAAGGGCGAAAGGATAATCCTTCAGTTTGACGAGCGAAGCAAAAGGGTGACCATTCCAGAGATAGAGCGAATTCATCTTGTTGTCTACGAGCATATCGAGATACTGAATCCACTGTTCCTTGTCATAAAACCAAGGGAAATTCTCAGGGGTATAAGGGTATTCGTAAACCTGATGGCCCGGTAGATAAACGGTTTTCTGCAAACCTACACAAGCACCACGGAGCACCATTTCAGGCGCATCCTCCTGCATCAGCGGCACATTGAGAGAACCATGCTGAGCCACGTATTCAGCAATTTCGTTACAGCCGTAGATGACACCCGAGCCATCATTTCCCTGCAACTGGATTTTCTTTCCCTTGCGGGTCCATGAGAAACCTTCCTTCTTCAGTCCGGCAGTATCCTTGGCTTGCGAGAGCGAAATGCGATATTCGCCCTTCTTGCCGTTCACCACAGTAGGGAAGCCCAAACGGTTGAGCTTCTTCTGCAAGTATTCAGCAGCATACTGTTCCCGATTAGAAGCCGTCTTTTCGGTCAGGATATTCACTTTCTGGGCAAAGGATACAGATGGAATCAGCACGAGGGCTGCCATCACAAAAATCTTTTGTACTTTTATCATTGTCTTAGTCTTTGTTTTATAGATAAAGACGCAGTTTCCTTCTTTTGTAATCAATGAAGGAACTTTCGCTTGGGGAATTTAAAACAATAAAAGGATAGAGTATGATATCTATCCTTTTTATTTACTATTTTCTTATTTTATCTTTTTCAAATCCACTTCCTTATACGCCACTCTCTGGCGACGCCAGGTGTAGATGCAATGCAACTTGCCATCCTTTCCCTCGATGATGCCTGGATAGGAATACTGGTTGATAGGACTGTCCTCCAGGGTGAGGAGATGGCGCCAATGGGTGCCGTCATCGCTGATGGCAAGACTCAATGGCGTGCGAGATCCCTTCTTGGTTCCCGGCAACGTCTCGAAATTGTTGTAGATGAGCACGTGTCTGCCATCCTTCAGGGTAACAGCATCCGTACCACTCTGGTTGTTCTCGATATCGAGCAGGGTAACCGGAGTCCAGGTATCACCACCGTCGCTACTAAAACTGGTGGCAAGTTTGGCATTATGAGTACGCATCAGAACCTGCAATCTGCCATCCTTCAACTTCAGGATAGATGGCTGGATGCTGTAGATTAATCTCGCCTTTTCTCCCTCCTTGTAGATAGGATGCTCCATATCTACCGTAGCCGAATCTACATCATCGGTACGAGGCTTCAGTTCGGCATCTACCGGACCCACATACTTCCACTTATTGGTCTTCAAATCGAGGATCTCCACATGGAATCGCCAACCATTCTTCTCGGTACTGGAACCGCAGATGAGTCTACCGTTCACCATTTCCGGCTTGTTCTTGATAGGACCGAGGAAACCGTCTGGCAATGCCTCCGGATCACTCCAAGTCTTACCGCCATCCTTCGACTTCACAAGACAGCCCGTCCAGTCGCCAACGGTAGATCCCACCTTATAGAACAGCCATATTTCGCCATCCGGCATGGTATAGAGCACAGGGTTCCAGCAAGACTTGCGCTTCAGATTGGCAGGCAACTTGATATTGGCTGACTTAGAGCGGAAATCATATTTGTAGCCGGCAGGCACACCGAAACGGCGCAATCCGTCCTTGATAGGTCCCTTATCAGCCGGAGTCGTCTTCTCATCGATGCCCGAAAGACCCGCCTTCTTAGCCTCAGGAGTACCCAGGCGATAAACACCATCGGCAGCCAGGATAGGCTTCTCCCAAGCCTTGGCACCCTTCGGTTTCCGACTTACCCAGATGCAGACATCCGGATTGCGCTCGAAGGTACCGCCGAAGTAAGCAGCCACCAGGTCACCATTCTTCAACTGGATGATGGTAGAGGCATGAGCCGATGGGAATCCGCTGTAATCATAGAGGAATTCATCCTTCAGGATGGCAGCATCGCGGGTAGGGATTTCTACCGAATAATGATAATCGCCACTACCCACCGTTTCAACCTTGCCATCAGGCAGATAGACATCGGCTGTGGTGTTGCAAGGCACGGTGATATCCCAATCCACATGCTGCAAAGTCTTCTTCCACTGGCTCTTCACTACTCCGTATGGAGTCTCGTAATCTGCTTTTACCGATTCGCAGTTCTGAATACTGAAGGCTGGCTTCAACACGATGTGCTTGTAAGCCACGCTGGCATCAGCCTCAGCCACCTGCTGCACGTTGACACCCTTCTGCTGGATACCTCCCAGATACTGATAGCACCAGGTAAGCAAGTCACCCAGAAGCATCACATGATTGCCCGAATTCATCTTCGGATCAGCCTTGTCGCCATTCCAGAGTTCCCAGATGGTAGTAGCTCCGTTCTCAGCCATATAACCCCAAGACGGATAGGTGCGCTGGGTAGCCAGGAGATAAGCCACATCAGGGAAACCGTTGTCGCTCAAACCGCGAAGGAGCCAGGAGATGCCGATGACACCGCAGTTGACATGTTCCTTGGCATCGATGCAGATGCCCTTCACTACCTGCTTGATGAGTTCGCTGCGCAACTCCAGAGGAGCGATGCCGAAGGAGAGCGCCAGGAGATTGGCGGTAGAGGTATTGTTGCCATAATAGATGCTGTCTGGATAAAGCACATGACCCGGACGTCGGGAAGTTCCTGCCTTGTTGGTGAGGAACTGCCTGTTGAAGGCTTCTATCATCCCGCTTCTGCGGTCAGCCCAAACCTTAGCTTCTTCCTTCAAGCCCTGCAGGTTTGCAAACTGCTCTGCCAGCTGCAAACAGCGGATTGTATAGGCGGTGGCTATCAGCTTGCCATCGGTCTTTCGCTTCGGATCCTGACTGTGAATCAGTTCCAGTTTCTCCGGTGGCACGCACCAGTCGCCGTATTTATCCTTGGTGATGATGCCGTTCTCATCCGTATATTCAGCCAGGATATGGTTGATCCATTTTCTGATGGATGGATAAGAATCGATGATAGGCTGCCTGTTGCCAAACTGATGGTAGAGCATATCACAGGTGAAAGGCAGAGCTGCCGGCCAGGTGACATCATCGGTATAATAATTCCAGAAAGCAGGAGCCACATCCGGGATGTTGCCATCCGAACGCTGGGCATCACAGATATCGTGCATCCACTTGCTGTAGAGTCGCTCGTTGTAAAAAACGAAACTCTCTCCCAGCGAACCCACCGTGCGGTCGCCCAACCAAGGCTGGCGCTCGTTGCGCTGCGGACAGTCTACCGGCATACCCTTGTAATTGCCGTAGATGCCCCACCATGCATTCTTCAACACCTTATTTAATATCGTATCAGAAGTCTCGATATGTCCGATGGTAGCCATCTCATCGCTCACGGTATAAGCGGTGAAATCCTCCTTGCGGGCATTCTTCATACCGGTGATGGCAGCATAGCGGAAACCATGATAGGAGAAGACCGGGCGCCAAGGCTTGCCGTTCTCCTTACCATTGCAGACATAGATATCCTCAGAGAGGGCATTGCGGAAGTTGTCGAGATACAGACTGCCGTCAGCCTGCAGTTTCTCGGCATATTTCACACGGATGGTATCACCCTGCCTGCCACGGACCTGGAAACCGATCCAGCCCGCCATGTTCTGTCCGAAATCTACGATGAGTGTATCGTGGCGATGCTTCAGACTTACCGGATGACCGAATTCCTTCTCAACCATTCCCGTCATCGGCTGCGCCATCAGCGTACCGTCAGGAATGGCACAGCGCTCGGCTTTCTGCCACTGGCTATCGTCGAAACCAGCCTGGGTCCAGCCTTTCAGCGCCTGTTCCCTGCGGGCATCATACTCCTCGCCATCATACTCGTTGTTGCTGCGGATAGGACCATCGAAGCTCAACTTCCATGTATTGTTGGTAGCCCAGGTTTCAGTCTTTCCGTTCTCATACTCCACCTTCACGTTGATGCGGCATTTCGGATAACCGAAAAAAGGCGTCTTGTATACCTTCTCCTGTCGCATCGGAAACATTCTTCCGTTGCCCAGTTTGATGGCGATGGCATTCTTCTCAGTCAGGAGCGAAGTGACATCGAACGTATTGTAGTAAATAGTCTTGCGGTAATCGGTTGGTGCAGGCTGCAATGCCTGGCTGCCGCCCATACGCTGTCCGTTGACGTAGAACTCATAGACACCGAGTCCGGCAACATAAGCCAGCGCCCGCTTCACCTTACCTTTTGCCGCAAAGTCCTTGCGGATATAGCGTGCTGCTAGTCGGGTATGCATGCCTTTCTGTTCTCCAGGCTGCAGGTCTTCCAAGCCAATCCAGGTACCGCTCCATTTGGTTTCACCGAGCAGTCCGATGGTGAAGAGCTGCGGTTCGGTCCATTCCGATTTTCCTTTATTGGTAGTGATACGCACCTTCCAGTAAGCTTGAGCGCCACTCAGCAGCGCCTTGCCCTGATAAGGAATCCACAGCTGTTCATCGCTGTTGCGTTCACCGCTATCCCATAAATCCGCCTCGTTTCTATCCAGTTTTTCTCTGGAAGAAGCTACAAGAATCTGATAACTCGTCTGCACCACACCCTTCCTGTCAGAAGTAATCTGCCAGGAGAAGCGAGGGGTTGAAGTTCCGATTCCCAAAGGATTCACCCGGTTCTCCGTCCGCATCTTCACCACGTCAACATGACTGGCAGCGGAAAGCGGAAGTGCTGCCGACAGCGATGCCGTCAGCAACACACTCATCAATATATTATTCTTCATTTGAATTCTTCACTCTTCGTTCTTCACTCTTCACTTTATTTACTCATTCAAATCTCTTTTCTTACCAGCCAGACTCTGGTCTTCTATCATCTTCTGGTCTTTCTTCAGATAGTCCTTGCTGGCATCAATGGCGATGAAAACACCATCGCTGATGCCGCGGGTAGCCTTCTGAGGAGCGAAGGTGATGATCTTGTTGTCAAACTCTCCGATGTATTCCAGCTGTCCGTTGGCAGCATCCATCCACCATACGTTCTTTCTGCTGCCCGAAACCTTGCGGAGGTCGAGTTTCATCGGAACACAGTTGTAATTGTAAACCAGCAGATAATCGTTGCCTCGGGTAGCCAGCAGACGGTTATATCTTTCGCCATTCTCACCGGCAATAATGCTCTGGTCAGGCACACGCTCAAAGTATGGCAGAGAGAGCATCAGATTCTTGAGATGCTTCATCTGGTTGAATCCAGGATCGTTGAGCGCCACATACCAAGGCTTCTCGGCTCCATCACTTCCATAACTGGTAGGATAGCCCGGCTTCAACATCTGCATGATGGCATTATGACCATAGGTATGGCCGCAGGAACCGGCAAAGACACTCCAGTAGGCATAGCGGCGAACGTCATAATCCTGCCAGCGCTCCTCGTTAGGATCGTGCAAGCCCTTCGGAATATCCTCGTAGCTCGGTTCGGCATCGAGCACAGGTTTGATAGGCTTGTATGCCCAGGTAGAATCCACATACATCCAGTTGTCCTCCTCGGTATTGTCAGGGATAGGATAATCCTTATTACCCATACGCTGACCATACTTGCGATGACCACTCTGGAAGGTATGGAAATCGAGCCATTTCGCCTTGCTCCACCATTTGGCAGAAGTATATCTGCCACGAGGATGATAGGTCATGAGATGATTGTGATCGATGCTCTTGATGCTGGTAGCGAGCGACTCCCACACCTCTGGGTGGATATCACCCTGGATATCGCCACCCATCACCCAGATGATATTAGGCGAATTCTTATAGCGGTTGGCAAGGAACTTTCCGTATGCCTTAGCCTGCTGTGCATTGATATTCTCTGCCTTTACCTGAGAACCCCAGATGGTTACCATGCCGATGTAGATGCCGTTCATCTCGGCAAGTTTGATGATGTAGTCGAGATGATCCCAATAGCTGTAGACACCTGCAGGGTCTGCCTTTGACAAATCCCATCCGGCAGGGAGCGACTGCTGACCGTAGATATTAAAGGAAGGTGTGCCGTCCATCACCTGGATGAGAACGGTATTGAATCCCGCTACACGGCATTTCTGAAGATAATACTGTGCCTCGGCTCTATCCAGACGTTCCGGCAGAAGCCAGCCGGTATCACCCAACATGAAGAACGGCTGTCCGTTTTCAAACTGCAGGAATCGCTGGTTGGCAGAAACCTGTAATTTACCATTAGCCCAAGGCTTTTCGTTTTTAGCGGCAGAGGCAGCGGTAAAGATTCCGCAAGCCAGCGCCAATGTTATCATTATTTTTTTCATTTTCTAAAGGAGTTTAGATGTTAAGGAGTGAAGATCCATGTTTTTAAAACAATCGGATGGTCTCTCCCTTTCGTGTTGTGATGTCATAGGTATTTGCCTTTGGCAACACCACCTTGTTGAGTTTCACTTCTGAATGATTCTGCATCTGTGGCTGTTCGAAGGCAGAGAAGAGCGGATTCGGATTCTTGCCCTTGGCAGATTTCATACCCTTAATGCCCTTTAACCGGTTGCCTGCCGGCAGACGGAGACGGAGATTGCCACCGAGAGTAGAACGGATCTTGAGCGAGGTAATTCTGCCATTCTTCCATGCCAGTTCCTCGATGAGGAAACCACCTCTGGTGCGGAGCCCCTGTACCTTTCCTTCAGCCTTCCAGACATCAGGAAGAGCCGGCAGAATATTGACACATCCGTCATGACTCTGCATCAGCATTTCTGCGATACCGGCTGTACAGCCGAAGTTGCCATCTATCTGGAACGGTGGATGCGCATCGAAGAGATTGCGATAGGTTCCACCTTTCTTCTTGTTCAATCCGTAGGCGAGGAAGTGGTCATCCGTCAGGGTCAACTGGTTGTGAATCAGCTTATAGGCATGATTACCATCCAGAAGGCGAGCCCAGAGACAAACCTTCCATCCCATCGACCAACCTGTACTCGGGTCGCCACGATGTATCAGCGAAGTACGGGCAGCATCGAAGAGTTCCGGTGTCTTCTCCGGTGTAATCTGATTACCTGGATAGAGGGCGTAGAGATGACTCACATGGCGATGATTATCCTGAGGATCATCCCAGTCCTTGATCCATTCCTGCAGCTGTCCCCACTTGCCAATCTGCATCGGAGCCATTTTTCCTAACACTTCCTTCAGATGAGCTGCATATCCGGCATCTTCTCCCAGAATCTCGCTCGCTCTGATGACAGAAGAGAAGAGTTCGTGGAGCAATTCATTATCCATCGTGGTGCCATAGCTCATGGCTATCTTTCCATCCTTCGAAGGATGCACATTCTCTGGACTCACAGCTGGCGAAATCACGAGCCAGCCATGCTCTGGCTCCGGTATCAGCATCTCATCGAGGAAAGTGGCTGCACCTTTCATAATCGGATAAGCCTTGCGCAGAAATTCCTTGTCACCACTATAGAGATAATGTTGCCAGAGATGGGAGGAAACCCAGGCACCACCGGTCATCCACATGCCTGATGCTGCCTTGTCAATACCACCGGTTACTCGCCAAATATCGGTATTGTGATGCAAGATCCATCCGTTCTTGCCATACATGGTCTGAGCCGATTCCTTTCCGGTTTCGCTCACTTCACGAATCAACCGGAAGAGCGGTTCGTTGAGATCGGAGAGATTGGTCATCTCTGATGGCCAGTAGTTCATCTCCATGTTGATGTTGGTGGTATACTTGCTGTCCCATGACGGGAACATCTTATCGTTCCAGATGCCCTGCAGGTTGGCTGGCTGTGTGCCTGGCTGCGAACTGCATATCAGAAGGTATCTGCCGAAAGCATAATAGGTGGCTACGAGATAGTTGTCGTCCTGCTGGGCAAAACGGATAAGGCGTTCGTCGGTAGGCAGATTCTGATACTTATCAGCGCCCAACCAGAGCGAGTTACGATGCATCATGCTCTGGAATTTAGCCACATGCTGCGCCATCTGTTCCCTGGCATCCTTTGCCATGGCTGTATGGAGAGCCTGCTTGCTGCGCTCCACCTCATTGCCGGTGATATCCTTGTAGTTCACGAAGTTGGTGGCGATGGAGATATAGAGTACGGCTTCATCGGCATTCTTCACGCTGACCACGCCGTCGCGGCAGGTCTTCGCAGCCTCGCCGCCCTTGACCTGAGCCGCCATTCTGCCCATGAATCTCACCTTTCCCTTCAGACCTTCGTGCTTGGCAGCCACTCCTTCGAGTGTAGCTTCCTCGCCATCGGTACGGATGATGACATCATCGTGAGGGGAAGTGAAGTTGGCATTGAAGGTGATGCTATGAGGCTTATTGGCGGTAAATCTTACCATCACCACGTTATCGGCAAAAGAGGTGATGACCTCGCGCTGATAGGTGACACCGTGGGCTGTCCAACGGGTAAGACAACGGGCTGAATCCAGACTCAGTTCGCGATAATACCGGGAATAGTCATCCATCCCGGGAGCCGAAATATAGACATCACCGAAAGGTTCGTAAGGCATTCCAAAGTTGGTATTCGACATGATTTTCTCGGTACACATATCCTGTGCCTTGCGGTATTCACCCTGCCAAATGAGGTTCTGTACGACAGGAAGAGCTGCCTTGGCATGAGGGTTCGCATTCTTGTTAGGCTGTCCTGCCCAGATGGTTTCCTCGTTCAACTGCAGGCGTTCGGTGGCTGGGATACCATATACCATGGCGCCCAACCGTCCATTGCCCAGAGGCAAGGCATCGGTCCAGACCAATGCTGGCTTGTCGTACCAGAGCTTATACGCTTGTGCTGTAGCCTGCAAAGAGAGGCAAGCCAGACAGCATATTGTGATGGTTCTTAAGATTTTCATTTGTTTTTGTTTAATCGATTAAAGTACTATTTATTTATAGACGCAAATGAGCCGCCTTTGTCGTCAGAAAAGACGAAAAAGACCTCACATCATTTATAAAAACGGCGTGAGGTTTGATTTATTATCTTCTGTCTGATTATCTGATGACTGATTGCAAAACTTCCGGTTTTTCAACCTTCACTTTACTTTCATCCAACTTGCTGCGATCCAAACCGAAGACACGGATGAAGAAATCGTAGTTTGCCTGGCGCTTGTTGACACCATAATCGTGACGCTCCTGAGGCAGATGCACATTGGTTACCTGTTCCTTGGCACCATACATTATATATATATACTGCAGATACGGATATTCGAGGGTTGGAACAGAGAATGTCCAATCGCCACCATCGCTCACTACCAACAATGGCTTAGGTGCAAAGAAAGCCATCAACTCGGCATTACACGTACCATGTCCCGCCAACTGGATAGGTTTGCCACTCTCGCAAGGACAACCGCCATCAAAATGAGAAGCAAGATTCACCGTTGGCGCTGCTGCCGTGATACGGTCGTCGAGTACCGTCAGCAGGACAGTATGCGTACCGCCACCGCTGCCACCATTCGCTCCGATGCGCGTCTTATCCACATCCTTGCGATGGTTCCACATATAATCGAGCAATACCTCTGCATTCAGAGCCTGAATCACATGGGCACGGTCGGTCTGATGCGAATTCTTGCCATATTCCGTTTTACTCTGTCCCCAACCATACAGGTCGAAATCTACACAGATAGCACCCATCCTTGCCAAGGTTCCGAGGCGCTGCTGCTCATCGGCACGGTATCTGCCACCTCCGAAATGACCATCAGGACAGATAATCAACGGATGCTTGCCCTTCTTGATTGGCGTATAGATGGAACCGAAGACATGCTCACCTGGCAGGGTTTCGATGCAGATATTCTGAACCGTATAACCGTCATACCGGCGCACCTTTCCCAAAATCGGCTTCTTATGAACCAGCGAATCCATATAGCGGTCGATGCCCAGGATGCGGCGCACCTCCTTTCGTACCGAGTCCTTGCGTGCTTCAAACTGTTCCCGGTTCTGGTAAAGCGTCTTGAGATAAGCAAGCATCTGCTCACCCTCTTCGGTATGGCGTCGGGGATATTCATAAGGTTTGATCTTATAGACATTACCATTCTGCTTCCACCAGTTGAAGTCGAAATACTTGCAGATATTCGTCAGGGTTTCCTCCAACGAATAGGGTTTGATGCGGAAGTCGGCATAAGGCAACTGCCTACCAACGGTATCCACATTATATTTAAAGCGGACACCCCAACGCTGCGATACGTCCTGCATCACATCGTGAAGACTACGGGTAAAATGGCCCTGATAACAGTTCTGAGCATCAGCCTTTGGCTGGTTACCGCTATTTTGCGCACTTGCCGACAAAGACATGCTTGCCGCGATAAGTGCCATCATCATGTTCTGTTTCATCATAATCTATCTTGATTTCATATTCTACATCCTTATCGGTATCTACCGTTACCTCTATTTTATCATCAGCCAATTTCTTCCAAGCCACGGCAACCTGCTTGCCATTGCTGAGTTGGGTACTTCCCTTAGCCCAGGTCAGGTCGCCCATCGGATGAGGAGCGATGATGACTCTGCCCTGCTCTATCCGGATGCCTACAATATCCGGCAGGAAATGGTTGTTGATTTGCGCCATCATGAAATGGTTCATCGAAGCACCCATCTCCGGATTCCACTGTTCGGTAAGCGTGGTCATTCCCTTCTTGATCTGGAATCCGTAGCCCGGCACATCATCATGCGCCAGCATCTTGTACCAGAGATCGGCATATCCGTTTTCCAGCAATGCCTGAAAAAGGTAGCGATTGCCCACATCACCGGTTGTCAGGCGGTCGTGATGCGCATGAATATCATCTATCAGATGCTGGAGGACCTGCTTGCGATACTGGGACGGAACCATGCCCAGCACCAACGGAATGGCATTGGATGCCTGACTTCCCGAATCGTAATATATCTTTTCTACTGCATCCTTTACGACAGCATCCGAAGAAGATTTCTCAGAAGATGCAGCCTTCTCAACATGCAGGAATTCCTTTTGGAAAGCCTGCAGGATTTCAGAAGCCAGGATGGCATAGCGGTTGGCTTCGGCTGTCTTTCCACTCATTGCTGCAGCCTTCTGTGTCAGTTTCACCCACTGATAATAATGGGCTGTAGCTACCAGCGGCATCGGGGTATTCTGAGAGAAGCCCGAACGGCCTTTTCCGTAATCATACCAGTCACCCAAGCCTTGTTTCAGTATCCGGCAACTGTCCTTGCTCTGGAGATAATCCACATAGCGGAACATCTGCGGTGCATATTTTTTCACCATCCGGTCGTCACCGTAATGCTGCAGATAGAGGAACGGAAGCGCTACCAAGGCTCCACCCCATTCAGGTGATTCGGCAAACGGATCAAGCCACTTGCCCTTGAAATAGATATACTCTGGGGCAGTGGTAGGAACGGCTCCGTTGGCATGCTGGGCATCAGCGATATTCTGCAACGTCTGCTCTATCATCGAACGACAGTCGTAGTTGTATACCAATCCCTCGCCATTGAGCCAATCCTGCTCCAGCCAACCGAGTTTTTCACGATGCGGACAGTCAGTCCATACTGCCTGCCAATTGCTTCGGATGGCACGGTCGATAATCTGATAAGCCCGGTTGAACATCGGATTGGAGCACTCGAAACTACCAATCTTCGCTGCAGAATTATAAACGAAGCACGACTGGATATCCTCTATCACCGGCTTGCCATCAGGATTCTCATCGCCCTTCATCACGGCACCTTCTACCTGGATATAGCGATAACCATAATAAGTGAAATGCGGATGCCAGGTCTCGATGCGCTTGCCGTCAGAAGCCTTCTCGCCCTTTCCGCTGAGCGTATAATTAAGATAATAAGGACTGCCCGACTGTTTCTGGTTGCAGGTTCCCTGTGCGGTCAGGGTTTCAGAGAGATAGAGTCGCACCTGCTGTCCTGCCTTTCCACTAACCTTGATTTGTGGGAAACCGGCAAGATTCTGTCCCATATCCAGCACAAAGGTTCCTGCCGGAATAGGATGTTTGGCATTGGAAGCCTTGGCAATTTGCTGAGGAGTGAGCTGATGACGGCTCTTCACACCGAAGTATTCCATCATCTTCACGGGCTGGGCTATCTGCTGGCGCAGAACGCCACGAGGTCCTTTCTGTATCACTACCGGTTTCCAGGAAGACGTGATGCGGGCATCCTCGTCTTCGCCACCATAGATACTGTTGAAGGTGATGCTGCTAGGCGAATATTTCCACGAGTTATCGCTGACGATGCAGACGGTTCTGCCATTCTTCAGTTCGATTTCGAGCGAACAGTAGAGCGTAGGAGGACCATAGGAAACCTTCATCTTGGTGTATCTTCCACCCTGCTCATTATAGAATCCGTTCCCCAGCAATACCGAAAGTTGGTTCTTGCCTTTCTTCAACAACGCAGTCACATCGTAAGTATTGTAAAAGACGGTCTTGTCGTAATCGCTCCACAGAGGGGCGAAAACGGCATCCGTCACCTTCTGCCGGTTGATGCTGAGTTCATAGAAACCCAGTCCCACAATCTTCATCGTTGCCTTGCGGACATCAGCCGGAAGTTTCATTTCTTTCTTCAGCCAGATGCTTTGTCTTGACAATGGAGCCGTATCCTTCCAGTCTGTTTTTCCCTTGGCATTCACCGTTCCTGTTCCTACATAATCGCGGTTACTCGGAATGTGCGCATCCTCATCGGTTATCGCACCAATCCATTGTGGCATAGGCGATTCATCGTCCGTTTTAAAAGCAACAGACTTTTGAGCATGAATCTGTATCATGCCCAAAAGTCCTATCAATATCAATAAATATTTTCTCTGTTTCATATCGTATTTTATTCTACATTATTTGAATGCATCCTTCACTACGAGTTTGCCGAGCGTATCACGCTGCCCCGCCAACTTGCCATCTACCCATACCTGCAGACCCTTGCCCACATGATAGCGGGAGCCATCCTGGTCGTAGAGGATGGTGAGGTCGTGACCATGATAACGCACCTTGTCAAGACAGAAGTACTGCCATTTGCCGGCTGGGATGATAGGACGCACCTCGATGGTCTGATCGGCACGAGGACGAAGACCCACGATGCCGGTGATGATGAGATCGCAGAAGGTAGAATGATTGTAATATCTGCTGCGCTCCTGAGCGCCCTTCAACCAGTAACCAGTGGTTTCATCAAGATACTCACCGATGTAAGGTTTGCCACGCATGCTCTGACTCTGTACATACTTCTCCATCTCATTGAAATAAAGGCTGTCCATATCGAGACTACCCTTAGCAGAAGCTGCGAGGGCAGACGGCTTCACCTGATAATTGTTGATGAAATTCGCCATCGCTGTCAGGGTCTGGGCGGTAGCGAAAGGCCAGATGGCACCATCCCACTCACACTTTCCTACGCCATGAGAGCGGAACTGAGGATGGCGGCGCTCTGCGGTGGTCTGTCCGTAAGGAGCAGAAAAGCCCTTGCTGTCGGCAGCCTGCTTCCATGCCTCAGCAAACTTAGCTTCATCGGCAGGAAGATTGAAATACCAAGGCAGGAAACCGATTGCCTCACGCACCTTTGCCGATACCGCAGCATCGCCACTAGGCTGGTAACTTCTCTTCTTGGCTACCTCCTTTGCCTCACCCGCATTCGGCTTATACACCTCGAAGAACTGCTGGTCGGCATCCCAGAGCTGGGTTTCTACCAGATGCTTCAGGGTATCAGCCTTAGCCTCATACTTCCTTGCCAGATCCTGATAGCCGATGATTTTTGCCATCTGCGCGATGCCCATCGCATTTCCATACATATAACTGTTAATGCTAGGACGGGCATTCTTTTCTCTTCTGCCGCCACTGATGGTCTCTTCCATCGCATCACGCACATCATACTGCCAGTAGAGTCCGTTACCCCAGCGGTGATTATCCCACAGCTGATACTCCTTGTCCAGATCGTTCACCAACGACTTAAACTCCTTCTGGTTGCCGTCTACGAGATAGCGCTCCCAGATTGAAGCAGGCATCCAACTGCTATAGAAATTAATCTTAGCCATCGGCTTGCCACCATTGCCATGATACCAGGTATTCAGGATGCCGTCGAGATACTTGCCATCGCGGATCCAACGACTCTCGTGGATATGATGACCCACTCCAGAGGCGATGAGATTGTACTTGTCGGCATAGCTGCGAGGCACGAGAAACTCGGTCATCGCATAGCCTACAGGTGTATTTTCGATATGCTTGCGGAGCGTCCACCAGCGGAAATAATACATCTCCTCGAAGTTACGCTGCGAACAGTCGAAGAGGGGCACATTCTGCTTCATCCAGTCCCATGCCTGCGCATTCGGAATGGCTGAAGTATGGAGAACCTCCGGCTCCATCGCATTGAAATCGTCTACATAATGCTTGTAATCTGCGGTCTTAAGTACTGCAGAACCGGCATCAGCACCCAGACTCTCGGTCTTGACATGGGCGATGCGGTAGAGGGCGGTGGTATCGGTATCACCGGCATGTTCCAAGGTTCCAAACCAGTCGGCAGGAGTGTCGATGGTCGGGAAGGTACGGAGGTCGCCGGTACGGAAACGGATGCGCTCTATCTGATGCACCGGTGCAAAGAAGATGCGCCTGGTGCTCTTGCTCTGCAAAGTCTTGCCCTCTGCATCGAGGATACTCACGGTGAGGTTGAGCTGGCGGTGCTGGGTATCCAATGTTGCCTCAAAACGATAGGTCTGGTCTGCCTGATAAGGCATCACATTGCCATATCTCGCTCCGTTCTTCACACGGATCATTCCTTCTTTGTTCAGTTCGATGCGAGTGCAAGCGATGCCCTTCTCATCGAGGAATTCAATCTGCAGGGAACCGTTACGGGTCTGAGCTGCCTGCACATCGAAGGATGCCTTCAGATAGGAAGAAGAAGGAATCTTGCGCTCTACACAGGCATAGTCAAACGGATCTTCATCTTTCAGTTCGAGCCACTCCTGACGGAGCGAAACCGGTGCCATCAGCGGAGAATAGATATTCCAAGTCTTGAGATCGCCGAGTTTCTGATATTGGGCGAAATCATCATCGGCATGGGCAGTAGCCACGGTCTTGACCGGAACGGGTACATGCGCCACCCAGATATCTTCCTTGTTCATGGAATAGCTCACCCACATATCGGAATCCTTAGGAATGCCATTGCCTTCCTGAATGCCACGGACATACTGCGGACCGCGACTCTTATAGTTGCCACCGTATCTCATCGGTGGTACTTCGCCACAAATCAGATTCAGTGTCTTGTATTCCAGACCGTCACCACTCAGCGAGATGCCCAGCGGCCAGCGGTATTCTGAAGGGTTGTAGACGGTGGCATAGCTGCCGTCGGTCAACCGCTGTCCCCAAATCTTGGCATTGCTGTTGACGAATCCCAGGGCACGGTTGGTCGTGGTATAGGTATTACCGCCATCCAGACTCAATGAGGTGAGGGCGTGCTTCCACAGACTGACTATTCTGCCATCCGGCAGGGTATAGTCGCAATAAGCCTTATAGCCGTTGTTGAGCGGTATCAGTTTGTCGCCCCTATCAGCCTCTTCCACCCATTGCATGCGGTAACGTGGGTTGGCAAGGATTTCCTCGCAAGCCGCTCTTACCGCCTTGGATGCTTTCTTATAATTAGGATAAGCAGTATTCTTCTCATTGAATCCATGATTGTAATAGATGAAATAGATAGGTCCGAGCGAACCGTCTTTCTTCACCTCTCTCACCACACGGCCGATGCCGTTGCCATCGTTCGGGTCGTCCTTTCTGTCCAAAGCCACACCATAGTTTCCGGTAGCCAGGAGGATGCCACCCTTAGATACATACCAGCCCACACGCTGGTGCATGATAGCCTTCAATGGTTTCTGCTTGTAGACATCAGGATATTGCAGTTCCGGTTTCGGCTGGTATTTCGCCTTCTTGAAACCGGCTGGCACATCATATTCAGGGAAGAGAATCTGTGGCTGGCTCCAATTGTATCCGTCCTCAGAAACCTGCATCAGGGTTCTCGATGGGGGTACATGCTCCTCGGCAGGATCGCTCAGGAAATGCATGTAGAACTTGCCGTTCCAATACGCCATCATCGGCTGATGGTTATAGGTCCAGCCTCCACCATTTGCCTGGGAAGGATGCTCGCGGTTGGCACGGAGCGTCTGGATATTGTGAACTCCTACCACTGGCGACAAAGCTCCATCATGACGCGACGGATCTGCCATCGTGGTTCCGGTATAGTGGATGCGGTCCTGTTCCAGCATGGCCTTCACGATGCGTTCCGGAGCACGGAAGATGGTGCCGTGCTTGTGGTTCTTCGGCACACTCACCTGCTGGCTCACATCGGTGAAATGAACGAAATCCTTGGTAAAATGAGCGCCGAAATCGAAGAGGCGGTAACGGTCGTAATAAATGAGATAACCATTGCCCAACAGACTGTTCTTAGGCAGTTTGACGGTGGTTGGTCCTTCCATGAAATTGCCGGTAAATGGTTCTGAAGCCTTGCTCCACGGTCCCATCGGATTCTTGGCAAAAGCCACCTTGATATTGCGGGCATTGCGGGTATTATCCTTCAATACCATCACATAATCGTTCTTACCACGCTTCAGCAGAGTGGCATCTATGCAACTGAATCCCGGATCTATCAGGAGCTTACCCTTGGTCCATGTCTTGAAATCCTTGGTTACGGAATAGTAGAGACGGTGATTGTTCTTCTCGTCTTCGATGCCCAGGGCGAAGTGCTGGCTAGGCACACACGATGCCCATACCACCATTGCCTGCTGGCGGTCTTCATCCCAGAAGAACTCCGGTGCCCATACATTCACGGTAGTAGGATCGTCCATCACCTCGATGAATTTCGGTTCGCTCCAATGCATCAGGTCGCGACTTTCTGCATAACCGAAGCCACGGTCGCCCCGCCAGCTGCTGGTCCATACCAGATGGAACACACCGTCAGGGATACGGATGATAGAAGGGTCGCGCATTACTTTCTGCTTGCCTACCTTAGGAGCCAGGAAGGTGCCCGGAATACTGTCCCAATGGACGGCATCCCTACTATAGATGAACCGCAAGCCGTCGGTTGCAGGCTCGTGGAAAGAGGTTGATACATAAAAATCCTGTGCCTGGACTGCAAAGCCCAAGGACAGCAACCATAAGATGATGAACAGTTTATTCTTTATCTTTATCATTGTTCTAGAGTTTGTTTCTAATGATTATATAGAATAAAGACGCAAGACGCTCCGTTTTGTAACGTCACTATTTAAAAATAAGTTAAACATTTTGGCTGTTTTGTCTGAATGTTGTACTTTTGCATAATATGAATAGTATTTTAGACCAAGACATCATGTTCCTGCCAGGGGTAGGACCCAAGAAGAAAGAGATACTGAGCAAGGAACTCGGTATCAACTCTTATAGTGACCTGCTAGAATACTATCCTTATAAATATGTAGACCGCTCCAAGATTTTCCACATCAGCGAACTCAATGCCGACATGCCCTTTGTACAACTCAAAGGCAAGATACTCAGCTACGATGAGATAGATACCGGTAAGCGCAACAAGCTGCTGGTAGCCCATTTCTCAGACGGCTACGGTGTGGCAGACCTCATCTGGTATCGCGGTGCCCAATACATCATGAAGACCTATAAGGTGGGAACCGAATATCTCGTTTTCGGAAAGCCAACCGTCTTCAACGGCAGATTCCAGTTTACCCATCCCGATATGGACGATGCCACTAATCTCCAGATTTCAGAGATGGGCATGCAGCCCTACTACTCGCTTACCGAGAACCTGAGAAAACGCGGCTACACCTCACGTTCCATAGAGAAGATGACCAAGCAGCTGGTCACCATCCTTCCTCCTCTTCCCGAAACGCTGCCAAACCATATCGTAGACCGTCTGCATCTGGTTTCGCGCGATGCAGCCATCCGCATGATTCATTATCCGCATTCCCATCAGGAGATGCAGAAAGCACAGGTACGCCTTAAATTTGAGGAACTCTTCTATGTGCAGCTTAATATAATAAGGTATGCCACCGAGCAGCGCCGCAAGTTCAGGGGCTATGTCTTCAACCGCATCGCTGATATCTTCAACGGGTTCTATGCCCATCATCTGCCCTTCGAACTGACAGGGGCACAGAAACGGGTGATGCATGAAATCAGAGCCGATATGTGCAGCGGCAGACAGATGAACCGTCTTCTGCAGGGTGATGTAGGTTCGGGCAAGACGCTCGTGGCCCTCATGACCATGCTCATTGCGCTGGATAATGGTTATCAGGCATGTATGATGGCACCTACCGAAATTCTTGCCGAGCAGCATCTGCAAACTATCTGCGACTTCCTGCAGGGAATGGACATCCGGGTAGAACTGCTCACAGGCATCGTAAAGGGAAAGAAGAGAGAAAAGATTCTTGCCGACCTGGCTACGGGCGACATCCAGATTCTGGTAGGCACCCATGCCATCCTCGAAGACCCGGTAGTTTTCAGAAGATTAGGCGTAGCCGTTATCGATGAGCAGCATCGCTTCGGTGTGGCGCAGAGAGCCAAGCTGTGGAACAAGAGCGAGAATCCGCCTCATATCCTCGTGATGACCGCCACTCCTATCCCCCGCACCCTCGCCATGACCATTTATGGTGACCTGGACGTGAGCGTGATTGATGAACTGCCACCGGGCAGAAAACCGATACAGACGCTACATAAGTTTGATACCCAACTCACCAGTCTCTATCAGAGCATCCGCCGCCAGATTAATCTCGGCAGACAGGTATATATCGTCTTTCCGCTGATCAAGGAAAGCGAGAAGAGCGACCTGAAGAACCTGGAAGAAGGTTACGAAACGCTGAAACAGGCATTCCCGGAATTCAAATTGAGTAAGATTCACGGAAAGATGAAATCTGCCGAGAAGGAGGTAGAGATGGAGCAGTTTGTGAAGGGCGAAACACAGATTCTCGTTGCCACCACCGTAATAGAAGTTGGTGTAAATGTGCCCAATGCTTCTGTCATGGTTATCCTGGATGCACAGCGCTTCGGTCTCTCCCAGTTGCACCAGCTGAGAGGCCGTGTAGGAAGAGGCTGCGACCAGAGCTACTGCATTCTGGTAACCAACTATAAGCTTTCAGAAGAAACCCGCAAACGTATTGATATCATGTGCGATACGAACGACGGTTTCCGTATCGCCGAGGCCGACTTGAAACTCCGTGGTCCCGGCGACCTGGAGGGAACGCAGCAGAGCGGCATGGCTTTCGACCTGAAGATAGCGAATATTGCCAGAGATGGTCAGCTGGTACAACTGGCGCGAACAGAAGCACAGGAAATCATCGACAACGATCCCGAATGCAATGCTCCTCACAACGCCCTGCTCTGGAACCGCCTCAGGGATTTAAAGAAAACCCATATCAACTGGGCAGCCATCAGCTAAAGCAGCAAGCAAGAGCAGTTCCTGCTATCAGAAAGCAAGGCTAAAAGGTGGCTTCAGCTATCAAGCAGCCTCATCCCCCGTTCCAGGCGATTCCATCGCCTGTCCCAAAAGTAAAAAGTATAATTATGGATAAAAGAAGAAAGCCGGCTATCAGGGAGCCGCGACCAGAAATAACCCTAGAAGAAATGAGAGCCATTCTCGAAAACATTACGGAAATAGAAAGTGCAACAGGCATCAGATACGTCAAACTGCATGTAACGGCAAAGATGATTATCGGTATCAGAGAGTCATCGGGTAAGGAATTTACCATCAATCTCAACGACCTCTACCGCGCTTATCAGGAATGCCTCCGATTCACCAGTCCGGAGGTAAAAAAGTATATTTTCATGGGGCATTCTCCTGCCGTGGCTCTGTTGAGAATGCTACAAAAGCATGAAACGTACTAAAAGTCAACTCCTTGCATCTCATTTTCCTAATGTAAGTTAAAAAAAAGGCTAGGGCGTTAAATATCGCCCTTTTGGCTTTAACAACTTTGGTTTTTTGAAGTTTTTTTGTTACATTTGCAACGTCTATATAACAAAACCGCTACATGAAGGCATTTGCCTTAGTGGTTTTTGCAGAATTTCTTGTATGATTCTGCGCTGTTGACACGAACCTAAAAAAGAAAATAGAAAAAGTAGTATGAGTTTTAAAAAGAGTATAAAGAAAATTTCGGTCGTTGCATTGTTGGCGCTAACAGCTTCTCCCGTTTGCGGACAAGACCTGTTGGCAAGACAGGCACCTGTAGACCACAGAATGAAATCGCTCGACACACTCGCTGTGTCGCATTATCGATTGATTGAAGACAGAGAGAACCCTGCAGCCGAGCTGTATGAGGATTTCTCTAACAAGTACGCTCACAGGGCTACAACCTTGCCTGAGCACTTCCGTATCGATCTCCGTCATTTCTGCATGCCAACTCCTAGTCGCGTTGTCACAAGTAACTTCGGTTACCGTGCTAGCTTTGGCCGCCAACATAAAGGTATGGACATCAAGGTTTATATTGGCGACTCAATCCGCTCAGCCTTTTCAGGCAGAGTTCGCATCGTAAGATATGAAGGTGGTGGTTACGGTAAGTACATCGTGATTCGTCACAACAACGGTTTGGAGACTATCTATGGTCACCTCTCTAAGCAGCTCGTTACTGAGGGCGAAGAGGTAAGAGCCGGCGATGTAATTGGCTTGGGTGGTAATACGGGTAGAAGTACCGGTTCGCATCTCCACTTTGAGACCCGTCTCTGTGGTGTGGCTCTGAACCCAGCACTCTTCTTCGATTTCCGCAACCAGGACGTTACAGGCGACTTCTACAGCTTTAACCGTAATACCTACGAAAGCGAATCAGCTGATGCCAATGCTGCCCGCGGCAAGGTTGGCAACGGTGGTTACACCAGAGAGCAGGTTAACGGCGGCGAAGTGGGAAGATACTACGAACTGCCTGCTGGCCACGAGAAGCTCTACCACAAGGTGAAGCCAGGCGAAACGCTTAGTTCTATCGCTGAAAAGCGCGGCGTATCTGTAGAGCAAATCTGCAGACTCAACGGCTACCGCAAAGACAAGAAGGTTAGTGTAGGACAGATTATCAGATACGTATAAAAGAATAAACTCAAAAAAAAGAGGGTGTGTCATAAATTAATGACACACCCTCTTTTTTTAGACCTTTATTTTCGCGATTCCCCGGCATTACAAGATGCCGAAGAGTCGCAATACATCGTTCAGATTGGCAACGACAAGCAGAAGAATCAAAATGCCGAAACCAATATACTCAGCACGCTCCATGAACTTATCGCCCGGTTTGCGACCTGTGATAATCTCATAGAGAAGGAAGAACACATGTCCACCATCAAGAGCAGGGATAGGAAGAATGTTCATGAAGGCAAGAATAATGCTCAGGAACGCTGTCATAAGCCAGAATGCATGCCAATCCCATACAGATGGGAAGAGACTGCCCAGCGCACCGAAGCCACCTAAACTCTTGGCACCATCCTTAGAGAAGACATACTTCATATCGCCCACATAACCGGCCAAGACATTCCAGCCGTATTTGATGCCGGCAGGGAAACTCTCGAAGAAGCCATAGTTGACATGAGTAATCTTATAATCGAGCATGACAGGATGATTGTAGAAACCAAACTTCACACCCTCTTCGGTAGACTTCAGGAGAACACTCGACTTGACGGTATCGCCAGAAGCCTTGAGATAAGTAACCTGAGCTGTAAGTGCTCTGGCACTATCCTGCGGCGTTTCAGCCGAAGCAAGCACATCCTCTACTCTGCCCAATTCAATCTGAAATTCGTTGAAAGAGACTACCTTTTTATTATTAATAGCAAGAATCTTATCACCCTTTGCCAAACCGAGTTTGCTGGCAGGTGAATCCTTCATCACACTATCAATCTGCAGCGGTACATACACATCTACGAAGCGTGGACTGCTCTTAATCATATCGAGCATGTTGAGATCACCAGGCAGATTAAGCGTCACCGGTTTGCCCTGACGGATGATATTGACCTGCTTAGCCTCAGAGAGATTACGATACAGATCGCCATCAAAGGTCTTGAACTCACCCAGATCGGTGCTTACCAAAATATCCTTATCCTGGAAACCCAATGCCTTTGCCTCGGTATTGAACTTCATACCATAACTCATATCGCGGGTAGCCACATAATTGTCGCCCCAATGGAACAGAATCATGGAATAGATGAAGAGAGCCAGCACGAAGTTAACCAGCACGCCACCTATCATGATGAGCAGGCGCTGCCATGCCGGTTTGCTGCGAAACTCGTATGGCTGTTCCGGCTGTTTCATCTGTTCGGTATCGAAACTTTCATCTATCATACCCGAAATCTTACAATATCCTCCGAGCGGCAACCATCCCAAACCATAGGTAGTATCCGAATTCTTTGGCTTGAACTCGAAGAGATGGAACCAAGGGTCGAAGAACAGATAGAACTTCTCCACTCTTACACCAAAGAGTTTGGAGAAGAAGAAGTGTCCGCCCTCATGAAGCAACACTAAGATTGAAAGCGACAGCATCAGCTGCAACGCTTTGATCAAAAATACTTCCATTTATTTACTTTGAACTTTGAACTTGGAACTTTGAACTTTATGATGAGTCCTATATCCTACGTTCATTTTAACTATTAACTATAAACTATTAACTATTACTTGAACATCAGTTCTGTAGCTATGCAGCGAGCCTCAGCATCGGTCTGCAAATAGACATCGAGGTCGGGATTACTGTCGAAAGTAGCCTTCGCCATCGTCTCTTCGATGATATCAGCCATCTGAAGGAAGCCACACTCACCTTTGCGGAAGCCGACATTCACTATCTCGTTGGCTGCATTCACGATACATGACATATTACCCACCCTTTCTGATGGCATCGAAAGCCAGTTGCAGGCACTTGAACTTCTGATAGTCAGGCTTGAAGAACTGCAAATCCTGCGTCTTGAAGAGGTCGAGACGATCGCCATTCAGATGCAGACGCTGAGGGAAAGAGAAGGCATACTGGATAGGCAGACGCATATCTGGTACACCCAACTGAGCCTTAACAGTACCATCAACAAACTGAACGGCACTATGCACAACGCTCTGCGGATGGATAAGCACCTCAATCTTGTCAGCCGGAACCCCAAAGAGCCATTTAGCTTCTGTCACCTCGAAGCCCTTGTTCATGAGCGAAGCCGAATCGATGGTTATCTTGGCACCCATATCCCAGGTAGGATGCTTGAGGGCATCGGCAGCAGTCACCTTCTCCAACTGCTCGTGGGTATAATTGCGGAAAGGACCACCCGAACAGGTCAGAAGAATCTTCTCTACCTCGTTGTCGCCCTCACCCACCAGACTCTGGAAGATGGCACTATGCTCGCTGTCAACAGGGAGGATAGGCACATGATATTCCTGTGCAAGATTACAGATCAGCTCACCCGCTACCACCAGCGTTTCCTTGTTGGCAAGACATATCTTCTTGCGCGCCTTGATGGCATGGATGGTTGGTTCCAGGCCCGAGAAGCCTACCATGGAAGCCAGCACCATATCGATAGGCTCAGCCTGTACGATATCGCAAAGCGCCTGAGCACCGGCATAAACCTTGATATCAGGCTCATCACTGAGCATATCTTTCAGCTCCTCGTAGCGAGCCTCATTGGCTATGACCACAGCAGCCGGATGGAACTTGCGAGCCTGCTCGGCAAGTTCCTGCACTCGGTTGTTGGCGGTGAGGCAATATACCTCGTAAAGGTCACTGTGCTGCTCAATGACATCAAGCGCCTGTGTACCGATACTTCCCGTAGAACCGAGAATACATATCTGTTGTTTCTTCATTTACTTTGAAATTATTAACTTTGAACTTAGAACTTTATGATTAGTAAAGCAAATGAATTCTTCACTCTTCACTTTATAAGTCGAGCAATCCTTCCGGAATCGTCATTCTGATTTCTTTCTTTTCAGCGCTCACCTCTTCGATGAGGTCGTTGCTGGCAGGGATCAGGATTTCATCACCTGCATCGGTTGTTACCTCGAAAAGAAGGTTGAGGGTGGAATCGTCTACATGTTCTATGGTACCTACCACCTTGCCGCTTACGGCATCTACCAGATGGAAACCGATGATTTCTGCCCAGCTCATGTTCTCTTCATCACTGTCAGAGAGATGACGTGGGAAGAAAACCTCGCAACCGGTATAGTTGCGTGCCTGCTCTTGGGTATCGATATCCTCAAACTTCACGAGCACATTCTCATCGTTCTTAAACCGATATTCCTCTAAATAGAAAGGCACGAGGATGCCATCGATGTCGAGTACCAGGTACTCGGCATCTACACGGTCGAAAACATCATCTGTAATGGCGAAAGTTATCTCGCCCTTCACGCCATGAGGTTTTCCCAACTTACCTATTTTATATACTTCGTCACGTCTAATCATATTACTTGGAACTTTGAATGAACTTTGAACTTTGAACTTTATGATTAGTAAAGCCGTTGAATTCTTCACTCTTCGTTCTTCACTTATCTATTCACTGACACGGGTAATCTTGGCACCCAGCGCATTAAGGCGATGCTCGATATCCTCATAACCACGGTCTATCTGGGCGATATTGGCAATGCGGCTGGTACCATTGGCACTCATGGCAGCAATCAGCAGGGCAATACCGGCACGGATATCAGGACTGGTCATTCTGCCAGCACGCAGTTTAATCTTATGGTCATGACCAACCACCACAGCACGGTGAGGATCACAGAGAATAATCTGCGCACCCATATCAATCAGTTTATCCACGAAGAAGAGGCGACTCTCGAACATCTTCTGATGGAAGAGAACGCTGCCGCGAGCCTGGGTAGCCACTACGAGGAGCACGGAAAGAAGGTCAGGAGTGAGTCCTGGCCAAGGGGCATCGGCAAGCGTCATGATGGTGCCGTCAATAAATGAATCGATGACATAATGTTTCTGTTCTGGAATCACAAGGTCATCGTCCTCTATCTTTATCTTCACACCGAGGCGGCGGAATGCATCAGGAATAATACCCAAATCCTTGACAGACACATTCTTGATGCGCACACCTTCGCCACACATTGCCGCCATGCCGATGAACGAACCTACCTCAATCATATCAGGCAAGATGCGATGCTCGGCACCATGCAGTTTATCAACACCCACGATGGTGAGCAGGTTGCTGGCGATGCCGCTGATCTGAGCGCCCATCGCATTGAGCAGATGGCAAAGCTGCTGGATATATGGTTCGCAAGCTGCATTATAAATGGTGGTAGTGCCCTTTGCCAATACAGATGCCATGATGATATTGGCGGTACCGGTAACCGAAGCCTCATCGAGCAACATATAGCAGCCCTTCAGTTTCTTTGCCTGTATCTGATAAACATTACGCTCATCATCGTGAACGAAGTTGGCGCCCAGATACTTGAAGCCCAGGAAGTGGGTATCCAGACGGCGACGACCTATCTTATCGCCACCCGGCTGAGCTATGGTAGCCTTGCCACATCTACCGAGCAGCGGACCTATCATGAGCACACTACCACGAAGAGAAGAACATTTCTTCACAAACTCCAGACTGTCGAGATAATCGAGTTTCAACTCATCACTTTGGAATGTATAGTCGTGACGACTGTGCTTGGTTACCTTGACACCTATCTCCTGGAGCAACTTAATCAGGTTGTTCACATCCAGGATGTCCGGCACGTTGGTGATGCGCACAGGCTCGTCGGTAAGGATTGTGGTACAGATAACCTGCAGGGCCTCGTTCTTGGCGCCCTGAGGTGTGATAGTACCTTTGAGCGGATGACCGCCCTCTATGATGAAAGACTCCATAAGCTTGTCTACTATATATAATAATGTGGATTACTTTTTCTTCTTATTATTTACATTCTTAGGCTGCGCCTCAATCTTCTCGAAAACGAAGGTATCGAGATCGAGTTGGATGTTGCCATCGGTAAAACGTGCCAGATCGGAAGCTACCTTGGCTACATCGCTGGAGCCATGACTCCAGGTTACCAGGTCGCGATGCATCTGGTTGGCAGTAAGCTCCACGAGTTTATCGCGCTCCTCACTTGGTTCCATCGTCTTCAGCTTTTCGAAAATCTCGAAGAGCATAGCTCCATAATGGCGCACCGGGATGTGCTGCATAGGATATGGCAAAGGCTCCGGCTTGGTTGCTATCTTCACAGCATCCGATACATCATAAGGGAAATCGATGTCGAGCTGGAAATTGCTCATGATGGCAAGCTGGTCCCAGAGTTTCTGCTCATGATCCTCTACCCCTCTGTTCTCAGGGAACATACGGTCCATGACTGCAATAATGGTCTCTGCACAGCGCTGGCGCTCTTCACGATCGGTAAGCGTCAGACAATGGTCTACCATCTGCTGAATCTCACGGCCATACTCAGGCAGAATGAGCTTAGCTCTCTGGGTATTATAGTCTAATCCTTCTATATTCATTCTTACATATTTTATATAATAAATAATTCTAGAGCAGTTTCTTTGGCATCTTAGCCACGAAATCCTTGAGATAGAAAGGCACGAAATATGCCACATCTTCGAACTTGCCCTCTACAAAACGCTTCTCTGCCAGCGGAGCCATATTCTTAGCCAAAGGCTCAATGCCCTCTACGAGGTGAGCATTCGGATGGTTGATGGTCTCCATACACTTGGCAGCGCCATTTCCGAAGAAGTACACATGGTGCTGGTCCAGATATTCCTTGTAGGTATCAGCATCCACAATATCAGCCTGAATAGGGCGAACCACCTTCAGGGCGCGGTCGAGCACTTCGGCATATACCTCCATGCGGCGGGCATCGAGCATAGGTACGATGAGAGCGTCTTCCTCCTCAGGATGTTCGCCAAGCAATACAGGCACTGCCATCAGTTCGAGTGTTGGAACAGCGATGAGTTTCACACCGCGACCATAACAGATGCCCTTCGCCATACTCACACCGATACGCAATCCGGTATAGGAACCCGGACCACAACTTACCGCCACAGCCTCTAGCGGAAGACCATGAGAATCGAGGAAATCAAGAGCCTCATCCACAAACACACCCAACTTAACAGCATGGTTCGGACCTGTGTGATCTTCCTGGTTGAAAATCACCTGTCCACTATCACTAATTGCCACTGAGCACACGTCCGTACTCGTCTCAATATTCAAAATACACGACATAATTAAAAAATATATTCTTAAATAAGGTGCAAATATACTCATTTTCTCGCTTTTTTTTGTACTTTTGCAGAAATTTAACGCGAAAGATTATATGATACAGTCAATGACAGGCTTCGGAAAAGCTACCGCGGCCTTTAAAACAAAGAAGATTAATGTAGAGATAAAGTCATTAAATAGCAAGACGCTTGACCTCTCTACTCGTATTGCTCCGCTCTATAGAGAGAAGGAGATGGAAATCCGTCAGTATATCTCTAAAAATCTAGAAAGAGGCAAGGTTGACTTCGCCATCTGGATTGATAAGGATGCTACTACAGATGCCACTCCTATCAACGCGGCGCTTGTACAGAATTATTACCAGCAAATCAAGAAGATTTCGGCTGAAACAGGCATTCCTGATCCAACCGACTGGTACAGCACTCTGTTGCGTCTTCCTGATGTAACAACGAAGACGGATGTGGAAGAATTGAGCGATGAGGAGTGGGAAGTGGCAAAAAATGCAATTTGCGAGGCTGTGAACCATCTCGTAGCCTTCCGCAAGCAGGAAGGAGCCGCTCTTCAGAAGAAATTTACTGAGAAAGTGGATAACATCCAGGCGCTCCTGGCTAGCATCGAACCATACGAGAAGGCTCGCGTGGAGAAGATCAGACAGAACATCGTTAACGGCCTGCAGCAGATTCCGAATGTGGATTACGACAAGAACCGCCTGGAGCAGGAACTCATCTACTACATCGAGAAGCTCGACATCAGCGAGGAGAAGCAGCGCCTTGCCAACCACCTGAAGTATTTCCGCGAGACCATGAATGAGGAAGGTCATGGTGTAGGAAAGAAACTCGGTTTCATCGCACAGGAAATGGGACGCGAAATCAACACCACCGGCTCTAAGAGCAACCAGGCTGAGATGCAGAACATCGTGGTGAAGATGAAGGACGAACTGGAGCAGATCAAGGAGCAGGTGCTGAATGCCCTCTAAACAAGAGACAGGCACCTTCTCTCTCCCCAAAAGCCCCCTCAAAAGCCCCCTCAAGTGGCGTTTTTGAAAGCCTCGCTCCCGTTCCAGGCGATTCCATCGCCTGTCCAAAAAGCCCCCTATCAAACAGCAAATAAAGAAAAGAAGAATAAAAAATGAAGAACGGATTGTTAATTTTCAGCGCCCCATCGGGCAGCGGTAAGAGCACAATAGTAAACTGGCTGATGAAAGAGCACCCGGAATTGAAGCTGGCTTTCTCTATCAGCTGTACCTCTCGTGCTCCGCGCGGTACAGAACAGAATGGTGTAGAGTATTTCTTCCTCTCTCCAGAGGAATTCAAGGCTAAGATTGAGGCTGACGAGTTCCTGGAGTATGAGGAGGTTTACCAGGACAGATTCTACGGCACCCTAAAGTCACAGGTAGAAAACCAGCTTGCCAAGGGCGAGTCGGTGATTTTCGATGTTGACGTAAAGGGTGGTGTAAACATCAAGAAGTTTTATGGCGAGCGTGCCTTGAGCATCTTTGTCCAGCCACCTTCGGTAGAGGAATTGCGCCGCCGTCTGGTGGGTCGCAATACTGATGCGCCTGAGGTGATTGAGCAGCGCCTTGCCAAGGCAAGCTATGAGTTGACCTTCGCCCCTCAGTTTGACCACGTGGTCGTAAACGATGACTTGGAGAAGGCTCAGCAGGAGGTTTATCAGCTCGTCAAGGCCTTCCTAGACGCAGAGTAAGAAATGAAGAAGGTAGGAATCTTTGGCGGTAGCTTCAACCCCATCCATACGGGCCATATCGCATTGGCGAAAAGCCTTTGCGAGAAGGCCTGCCTGGACGAGGTGTGGTTCATGGTTTCGCCCATGAACCCATTCAAGAAGACCGCTACCGACTTGCTCGACGACCAGCTGCGCCTGGAAATGGTAGAAAAAGCGCTGGAGCACGAGCCACAACTGAAGGCATGCGACTATGAGTTCCGCCTGCCTAAGCCATCTTATACCTGGCATACGCTGCAAGCCATCAGCAAGGATTACCCGGAAAACGAGTTCACCCTGCTGATTGGTGGCGACAACTGGGCAGCTTTCGACAAGTGGTACCACCACGACGACATCCTAGCCCACTATCCCATCGTGGTTTATCCGCGCCAGGGAGCCTGCATAGGCAATGTACCAGAAGGCGTTACCATCGTAGAAACTCCACTGCTCAACATCAGCAGCACGGAAATCAGAAAGCGTATCAAAGAGGAGGAAAGCATCAGGGGAATGGTGCCGGAATGCATCGAGCAACTGGCTGTCAGAAACTACAGGCAGCTCTAGGCATCCCTCTCTCCGAAAACGCTTAAAATCATATTTAAACAACAAACAGCAAAAAATGAGTTGGAAAGAAATCATTAAGAAGTGTCTGAACGTGGCTTCTGCGCCGATTCGCAGAAATGCCAACTTCTTTGTGTTCATGTACCTGCTGGGCATGATCAGTTCTATCGTGACTACACCAGCCAAGGGGACTTTATACGACAACCTGTTCCTAGAACTCTTTGTCGACCTCTATGTTGTGTGTGCCGTTGTCGCCATCTTCCCCAAGAAGGTGCGCTGGGGGCTGCGTGCCGTACTATACCTTATATTATATAGTACAGCTGCCGCCGACACCTATTGCTACGTGAATTTCGGCTCTACGCTCAACCCTTCTATGCTGATGCTGGTGGGCGAGACCAACAGTTCGGAGGCTAGCAGTTTCCTCTCAGCCCTCATCTCTGCCGAGGTTCTCTTCAGTAGTGTGGGCTGGATCCTGCTTCTCGCTCTCATCCAGATTCTCATCGCCATCTTCCGCAAGCAACTCATCAAGCTATACGTTTTCATCATTACCGTTCTGGAGTTGGCTTCTGTCAAGAAACGGCTGATGGCTATCCCCCGCATGACTGCAGCCATGCCTGCCAGCTTCGGAATCCTATGCCTCATCATCTTCATCATAGGATGCTGCACCTCCTGGCACAACAAGATGGCTTACCATAAACTCATGAACGGTAGAACAATAGGCGAAGTAGAGCATATCCTGACAGAAAAGGATCATGCTGTTCTCTATCTGCCTGTCTACCGACTCCAATTCAGTATCTATGCCAACCAGCTGGCTGCGCATCAGATTACCCAACTCATTCATGCTGCCCACGAGGTAAAGGTTGACAGTTGCAGCTACCGCTCGCCAAACATCGTGCTGATTATCGGCGAAAGCTTCGGCCGCCATCATTCCCAGCAGTACGGCTATTTTATGGATACCACTCCACAGCAGGTAGCCTTGGAGAAATCGCGCAAACTCACCAAGTTTACCGATGTGGTAACCTGCTGGAACCTGACCAGTTTCGTTTTCAAGAACATGCTCTCTACCCATGTGGTAGGCGAGAAAGGCGAATGGTGCGACTATCCGCTCTTCCCTGAAGTGTTCCGAAAGGCAGGCTACAACGTAACCTTCATCACCAACGAATTCCTGCCACAGGCAAAGGAGGCGGTTTACGACTTCAGCGGCGGTTTCTTCCTGAACAACCCGGAACTGAGCAAACTCCAGTTCGACCATCGCAACACCCAGCTCCACGACCTGGACGACGGATTGCTGAAGGATTATGATGACAGTCTGAAGAACTTCCAGAAGGAGCACAACCTCACCATCTTCCACCTGATGGGCCAGCATGTAAACTATAAGCAGCGCTACCGCACAAAGCAAGCCCGGTTCTGGGCAAGCAGTTATGAAGACAAGCGCCCTGAACTGACCAATGCCCAGCGCAAGATGCTGAGTCATTACGATAACGCCACCCTCTACAACGACTCTATCGTAGCCCAGATTGTAAAGCGTTTCCAAAAGCAGGATGCAATCATCATCTACGTGCCCGACCATGGCGAAGAATGCTACGAAGAGAACCGAGGCTTCATCTGCCGTAACCATTCTGCAGAAATCGACTGGCCGCTGGCTCACTATGAGTTTGAAATTCCGTTCTGGATATACTGTTCGCCAAAATATATCAGGAATCACCGCGACATTTACCGTCAGATACGCAAAGCTAAGGACAAGCGTTTCATGACCGATGCCCTGCCTCATCTTCTGTTGTATCTGGCTGGCATTGAGACACCTACCTATAAGGAGGAATATAACATCCTGAGTCCGAAATATGACGAGATGCGACCACGTATCCTCAAAAACTCTGCCGATTACGACAAACTTCGTGATGCGCATCTGGAAAAGATAAAAAAGGAAGAAAGTAAAAAGGTAAAAAAGAAAGAAAGGAGAAACTGATTATGAATAGTGCTATTCTATCACGCCCGGCATGCAATGCCCTGAGAGGACTCGCCATCATCGGCATCTTCTTGCATAACTACTGCCATTGGCTGGGACCTATTATCAAGGAGAACGAGTATCAATACTTCCAGCACAATGTTGACTGGCTGAACCAGGTAATGGTCAGCATGGATCTCAACCTGCCTGTACACCTGCTCTCGTTCTTCGGCCATTACGGTGTGCCCGTATTCCTCTTTCTGAGTGCTTACGGACTGGTGATGAAATATGAGGCTAAACCTCATCTCTCTACCGAACAGCAGACCAGAATGTACAACATCTCGGGCAAGAAACTTACAGGAAGCATCAACTGGCGCGAACCGCTCCACTTTATCCGCTATCACTATCTGAAGCTCTTCAAGATGATGATAGTAGGTTTCGTAGCATTCACGATGCTCGACCTTATCACGCCTGGCTCTCACCACTATGCAGCGCTCGACATCGTTGCGATGCTGGGCATGTTCAATAATGTATTGCCAAATCCGGATAACATCATCTGGCCGGGTCCGTACTGGTTCTTTGGTCTGATGCTGCAACTTTACATCGTCTATCGACTGCTGCTCTATCGCCGCCATTGGGGATGGACCGTAGGATTGATGGCCATCTGCATCGTCATCCAGCTCCTCCTGGGCTTTGACAATCCTGAGAGTGAAGTGATGAACCGCTACCGCTACAACTTTATGGGCGGCATGCTGCCATTCGGTTTGGGCATACTCTATGCCAGATATGGCGAAAAGATACTCATGACGTTCCATTCACCTATCACCAACTTCTTTGGCTGCATCTTCTGCATCTCGCTTATTTATAGTCTGAGCGGCAGCATGGTTGGCTGGACCTTCGTGCCTTTCTTCTTCTGTCTGCTGAGCGTATTGGTAGCCGACCTACTCCAGAACATCAGCTGGTTATCAGGTATTTACAAGGTATTAGAGTGGATGGGCTGCATCTCCGCCGCCCTCTTCGTATGCCACCCTATCACCCGCAAGATATTCATCCCTATCAGCCGTCAGGGCGACATCTATGCTGGTCTGCTCCTCTACATCATATCGAGCATCTGCCTGGCTTGGCTCTTCACCCAACTGATGAAGAAGATTCCAAACCCGAAATATTAAAAGAAAATCATGAAGATAAAAGATATAGAACTGGCGAATATCAGCCGGTTTCGCGGCGAGTTGATGGGAGCAGCCATGCTGTTCATCATCCTCTTTCATGTGGCATTGCCTAGAGAAAATGCCTTTTTCGGGCTTCGCAGAATGGGCAATGTCGGTGTAGACATGTTCCTCTTTCTCAGCGGAATAGGTCTCTGGTTCTCGTGGATGAAGAATCCTTCTGCCAAGCATTTCTTCATCCGCCGTTATCTGCGCATCTACCCTACCTGGCTCATCATAGCCTGCCTCTTCTATATCCCTTCTTTCCAGGGCGGAAGCACCTGGAACTGGATCTATCTCTTTGGCGAAATAACCATAAACTGGGGGTTCTGGCTGCATGATGAGCTCAACTTCTGGTACATCCCGGCTACGATGATGCTCTATCTCTTTGCCCCTGCCTACATGGAACTCATCAAGCGCCATTCTATCTACCGCTGGCTGCCGGTGGTGATGATCATGTGGTGCATCCTGGTACAATATGTCACCCCGATACATCAGGCTGTAGGACATCTGGAGATTTTCTGGAGCCGCGTGCCTATCTTCTTCATCGGCATCAACATGGGTGAGATGGTAAGACAGAAACAGACGCTCGACGGCACTTCGATATGGATGATATGGCTCATGTTCCTGATGACGCTGCTGGCGAGCATATTCCTGGAACAGGAGAAGCATGGCATGTTTCCGCTCTTCCTGGAACGCATGCTCTATATCCCGCTCACCATCACCAGCATCCTGCTGCTGAACCGCATCTTCCGCCGCACCCCGAGCTGGTTTAACAAGGGTTCATGTTTGTGGGAGCGCTGAGCTTGGAGTGTTATCTGCTCCATATCCACTTCGTGCTGAAATACATAGAACCGCATCACTTGGGCTATTGGCCTACTTTCTTCATCTGCATAGGCATCACCCTGCCTGCAGCATGGATTCTGAGCAAGATAGCCGGATGGATTTCTAAAGAGTTATCTAAGTTTATCAAGTAAAAAAGGAGTTTATTTATTAAGAAAATTGGAGTTTTATGAACGAGAATAAATTGGAAGACAGTAAAGGTTTTGCTGCGCTGCTGCAACTGGTTCGCCCGAAGCAATGGATCAAGAATGGCTTTATCTTCTTACCGCTGTTCTTTGGCGGCGCCCTGTTGCATACAGATGCTCTGCTGGCGGGTCTGATTACTTTCTTCGCCTACAGTTTTGCCGCATCGAGCATCTATTGTTTCAACGACATCTTTGATGTAGAGGCCGACCGCCGCCACCCGGTCAAGTGCCATCGTCCGATAGCATCGGGGGCGGTCAGCATCAAGCAGGCATACGGACTGATGTTCCTGATGTTTGCCCTCTCTATGGGTGTATGCAGCCTGCTCGGCTCATGGGAGACGATGGGAATCATCATCTTCTATTGGCTTCTGAATCTCGGCTACTGCGCCAAATTCAAGCAATATGCCATCATCGATGTGTGTATCGTGGCTTTCGGTTTCGTACTCCGTCTGCTGGCAGGTGGTGTAGCAACGGGCATCGTACTCAGTAAGTGGATTGTGCTGATGACCTTCCTCATCACCCTCTTCATGAGTTTTGCCAAGCGCCGCGATGATGTGCTGCGCATGGAGAAGACGGGCGAGGCTCCCCGCAAGAATACCATCCGCTACAACCTCACCTTCATTAACCAGGCTATCACGATTACGGCTTCCGTAACCCTGGTATGTTACATCATGTATACGGTGAGCCCGGAGGTGATTGATAATTTCCATACTGATTATCTCTATCTTACGAGTGTCTTTGTGCTGGTCGGTTTGCTGAGATACATCCAGATAGCCGTGGTAGACCAGAAGAGTGGTGACCCTACGAAGATTATCCTGCGCGACCGCATTACACAGTTTATCGTGCTCGCCTGGTTGCTCTCCTTCCTGATCCTTATTTATATCGTATAAGAAAATGAAGAAGAAAATATATTGTTTCGATTTCGACGGAACGCTGACAACAAGCGATACCCTGCTGGAATTCATCAGATATGCCAAGGGTACCGGTCGGTTTCGGATGGTTTTCCTGATGTACAGTCCGCTCCTGGTACTGATGAAGCTGCATCTCTTTCCCAACTGGAAGGCGAAGCAACTCATCTTTGCCCATCTTTTTGCCGGCATGCGTATCGAGAAGTTTGATGCGCTCTGCCGCGATTTTGCCGAAGAATACCAGCATCTGTTGCGCCCCAAAGGTGTCACGCTGGTACACGAAGCCCTGGTTGCAGGTGCTCAGGTTTTCATCGTGAGTGCCAGCATCGACAATTGGGTCTGCCCGTTCTTTAAAGTTCGCGGCCTAGATGGAGTCGGGGTTTTAGGTACCCAGATAGAAGTGATTGACGGCAGACTTACCGGCAAGTTCAAGAGCAACAACTGCTATGGCGAGGAAAAGGTGCACCGCATCTGCGAGGCACTGACCACCTCCACCAATGCCTACGGTACCCTCTCATTATCTTTCGACCGCGTGCAATACGAGATAGAAGCATTTGGCGACAGCCGAGGCGATAAGGAGATGCTCGCCTTCGCCAACAAAGGACATTACAAGCCCTTCAGAATTTAGAAACGCATAACGGAAGACAGGAAAGCCTAACGGAGTCGCGAACCATCTTGCCAAGTACCCATGTACGGCGAAACGCCGTATCAAGTATACCAACTTACTGACTTACAACACATTAACTTGTTATGAAACAAAGGAATACAGACATCGACTGGATAAGAGCCATACTCATTATTCTCATGATATTGATTCATATCGTGAGCTTCAGCAACGCATACCCCCAGCTCAAGGCAGGCATTCTCTCGTTCATGATGCCTACCTTCCTCATCATCACGGGCTATCTCGTGAATATCGAGAAAAGCCCAAAGGAGATGGGAAGATACCTGATATGTCTCGCTTTGCCTTACGTCATCATGGTAACCGGTTTCTCTGTACTCTCCTATTTCATGCCGGTGAGAGATGGCATCACGGAACTGTCACTCTCTCAGATTTGTGAGAAGATATTCGTTACTTCCATCGGTCCCTATTGGTTCATCCAGACCATGATTATCTGCGGCATTCTCTATTACGTCAGTTTCAAGGGAGCAACCTGGGGAACCCTCAGACAGGGAAAAACGACGATGAGCACCACCACAAGCCTCTTTATCTTCGCCACCCTACTCCTGCTCCTGTCCAAGACACCCGCTCTTTCGCCCAGTGCCGCCACCTATTATTTCATCGGAGCGGTACTCAGACAATGCCATATCGGCTTTGACAGAATTTTCCGTCCTTCACCGGTTGCCCTGCTGCTCTGGATCAACTTGCTGGGCTTGGAAGAATGGTATGACTGGGGCACGCTCGCCATCGTCTTCTCCTGCTGGTGCTGCATTTCATCCCTGATGTGGATACACAGCCTCATCAAACGCCTACAGGATAATGTCAGCGTCCGAAAGACAGAAGACACCTTATTATATATGGGGCGCAACACGCTGCCCATCTACCTCTTCCACCCCATCTTTACTATGGCAGCCAAGTTCTATCATCCCCTCTTTAACTGGGACAGGAGCGAAATCTGTTTTGCCCTCGTTACCATCTTCATCGCCATTGCCGGAAGCATCGGCATCGCCAAGATGATGGAGAAGACCCATCTGGCTTATCTCTTCGGAAAAGGAAAGATGCTGAGATAAATAATACCAGGATATATTTGGTAATTTGGAGATTTTAAAGTACTTTTGCAACATGAATATCAAGAACAAGATAAATAATATGGATGATGCCAAGCGAGAGAAGCTGGGCGAAGTCATCAGATTCGGAATCGTAGGCGGACTGGCTACGGTACTGCAATATGTCATCTACCTGGCTATGATGCCGGCGCTGGCACATTTCATCCCCAACATGGGCGACCACAGTCTGGCTACCACAGCCAACACCATCGCCTACATCGTGAGTTTCATCTTCAATTTCATCGCCAGTACCCGCTATACCTTCAAGGTAAAGGCGAATGCCAAGCGCGGAGCAGGATTCACCCTCTCCCACATCGTCAACTACTCGATGCAGACCCTCTGCCTCAACCTCTTCGTAGGCTTGGGTCTAGCCAAACAGCTGGCTATGATACCCACCCTCTGCATCTGCATCCCGGTAAACTTTCTCCTGGTAAGGTTCTTCCTGAAGAAATAAGGGGATTCCCAAAACACGATAAAAGAAAGATATGAAAAAGATATTCGATATTTTTAAAATCAAGAAAGAGGAAAGAGTTTCAGCACTCGCCGCACTCATCATAGCATGTGCCCTCAATGCCCTGACTGTCATCAAATACCACAGCCAGTTCTCGCAGATTACAGATAATTATCACAAACTCTTTGTCAAGACCTTCCATGTGGCAGGTTTCGACCCGCTTACCTATAGCATCGTATCTCACTGGGACACAGAATATAACGTATACCGCCACCCGCTGCTGGCGTTCTTCATGTATATCCCGAATCAGATAAATCAAGGATTGATAATGCTTACCGGCATCAACTGCGTTCAGCTTGTCGTGGGAGCTATCCTGGTGTTCTGCGCCTTCTATTCTTTCATTTTCCTTTATCGTATATTCAGAGAAGTGATTGGTACAGAGCGCTTTGATGCCAATCTGCTCTCTGCCTTCTATTTCTCTTTTGCCTATGTGATGGTTTCAGCGATGGTACCCGACCATTTCATCATGTCGATGATCATACTCCTCTGTACCCTGTATATCACAGGCGTATGCATGAAGAAAGGCAGACAGCTTACCATCTGGCAGACTATCCTGCTCTTTGTATTTACAGCGGGCGTTTCGCTCAACAATGGTCTGAAGACCTATCTTGCCGCCCTTTTCACCAACAGCAGAAAGTTCTTCAGCATCAAATACTTCCTGATAGGAGTCATCCTTCCTGCCGCACTCATGTGGGCTTTCGCCAGATGGGAATACCGCACCTTCGTATGGCCTAAGGAGATGGCAAGACACGAGGCTAAGATGAAGAAAAACAAGGAAGCCACAGCCAAGATTTACCAGCAATACCGCGACAGCACTGGCGTGAAAGACTCGGCAAAGGTAGAAGCTGCCGTCAGGAAAATCATCAAGGATAAAGCGCATGCCAAATATGTTCGTGACCATAAACAGATATGGAACAAGAACACGGGCAAGCCTATCGCCAAGGGCGAATTCATGAACTGGACCGACAAGACGACCTCCCGCTCACAAACTCTGGTCGAGAATTTCTTCGGTGAAAGCATCATGCTGCACCAGCAGAACCTTCTGGGCGATGTATTGCGCAACCGTCCGGTTATCGTGAAATACCAGTCTGCGGTCAATTATGTGGTAGAGGCATTCATCGTTGTGCTTTTCTTACTTGGCATCCTCGCCGGAAGAAAATCAAAGTTCCTATGGCTCACCCTGACATTCTTCCTGATGGATGCTGCCCTCCATATCGGTTTGGGCTTCGGCATCAACGAGGTATATATCATGACTGCCCACTATATGTATGCCCTTCCTATCGCCATCGCCTTCCTGGCGCTCAAGGCTAAAGGAAAGAGCCGGAAATGGGCTTTCAGAGGATTGATGCTCGCCATCACCCTCTATCTGTGGATCAGCAACGGATACCTGCTGGTAGGCTATATGTTAGGATAAAGCCCCATAAGAAGCCTTTATCCAGCGGATGATATCCTCATGCTTCATATCAAACTTACGGGCAAAGAGGCGGTTGCTTTGTTCCAGCTCCTCTTTGTCTGCTATAGTCCAGACGTATGGATTGCCCCGTTTCCAGTCGATAAGTCGCATACATCCTTCGTATTCATCCTTTTCAGAATACAGGACAGCCCGGAAAGCGGGCTGATTCCATACCAGGGTCTGCAGGAAGAACTCATCAGGGCAGAAAGTATTATTGAATCTTTTCAACACAAACGGCTTCTGGCTCACCACATACTCCACGCATGCCTGCGTGATGCTCACCCAGTTGGCTCCCTTAGCAAAATCCATTTTCTGGCGATGCAGGAAAGGCATAAGCAGCATCGAAAGATATTTATTCAGTCGCCTGGTAACGGCATTCAAAGCCCCATACTTCGAGCGGGTAAGACTGGTAAATAGCCAATAACGCATCATCTTCCGGCGGCAATCCCATTCAAATTCCTCGCCATGATTGATGCCCACAAACTCCTTACCCTGATGCTCCTCAAAGAACTGATGGATGTAATCCTGCGATTTGATAGGTAAATCCTGACCACTCAGCAGATGGTAGTAGGCATAAGGGCCATGCTTCAAAGCCTCCTCGAAAAGCACATACTCCGCCTTAATCTGGCTCAGATTTCCCCAACGCACATCCACCCTCTGTTCCAATAAAAAGAGGCGTGCCTTAGAAAGAATCAGCGGTTCAGCACCATCCAGCATATCCGACTTCCGGTCGATATGCAGAAATATATCATTGCGCTCATCATCGAGCATCGACAGCAATACCCTGAGAAGCGGTAAACTGCCATGAGCCATTATCAAAAAAGCATGTTTCATTGTCATTATTTATCTTTATTATCCAACTGTCCGTCCTGATGACTTTTTCATCATCATTGCGACAAAGATACACCAAATAAAAGAGAATACAAAATAAAACTCCGTTTTTATCAGAAAAAAGACACAAAATAGAGCCTTTCTTTTTGAATATTCAGAAAAAACAATTACTTTTGCAGCGCTAAGAAGGAGATGCGGCATGCATCAGCCCAGCAAAAAAATAATCAGAGAATGAACAATATATTTAGAATTAAAAAAGAAGAAAGGCTCTTTGCCTTGATTACACTCATCGTTATCATCGCCTTTAATGTGCTGATGATAACCTATCATTTTGATGATTTCGGCAAACCGAAAGCAGGATTCTGGACGCTCTTCACCAAGAACTTTCAGATTTCAGGTTTCGACCCCTACACCTACCTTACCCTCTCGAAGTGGAAGGTGTATTACACGGAGTATCGCCATCCCATGCTCCCTTTCTTCCTCTATCCTTTCTCGCTACTGAACGGCTGGCTGATAGAACTCACCTCCCGCAACTGGGCAACTACCATCGTGGCGGTGATGATGACATTCTTCTCCACCTACTCCACCCTCTTCTTCAGAAGAATCTTCAGAGAGGTGATGCAGCTGAAGGCTATAGACAGCAATGTGCTCACTGCGATGCTTTTTTCCTTTGCCTACGTGCTGCTCGTCACCTTTGTGGATGACCATTTCGGCATGTCGCTTTTCTTCCTGTCGATGACACTTTATATAGCCGGCAAACAGCAGAAGGAACACCAGGGTATGCCTTGGTGGCAAACCGCCCTGCTCTTTTTCTTCACGGCAGGCATCACGCTGAGCAATGGCGCCAAGACCTTCCTTGCCGCCCTCTTTACCAATGGCAAAAAACTCTTCCGCCCGAAATATCTGGCATTGGGCATCATCTTGCCTACCCTCCTGATAGGTGCTGCAGGCATTTATCAGAACAAGGCTTTCATCATTCCGAACCGTCTGGAAGGAGAACGGCTCGTGGCTCAGAAAGCTGCGAAAGACAGTACTTTTAGGGCTAAGATGGAACAGAAGCAAAAACACGATAAGGCCATCGCTGGCAAAAATATCCAGAAACGAGGCATGCTCTCATGGGCAGATATGTCTATCTCCCGTTCAGAATCACTGGTAGAAAACGTTTTTGGCGAATCGCTTATCCTGCACAGAGAACATCTTCTGGAAGATATCCACAGCCACCGCCCGATATTCGTGAAATACCAGACACCCGTTCCTTATATCATAGAGGGTATCATCGTGATTCTGCTGTGTATGGGCTTTTGGATGGGAAGAAGATCGGCCTTTCTCTGGCTCACAGCCTCATGGGTGGCATGCGATGCCTTCATTCATCTGGTCATGGGATTCGGACTGAACGAGGTTTATATCATGGCTGCCCATTGGGCGTTCATCATTCCGTTTGTATCGGATATATCATCAGAAACTGTAAGGAGAAATATCTGCCTTATCTTCGTGGAGGACTCGCCATCATCACCATCTTCCTGTTCTTCTATAACAGCACGCTGATATTCGAGTATCTCACAAGATAAAAAAAGAGAACTCGACAAGATAAAAAAGTATCTTAGATTAAAACCATCATGCTGAAAATAAGTATCTTAACCCCTATCTATGGAGTAGAAAAATATATCGAACAGTGCGCCCGTTCACTGTTCGAGCAGTCGTATGCGTCTATCGAATACATCTTTGTAGATGACTGTACCCCCGATAAAAGTATCGGTATCCTACAATCGCTCCTGAAAGAATATCCGGGAAGAGCACAACAGGTACGCATCATCCACCACGACAGAAACCGGGGCGTGGGAGCTGCAAGACAGACGGCACTGATGGCGGCTACAGGCGACTATCTTTTATTTGCCGATAGCGATGACATGCTGCCGGAAGATGCAGTTGAGAAGCTGGCAAGAAAAGCAGATAGTAGCCATGCCGATCTGATTGATGGCGGCTACCGGGAATGGTGCGATGGTAAAGCTGGAATACTCCAGAAACCTTTTGATGTTTCTGACAAGAAACTGCTCAAACTGCTTGTTTGTCAGAACATCATCACCAACCGGCTGTGGGGCAGAATCTATAAGCGTTCGCTCATCATGGAGCACAGGATATTCTTTGAAGAGGGCATCAACTATGCGGAAGATCTTTTCTGGAATGCCCAGTTCATGTTCTACGGCAAAAAGGTGAACATCGATGATGCGGTATATTATTACCGTACCGACAATGAGAATTCCTACAATCACAACATCTCTGAAAAGAATCTCCTGTCATACTTCAAATCAACCCGCCGACTCATCGATTTCTTCGAGCAGAACGATAAGAAGCATCAGTATCTCAGGAGCCACAGAGATAGGCATCGTCAATGCCTACCGCTGGGCAGCAAACGCACATGTAGCCTTCGAAAAGGTGGATCAGGCACTCGGCTACAAGCCTAAGAGCTGCCTCATCCGACTCATCATCAAGCTCATCAAAAAGGGGGTACCTGTCAAGAGGGTGAATCTTATCTACCTCGCTTACAGAAAGCTATACACTCTTCTAATATCTGCACCTTCAGCAGCTTCATGATACAGAAGTAGATGGTGGCAGAAAACAGCAGACGAACCAGCAGCAGGAGATAGATGTTCTGCAGGCTGCGGGTCATAAAATAGGTAACTACCATCGTGGCTGCCGCACAGAGCATGAATGGCAGTATATCCTTTGCCACATCACGGAACCGCAATCCGGCAACACGCTTCATCATCCACTGCCAGACCAAAAGCCAGGCTATTATAAATAAGGTATAGGCTATCACCATGGTCTGGATGCCATATTGATGACAGAACAACACCAAGGCGAGCAACCCCACTACCTGACCGATGTTGCACCACATATACACATCAGAACGCCCCTTGCTGATGGCAAGATTCTGATAGAGCGTATAAATCGGCATAAAGGCACCGCTCACACAGAGAATCTGCAACAGCGGCACACTGGCTATCCATTTCTCATGAATCGTAATCAGAATGAATTCGCGTGATACCAAAATCAAACCGAACATCAAGGGGAAAGAAAGGAATGCCGTGAAACGGAGCATCTTTCTGAACACCAGCAACTCGCGGTTCTTATCGTCCTGGATAGAAGCCAAGACAGGCTGAGCTATCTGTCCCACCGTATTGGCAACAAACGAATTAGCCTTGGTATCCCAATTGTATGCCTGACTATAGTTACCCACATCATTAATCGGATAGAACCTGCCGAAGACAAAGGTCAGTACATTGTTGCTCACCGTATTGATAATATTGGTAACCAGGAGTTTCACGCTGAATCCAAACATCTTCCTCACCGGTCCGAAATCGATATGAAAGTTCGGGCGCCATCCCGTATAATAATATCTTCCTATATTCAGCACGAGGATAAAGATAACCTGCTGCCAGGCAAGACTCCAGTAAGCCATGCCGTTGAATGCCAGTACCAGTCCCACGACATTCGAACTGATCAGGGCCATGAAATTAACGATGGTAATCTCCTTGTTCATCATGTTCTTCATCATATATCCGTTCTGGGCGATGCCAAACGAAGAGATGAAGAAACTCAAGAACACGAAGCGCGACAGGGAGGTGAGACAGGGCTGATGGAAGAAATCTGCTATCAGCGGCGCACAGAAAAAGAGCACCACATACATGGTAAGACTCACCAGGACATTAAACCAGAACACCGAGTTATAATCGTTATCGGTGGGTTTTCTGATATTCACCAGTGCCTGGGTAAACCCGCTACTCTGCAGATTGCCCGCTATCAGGGTGAATATGGTGAGGATGCCGATGATACCATAATCGGCTGGCGACAACAAACGCGCCAAGAAGATGCCAAAGAGGATATTGAGTACCTGGGTAGAGCCACTGTTCATCGCTCCCCAGAACAATCCCTTGGCGGTTTTTTCCTTTAATGATTCTGCCATCGTTTCTATCTGATAAATATGGAATATTACTTGTTTTTACTTTTTAGAATGCAAAAGTAGCATAAATAGTTTGAAGTTCAAAACTTTTTGCTTACTTTTGCAGCCGTAAAACAGAAAAAGTATGGATATTAAGAACATCAAGAAGGAATGGAACGCCACAATACTCGATATATTGAAGGCATTCATCGACATCTGCAACAAGTATCACCTCAGATATTACTGTTGTGCCGGCACCGCCATCGGAGCCGCCCGTCACCACGGAATGATTCCCTGGGACGATGACATCGACGTGCTGATGCCACGCCCCGACTACGACCGTCTGCTCGAAATCGCCAAACACGAAGACTTTGGCAAATACGAGGTAGTGACTCCCTACAACAACGAATCGTATCCTCTGTATTTCTCCAAACTCGTGAATCGCGAAACCACTCTTATCGAGGAGAAGGAGCGTCCCTGCATCATCGGTCTTTACGTAGATATCTTCCCTCTTGATGCCACCGACGATGACCTGGAAACGGCAAAGGCGCTGTATCGCAAATACTCTAAGACCATCAACCGTCTGAATGCCGTAACCACCCACAATACTTTCTTTGAGTACATCTCCCTACTCCTGCACAAGGAAACCTGGGGCCGCTTTGCCATCAAGACGCTCGCCTTCTTCTGCCGCAGCAAGATGCGCCACAGCCTCATCCAGCAGATGGACGAGATGAGTCACCGTTATGACTTCGATAAGGCGAAGAACGTACTGGTGAATACAGGTTCCTACCACTATAAGGAGATTTTCCCGAAGGAATGGCTCGGCAAGGGCAAGGAATTCCCGTTCGAGGATACCACCGTCTTGCTGCCGGAGCAGGCTGATACCTATCTGCGCCACTTCTTTGGCGACTATATGAAGTTTCCACCCGTAGAACAGAGAGTAGAGAAACACCTTCGCTACTATCTGAACATGGAAAAGCGGGAAACATGGGATGAGATTAAAAGAAAGCTTTAGCCTTCCCTCTCCTCCTGCAAGGTATGTCCGAAACCTTCTTCTACATCAAAGAGCGGTTTCCAGCCTAAAGCCTTGAGTTTATCCGTACTGAAGGTTGCCTTGGTGATAGGCGTGGTATTGCCCTGCTGCGCATCCGCCTCAGGAATATCAAACACCACCTTTCTATCCGCTTTCCGGGCTATCAGCTCTGCCAGTTGGCGGATGGAGATATTCGATTCTGAATGAGCCACATTATAGGCATTTGCCCTCTCGCCATCCAGCAGGAGGCGCAAGATGGCATGGGCGGCATCTACCACATAAAGCCAGGAGCGGAAAGCCTCACCCTTACTCTTCAGGACGATATCCTCACCCTTCAGAACATTGCGGATAAACTGGGCATACACCCTATTGTCACTCTCCGTAAAGCCCGGACCGTAGGTATGACTCAGTCTGGCTATCACCACATCGGCATCATACTCTGCTCCGTATGCCATGCAGAGCGTTTCGGCAGCACGTTTGGAAGATGGATAGCAGGCACGCACCGATGCACAATCCACATAGCCGCTGCTCTTCTCGGTAAATTCAGAGCCATCGCCCTCGCCATAGATTTCACCCGAAGAGATATAAACCATGCGCTGCATGCGGTGACTCAATCCATATTCCAGCAGGTTGGATACGCCGTTGATGTTTGCCTTCATCACCTCTACAGGGTTCTGCTTAAAGAAGTTAGGACTCGCATTGCTGGCTGCATCGATGATGTAATCAGCGCCCTCAGCCAACTCATTATAGACTGGTTCCCCTATCATCCTGTCCATGCTCTTGATGATAGGCTGGGTAACGTCTATCTCTGCAAAGAAGAAAGATTCATCCTCCCAATAGGCAGCAAACTTCTGTCGGGCACGTTCCTTGTTTCTTCCGGCTGCTATCACCTTGTAGCACCGGGCAGGATTCTGCATCAGCACATCAACCACACAGCCTCCTACCAATCCTGTAGCACCAGCCACAAGAATGGTCTTGCCATGCAGACGCTCCAATTCCAAACCTTCCCGGAAAAGGCGCGCAATATCTTCCTTATATGGTGAATTTCCTATCATAACATGTTTATTTTAACCAAGCCTCAGGCTGAACCTTCATCAGTGCCTTCAGTATCTCCAGATCCTCAACGGTGGTTATCTTGATGTTCTTCTCTGAACCAGGCACGATATGCATCTGTCTGCCTCCCAGTTCTGCCATCAGGGTACAGGATGCCACCGAATTGGTGATGCCCTTCTCCTTAGCCTCTTCGTGGGCTGCTATCAGATTGCCCAAGCGGAAGGTCTGGGGTGTCTGGGTACGGATCAGTTTGTCGCGCGGAATACTGGTGTTGGTCGTGAAACCATCTTCGCTCTCCAGGATAGCCTCTCTACATTTGATACCCGTAATGGCATAGCCATACTTCTGGCAGATGGCGATATTGGACGAGATGATGTCTTGCGACAAGAGTGGGCGCACGGCATCATGCACCAGCACCAGGTCGTCATCACCGCATCCCGCCTCTTTCAAGCCATAGATACCATTGTGGATTGACTCCTGACCATTGCTTCCGCCAGGGAATATCCATTTCAGCTTGGTAATGCAGAACTGGTTGGCATACGACTGCAGTACCGTTTCCCAACCTGCCAGACATACCACAGCAATACCCTGAATATCAGGATGCTTCTGAAAAGCCATCATCGTATGGATGATGATAGGACAGTTGTCTACATGCATAAACTGCTTTGGGATGTCCTGTCCCATTCTATTGCCAGAACCTCCGGCTATGATCAATGCATAGTTCATATTCTCTATCTTTAAATTGATTATTTCTGAATGATTCTCCCCGGATTCCCTACCACGGTAGCCCCGTCGGGAATATCCTGGAATACCACAGCACCGGCGCCTATCGTCACGTGGTTGCCGATATGGATGCCACCGAATACCGTGGCGCCGGTATAAATCTTCACGTCATTTCCGATGGTAGGTCTGCCGCCCTTGCCGTTGCCCAGCGTCACCATCTGCAGACAGTAGAAGTCATCACCTATGCTTTCTGCGTTGAGATAGGTGGCATAGCTGTGCTCCAGATGCGCACCCTTCCCGATATGCGGACACCAGATGGTCATCGTACGCTCGGGAGGCAACAGCCAGCTGATGAAAACCGAACGGTATTCGCCCATGCGGTAATAAAACAGATTGCGGAAACTCCTTTCGCGGGTGCATGCCTTAATAAGGTTGAGCACCGTAGGCTTCCTGTCCTGCACCTTCAGCAGGTCGGCATCTATCTCCTTCTTATGGAGCAGATACAAAGCGATATGCGGCAACATGCGCACCGCCGAAGCTGACAATATGATGGTTTGTACTATCGGATTCATGACTCTAAATCTTGTTTTAACATGGTTGCAAAGATACAAAAAATAAAGCAACTAGCATGCTTTTATCCGAAAACAATTGCTCTTTTCACTAAAAATAAGATAATAGAACAGGGTTTGTAGAATTTTAGTCGGTTTTATTGCTAAATAATGTGAATTAAATAGCTTTCCATATAACTTTTCCGTACCTTTGCACAAAGTTATATATAACGATATTTTAGAAGAGGATAAAACAGAACATTATGAAGAGGATATTGATTGTAGAAGACGATTTGGCATTCGGAACAATGATACAGACTTGGCTCAAAAAGAAAGGATTCGATGTAGAAAGGGTAACATCCGTAGGCGCTGCCATCAAAGCGATGGGAGCCGGCGATGCATTCCATTTGGTTCTTTCCGACCTGCGCCTGCCCGACCATGACGGACTGGTATTGCTCCAGCATATCAGAAAGTCCGATGCCCACCTGCCTTTTATCGTAATGACTAGCTATGCAGAGGTTCAGAATGCTGTATGTGCCATGAAATCGGGTGCTACCGATTACGTGGCTAAACCCTTCCATCCCGAAATCCTCTTAGAGAAAATCCGTGAGGCTATCCAGTCGGCTGCTTCTGCGGTTTCAACCCCTCAGCGTGCGGAATCTGCCGCCATGCAGGATGCGCCCCAAGAAGAGCAGCAGGGCGCTACGGAGGTTCCTAGATATATAAAAGGTGAAAGCGAGGCTTCCAAACAGCTCTACGAGTTCGTTTCGCTCGTTGCCCCAACCCCGATGTCAGTGCTCATTCTCGGAGCCAGCGGCACCGGAAAGGAATATGTGGCGCGCAGCATCCATGAACAGAGTCTGCGCAAGGACAAACCTTTCTATGCCATCGACTGCGGCGCCATTCCTAAGGAGGTGGCAGCATCTGAATTCTTCGGATATAAGAAGGGTGCCTTTACCGGAGCCGAACAGGATAAGAAGGGTGCCTTCGAGATAGCTAACGGCGGAACGGTTTTCCTCGATGAGATGGGAAACCTCAACTACGAAGTACAGGTGCAGCTTCTCAGAGCCTTGCAGGAGAGGAAAATCCGTCCGCTGGGCAGCACGCAGGAGATTGATGTGGATATCCGACTCATCTGTGCCACCAACGAGAATCTGGCGCAAGCGGTAGCCGAAGGCAAGTTCAGAGAGGACCTCTATCACCGCATCAACGAGTTTACCATCTACATGCCTGCCCTCAAGGACAGAGGTGCCGATATCTTCCTCTTTGCCAACCTCTTTATCAAGCACGCCAACCAGGAACTGGGCAAGAATGTGCTCGGAATGGATGCCAAAGCCTCCGAAATCATTGCCTCATACGACTGGCCGGGCAACCTGCGCGAACTGAACAATGTGATGAAGCGCGCCACCCTGCTCACCCGTGGCAAGTATATCGGTGCCCAGGAACTGGAGAAGACGATGGCACAGACCTCCACCGCCCGACCGCTCAATATGCAGCTGCACAGCGAACAGTCGGAACAGGAAAGCATCGCCGCTGCCCTGAGAGCCACCCACGGCAACAAGAGCAAGGCAGCCCAACTGCTTGCCATCGACCGCAAGACACTCTACAACAAAATGAAGAAATACGGCATGGAGTAAAACATGCCACACCCCGATTCCCCAATATATTCCACACTATATTGGGGAATTTTTCTACACCTTTTCCCCACTTTCCCCACATCCCGTTTCTGGCACAAAACACCATCAACCCTGATTATCAGATACTTAACCAAATCCATCGATTTTTGGCACGCCTATTGTGATATTATTTAGCGAACTCGCAAATGAGTTTCAGCAAGAGAATTAATAAACAAATAATATTCACAATTAAAAAACAAAAGAATTATGAAAAAGTTAGTATTTGCAGTTATCGCAGCAGTAGCAATGGTATCAGTTAGCAATGTATTTGCAGGTAACAGAATGGTAAGCGTTGCAGGTTCAGAACCAGTAGACACAGTAGCTCCAGCCGACACAACAGCAACACCTGTTGAGACTCCAGCAACAACAGTGGATTCAACCGTAGCAAAGTAAATCCACCTTCAGAAAATAGTAATTACGCGTCGCTTTCAATGAAACAGGAGATAGATGACCAGATTTTGGCATTTATCTCCTGTTTTTGTTGGTTTATATCGCATTTTTGATTAACTTTGCACGCAAATAGCAAAAAGACTCAAAACATTAAAAGATAAAAAGATGCAGCAAACAAACGTTCCTTTCAAGGTAGCCCTGGGTTACATCATCGTCGCCATCGTACTGATTCTGGCGATAGGGCTGGTATATCGCAACACCACAACCGTGCTCGCTATCAACCAGGCAACCCGCGACTATATCGAAAAGCGACAGGCAGCCGACAGCACCATGTCCAACCTGCTCAAGGAGGAACAGACCAATCTGCAGCAGCTTACCCGCGCCATGCAGGGCAAGTCATCCCACAACTATCTGCATGAGAAGATGAACAGCCTCAACAGTGGCGAAGATTCCGTTGTCGTGCATTCCAAGGCACCCAAGACTCATGTGGCAAAGAACACCACCGTAGAGGTGATGAAAACCCGCAAGGGCTTCTTTCGCCGCCTTGCCGATGCCTTCAAGAAGGAACATGCCGAAACGCTCAGCATCAGACGCGACAGCAACCAGGCTGTCACCGATACCCTCTCTACCCCGGTCAACTTAGCCGGAAACGTAGCCGATATCCTGGAACAGATTGACCGCAAGGAGAAGCAGTCTACGCGCGATAACCACGATGCCATCAACCGCGAGGTGAGAGACCTGCAGATAACCAATGCCCGCCTCGCCCTGCGCTCCTCCCAGCAGCTCAACGATATCCACCAGCGCGAACGTCAGGCGATGCAGCAGGCTATCAACCAGGCGATGCAGGCGCGCCAGAATCTGCTCTGGCAGATAGGTCTGCTTGCCATCGTAGCCATCACAGCCGCCGTCATCCTCGTCTATTACATCTACCGCGATACGCAGAAGGAACGCATCTACCGCGAGAATCTCGAAGAAGCTAACGAGGAAATCAGGCGCATCATGAACCAGCGCGAACGCCTGCTCCTCACCATCACCCACGATATCAAGGCTCCGGCTGCCAGCATCTCGGGCTTCATCGACCTGATGAAGGATTATGTCGACAACCCGCAGGCCATCTCCTGCCTCAACAGCATCAAGGGGTCTGCCACCCATCTCTCCCGGCTCGTTGCCGCCCTGCTCGATTATCACCAGTTGGAAAACGGACTGATGAAGCTGAACCCTGTAGATTTCTCGCCTGCCGACATGTTCCGCCAGTGTGCCGGAGAGATGCAGATCCTGAGCCAGGAGAAGGGACTGGAACTGCATCTGGAGCTCGATGGCATCAGCAGTCCGCAGACCTACTACCGTGCCGATGCCTTCCGTATCCGTCAGATACTCAACAACCTGGTGAGCAATGCCATCAAGTATACTGATAAGGGCAGCGTCACCATCCAGGCAGCCATCAGTCCCCAGCACCTCCTCACCTTCTCGGTAAGGGATACCGGCAAGGGCATGACCACCGAAGAGCGCCAGAAGGTATTCCAGGCGTTCACCCGTCTGAAGAGTGCCCAGGGCATCGAGGGCACCGGTCTCGGGCTGAACATCACCCAGGAACTGGTCAATCTGCTTCAGGGCACCCTGCGTCTGGAATCCGTCAAGGACAAGGGCAGCACCTTCACCGTCACCATTCCGCTTGCCTTAGGTACCGCTCCTGCAGCAGAAGAGGCAGAAGAGCAGAAGCCCCTCGCCCCAACCAAGCCCCATTTCGAAAACCACAAGATACTGCTGCTCGATGACGACCCGTTGCAGCTCCGTCTGCTTCAGGAGATGCTGAAGAAGCTGATAGGCGACAGTTGGCAAGTCTTTGCCTGTCTGCATGTAGCCGAGGCGCTCACCGTGCTCCACAACGAGCATCCTGCGCTGATGATGATGGATATCGAAATGCCCGAGATGAACGGCATCAGGATGATTCAGCACATCAACCACAGCCACATGAAGGTAGTAGCGATGACCGCCCACGATGCCAGCATCATTAGAGAGTTGAAAGAAGCCGGTTTCGACGATTGCCTTTTCAAGCCGTTCAGCACAGAGAAGCTGAAAGAAATCCTCGGTTTGGAGGATGCAGCATCAGAAACAGAGGAAATAGCAGAGGAAACAAGGGATACTGCATCAGCAGAGGATATTGCAGAGAAAACCAATAAGAAATCCCGCTTTGCAGCCCTCCTGACCTTTGCAGAAGGCGATCCGGAGGCAGAAGCCGAGATACTCAGCACCGTCAAGCAAGAGTTGTCATCCCATCTCCAGAACCTCCAGCAGGCAACAGAAGGCGAGTTATCAATAGAAGCCATCGGCAAGACAGCCCACAAGCTCCTCCCTATCGCCACGATGATAGAGATGGAGACCCGCCAGCACATCGCCGCCCTCGCTCCCGAGCATATCAGCGATCTGCCAGAATCTCAGATAAGAGCCTACACCCAGGCCGTCATCACCGACCTGAAGGCTCTCCTCTAGCTATCAGCTATTGTATCTCTTCCATCGACAGTCCTGTTATTTCCAAGACTGTCGATGCATCCATCCCCTTTGCCAGCATATTTCTGGCAATCTCAAGGCTACGCTGGTTCATGCCTTCTTCTCTGCCTTTCTGGTATCTGTCATCTAGGAGGGTTCTTTCAACACTTACCGAATCCCAGAACTTGTCGTAGGCTCTGAGTTCGGCATCTGTAAAGCCGGAAATCTCCAGCTCCTCTACGGCTTTTCCAATCTCTGGGTCATTTAGCAGGTCGGAAGGAATATCCTTCGTATTGGAATTGATTTCCGTAAGGAAACGAAGCCACAAGACCATCATGCGCTTGTCGGCAATGGAATGAGGAGTGAACTTCGGGAGTTCAATGAAGGTGAAATGCAAGCCTTCAATGACCTTATTACTGTCCTTGTCATGCACGATGCGGTAATTATGGATGAAATCTGGAGTATCATGCACAAAGATATCATTCACAAGATTCAGGGAATATACGGGTTGCAGTTCGCTGTATTTGCCTCCCTTTTTAGCCTGACTCACATAGAGTTTGGATGCATTGAACAGTACTCGCTGCTGGAATGCGTCAGACCATTCCATCTGCATCTCCACGCAGAACTTCCTGCCTCTAGCATCTGTGCAGAGTACATCCACTATGGTGTTTTTGCCCCCTTCGAGCTGGGGTACAAGTTCTGTTGGCAGATACTTTATTTCGTGTATCTGCTCCTCTTCGCTGAGCGGCAGGAGTGCGTTAAGAAGGCTGATCAGTCTTTTAGGATGATTGCCGAATATCTTCTTGAACGTGAGGTCTGCCTTAGGATCTAAGTACATCATAACCATCTGTTTTAAAATTCTATAGCGCAAAGTTACGACTTTATTTTCATTCGCACAAGAGTTTTAGACATTTTTTCAGGCAAAATGAGCTGAAATGTTGAAAAAAAACTTTTTCCTCCCGTATTACGTATAGTGTAAAAGATGTAAATGCATATATATAATATACTTAGTATAGTGTAGGGTAGAAAAATCTACACCTAACTGTCTGATATTCAGTATCTTGCATTTTTATGATTCTCCCTGATAGTGATTGAGCACTCAAATGAGGTAAACAAACGATATACTTCCGTTTACCAACTGAAGCGGCTGCGTCGGGTTACAGATATGGCTGCGTTGGGTTAAGGATTCAACTGCATCGGGTTGCAGATATGGCTGCATCGGGTTAAGGATATGGCTGAACTGGGTTACACAGACGGCTGGACTCACTGATTGAGCCACTTGACTTAGTTGATCGAGCCACTTGACTTAACTGATTGAACTACTTGAGTTAGCTGATTGAACCGTATCAGTACTTTTCTGCATGAACTTGCGTGCAAAAGAACAGTTAATGAAGAGGACTTTTCATCAATGAAACTCAAAGCTTGTTTAACAAATTGAGAGTGCGTCATAAGTCACATCCAATACGCCCTGGGCTAGGAGCTTTTGGGCCTTCAGCCCGTCCTCGGCTGCAATTATCTAGACTTACGACACACTCCCCACTTTTATCTATATTTTTCATACTCCAAAAACAAGCTAGACGTAAGAAAAATATCATTTTCCCATAGGCGTTAGAAAAAGCCAGAACGCCAAACGGAATTTTCTTCTTTTTACCTTTTAAAGCCTCTTTTTACTTTTTTACCTCTATCTCTTTACAGCCCCTCTTATCACGAACCAGGCATGAACTGCAAGAGTGGGAAGAAGGCCGTAATGTGTGCGCATCACCTGAAACGCTCCTTCAGGGAGGCTTTGTGGTTCTGCGTGGTCATGCCGCCATCCAGAAAATGGGTGAGGACGGCATGGACGTTGCGCAACGGCAACTTGCGGCGAGATGACTCCCGCATGATGCGGATGCACCAGTCTACATCTGCCGAATAACGGTAGTGCAGATCGTAATGAATCTCACGGGCTATGTCTGTGCGGGCATAGAATGACTGGTGACACACCAGCATGCCCCAGATGAACGAACGCCACGTGAGCTTCTTGGGTGGGGCCAGGCGGCGATGACGCAGGAAATGGCCCATCTCGTCCACGATATCGGTATCCCCGTAAAGTACGCCGGGCAGTAATTCGCCTTCGCCTACACAGCCTTCTACATATTCCAGCGTATCGGCTGTAGGAAAGGTGTCACCGGCATTCATGAACACCAGGTAATCGCCCGTAGCACGGTCGATGCTCTTGTTCATGGCATCATAAAGTCCCTTGTCGGGTTCTGATATCACCACGATTTCGTGCGAGCTCTCGCCTACTGCATTGCGATGCTGATATGCCTTCACCAGCTGGAGGGTACGGTCGCGGGAACCGCCATCCATGATGATGTGCTCGATGTTGCAGTAGGTCTGGCGCTGCACGCTGTCGAGGGTACGCTGCAACTCCTTCTCGGCATTATACGTACAGGTTACGACGGTGAACTTAATCATAACTTATAGTTTTTGTAGGCCATCGCCTCGTTATAAACTTCAATATATTTCAATGCTACGGCATGCTGCGAATAGCTCTGTGCAACCTTCTGAAGACATGCCTGCTTCAGCGCCGCCCTGTCGGCCTCTTCGAGTACCCAGTGGATGCCACTCGCCAGGTCTTCGGTATCGCGGTAGTTAGCAACGTAGCCGTTCTGCTGATGGTCTATCATCTCCGGTATACCTCCTACCCTGAAACCGATGCTCGGCACGCCGCACGCCATCGACTCCATGATGGTGTTAGGGAGGTTATCTTCGAGCGATGGCAGCACGAAGGCATCTGCCGAATTGTAGATTGCCACAATCTGCTTCTCATCGCTGACATAGCCGAGCGAATAGGACGGCAGGGTGAGGTTTACTTCCTCGGAATGGCCGCCCAGGATGGCGATGGCGGTATTCTCCTTCATCTCAGGATAGCGCGCTACCAGCCGGTCGATGGCTTCGATGAAATAACGCATGCCCTTGCGCCCGTCGGTTACGCGCTGGGATACGAAGAGGATGATATGCTTGTCGGCTGGCAGATCGGCACGCAGACGCGCCTCTGCCTGATCCTGCGGACAGAACACGTGGGTATCTATCGGATTCGGGATGTTGGTGATGCGCTGACCTACGAAGAGACCGCTGCCCTTAGCCTGCCGTTCGAGCCAACGGCTACAGGTGACGAAGGAGATGGCGCCGCGATGGTAGAGTTCCTTCTTGCGGCGGAATATCTTTGCTGAGAGGTCGTTCTTGCTGCCTTTATTGGGGAGAAGCGGACAGTTGCCGCAGGCGGAGGCATAGCGGTTGCAGCCACGGGCATAATGGCAGATGCCGGTAGCTGGCCAGAGATCGTGCATGGTCCATACCACCGGTTTGCCGCTGCGGATTATCTTGCGGATGTTCTTGAGTGAGAGCATGCCCTGGTTAATCCAGGAGAGATGGATGACATCTGCCTCCTGAAACTCGCGGAGCCTGGTGATATCGGTACCCGATGTTGCCATGTCTACCTCCCAGAGGCGCTGACGGGAGAAATGGAGATGCCAGAATACGCACCAGCGCTCCCACAGGAAGTTCCACTGCAACCTGAGCGAACGGGGCAGACTGACCACGGTAATGTCTTCTGTCTCCTTGTCGCGTACCAACATCTTTGCCTTAACGCCATTGTTGTTAAGGGCATCCATCAGGCGGTTGGCTGCTACTGCCGCTCCGCCTGTCTTTTCACTTGTATTTACTATGAGTACTCTCATCTACGTATATTTTTGATACCGCAAAAAGCTGCGTATATTGATTGATACTGCAAAGATAGTACAAATCGGAGACAAAACAAAATAAAAAGGCATGTTTTTTTCGAGGAAATCGGAAAAGAGGAAACGGAAGGGGGAGAAAGGAGCATAAAAAAAACATACCACAACTCTCAACGAGCTGTGGCATGCAATATGTTTAACTTAAAAAAATCTAATCAAAATAGTCTCACGACTTTCTCAATTATCGGTTAAACAATCTACCTTAAAACCTAATAACTAAAAACCTAAATCTATTACTACTAACCTAAACAATCTATTAACCTTTTGACGCTGCAAAATTACTACTATTTCGGCTATTCACCAAATATTCAGCCAAGAAAGTGTGACGTTTTTGCATTTTTTTGATATATATCAATCAAAAATGAACAAAAGAAACGGAAATTAACAACTTTCTGACACTTTTCCTACATTTTGCTGAATATAAAGCTTCTGCCCTTTCAGGGCGTGCTGCTTGCGTTCTATCCTTTCTGGATAAGAACGGTGGCATAGGCGGAGATGCCCTCCATTCTGCCCGTGAATCCGAGTTTCTCGGTGGTTGTTGCCTTGATGGATATCTGGTCTTCGTCTACCCCCATCACCTCTGCCAGACAGGCTTTCATGGCTGGCACATGCGGGTTGAGTTTAGGGCGTTCGGCACAGACTGTAGCATCGATATTGCCCAGTGTATAGCCCTTGGTAGCTATCAGTTCCATCGTTTTGCGGAGCAGTATCTTAGAATCCACATTCAGTGTCTCTGCTGCCGTATCCGGGAAATGATATCCGATATCACGCATGTTGGCGGCGCCCAGCAGGGCATCGCAAATGGCATGTATCAGCACATCGGCATCGCTGTGGCCCAGCAATCCCAGTTCATAATCTATCTTGATTCCTCCCAGCCACAAGTCGCGGTCAACCACCAGCTTGTGGACATCATATCCAAATCCTATACGTATATTCATATCTATATATAATAACTAATCAATAATCACTAAAAAACTATCTCTTAAAGAGGTCCTTCAGTCCATCCATATCAAACGACAGGGTGAAGCGGAGGGTCTGGTCGAGCGGGTTGCTCTTGGCGGTAGCCACCACATAGGCAGCATCGAGCGAGAAGACATTCATCTTGAAACCGGCACCCACGGTGAAGTACTTGCGGTTACCCTTGCTCTGACTCTCATGATGATAACCGGCACGGAGCGCAAACTTATCATTGTATACATACTCGGCACCCAATCCGTAGTTGATTTCCTCCAGCTCTTCCTTGAAACCGCCAGGGGCATCGCTGAAACTCTTGAAGATACCGCTGATGCCCGAAATATCATCATACTCACGATGCACACGGTCTTCATATTCTGAATTGTCCTCACCCTCTTCCTGCTTCGGAACGGTAGGCACCAGATACTTGTTGGCATCGGCTGCCAGGGTGATGCGGCTGTACTCGTCGATAGGAATCATCAGCGAAGCACCCAGACGCATGTTGGCTGGCAGGAACTCGCCATACTCCTTGCCACTGAAAGTAATCTTACTACCGATGTTAGAAATATTCAAGCCAAGCCCAACTGGCATTCGCGCTGGCCGATGACCACATAGTTCTGGTAATAGGCAGCGATATCGGCTGCGAAAGCGGAGGCTGGCGAATTATCTTCGGTATAATCGAAGCGCATATCGGAATAGATCCAGCGGATGGCGGCAGCAAGAGAGAACTTCTCGCTGAGCATCAGAGAATAAGCCACATCGACCGACATCTCGTAAGGATTGATGGTCATACCCGTGCCACTCTCGGCACCCTCTTCGCTGGTAAACACTTCACCCATATTGAAATAGCGGAGCGATGCAGATACGGCGCTGTAATCACCAATGCGGTAATAGCCAGAGAGATAGGCAAGATTCATATCATTGACCAGCGAGCGCAGCCAAGGAGTGAAGCTGAGCGACACACCGGCACGCGAAATGGTGAAAGGATATTTTGCCGGATTCCAGTACTGAGAGTTGACATCAGGGTCGGTAGCCGCACCGATGTCTCCCAAGCCGCCACCACGGGCATCAGGAGCTATGGTTTGCGAAATGACTGCATAGTTCACAGGATTGAAGAGATCTTTCTTATCCTGCGCCTTCACTTCTGATGCCATCAGAGCGAGACATCCCAAGATGAATATCTTATAGATTTTTTTCATTCCCATTGTAAATATATTTTTATTTGATAATGATGAGTTTCTTGACTTTAGAGGTATAGCTGCTGCCATCGCTCGCCACCTTGACGCGATAGAGATATACGCCGGTGCCCAGAGGGGTGCCGCTATCGGAGGTGAGGTCCCAGCTTACGGTATAGCTGCCCGAGGTAGGTACACCGCTTTCGGAATGGCGCCAGTGCTGTCTGCCCGATGAATCGAACACTTCTACCACCACGTCCATATCGCTCTCTGTGCGGTCGTGGCTGATGATGAAGGTGGTGGAGGTCTTAGCCGGATTGGCGGTTACGCCCACATCGAAGAGCGCCGGACTCAGTGCCTTCACCACATTGAAGCGGAGCTTCACCGTAGAACTGTTGTTCTGGATATCCCAGGCACGGAAGGTGAGTTCGTGCTTGCCCGGTTCCAGTTGCGGTATGCTGTAATAGGTAGAACCGCTGGTATAGGTTCCGAAATCGTAGATGAAATTGCTGTTCAGCACGTAGGTCTTCGACATATCGCCATCTATCACCAACTGCAGGTCGTGACCGATACCGCTTCCGGCAGCATTGATTCCGTCCTTATCGGTTATCTTTGCCACAAAGAACGGGGTGGTGTTGACATTGCCGCCATCTACGAAGGAAGGCGAATTGAGATAGCAGTAGATGGAAGGACCGATGGAATCGTTCTTCTGCTCCTCGCTCTCGCCTACCGTAAACTGCTCGCTGGAGCCGTGGGCGGAGAGGGTCTTGGCGGTATTCATCGCATAGAGGTTGACCAGACCGCTTTGGTTGGAATAATTGATATCCAGCGGAACGGCAAAGGAGAAGGTAAACTTGCCGCCTCTTACGCTATCGGTGCCCTGAAACAGGGTCTTGGTTCTGTCTTTGTATTCGAAAGCCTTCTCGGCGCCATCCTTGCCGGTATCGTTCAGGCGACAGGTAACCGTTTCCTTGGAATCTCTTACGGTAGCGGTGATGACGCCCCGGAAGTCGTCTGCTCCCTCGATATGACCTGCCATGCGGGCGATAGAGCCTGCCTTCAGCATCGGCAGGGTTGCGGCTCCGGCAACAGGAATGCCATTGATGGAATCTACCACAATCTGATGCATAGGCAGATTGAGTGCAAGAGCAGGGTCGCCCAGAAGGGAATAATGGAGATGGTTCACCGTGACATCGGAGCCGGAAGTTGGTCCGTTGCCGCTCACCAGGTCGTTCTGCGCCAGTCGGTGCGCCTCGCCTATCGTAATAGGCTTACCGTCTACCAGACTGAGCACTCTGTGGATGAAGGCACGGTTGATATGTCTGTTATACTGGGCGTAAACAGTACGGGTGGTGCCATAGAAAGCTACTGCGCCGCCTTTATCGTTGAGCAGCGCATATTCGCCGATGTTGGCTTCGAGCCCGTCGAACGGCATGATATCGCAGGAGGCGGTTACCCAGAGCGGCAGGTTGGTATTGCGGAAATCGGCAAAATCGGTGAGTTTCAGAACTGATTCGTGCGACATCTGTGTAGGATCGCCATGTCCGGCATAATCCATGATGAGGGCTCCCGCAGCCTGCTGCTGTTTGATAATCCGCGTTGCTTCGGGATAGGTATTGCCCGAAGAGGAGGTTTCGCGGGTATAGGCATCCCACATCACTTTCTTGACGAGATAGGCGGGATAGGTGGTGAGCACATCATTTGCCACATCATCGGCATCCTGCATGTGGAGGTTTCCGTTTCCGTCATCGCCCATAAACATCAGGGTGTTCTGCCAGGCACCTACATTGGCATTCTGAGCATAACTGATGGTCTTGTCTACCAGCACCTGGGCTTCTTCTGCATAAGTTACCGGGAAGCGGCCTACGGCTACATCCTGCAGCTCACGGTTAGGATACAGTCCGGCTCCCTCGCCGAGCATGCCGAACCAGCTGTCGCTGACGAAGCAGGAAACGGCACTGAAGGAGTTTTCACTCTCAAAGCACAGCAGATAATCGTCTGGATTCAGGGTTCTGCAACCGGAGGTAAGCATGCGGTTATCCCATACGCAGTCGCCGAAGAGCAGGAGATATTTCGGCATATCTGCCTCGCTCTGCGCCTTATCAGAAAGCATGCGCAGGTAGCGGCGGTAGGCGTTGGCATCGGGGGTACCGCTAGAAAATTCGTTATAGAGTTCATCGGCAGGCACGATGGTAACGCGCAGTCCGTCGTGCTGTTCATGAAATTCTTTCAGCCGCTGTGCCTGTTTCAGCAGTTTCTGTGAGGTCGGGATGATGATGACCATATCGGCTGCTCCATCGGCATGATGATTCTGGTTGGTGATGCCGTAGACATACTGGGCAGCCGGAATCTTTCCACCGGCGGTCAGGTTCGCAGCGGTAAAGGCACAGCTTCTAGGCTCTGCCCATGTTACGGAGATATAATCGAGGCGGATGGAAGCACCTGACAAGACCTTGATAGAGATGGTATCCTTATCCTGGAAATCGGAAATGGGATAAGTGGCAACCTTCTCTGTAGCCTTGAGGTAAGATATATCCTCCGTCGGATTGTCATCCTTGAGAGAAAGGGTGATTTTGCCCAAAGCCTTGCCATTCTTCAGTATCTGAGCCTTGCTGTCTGTGGTGGTAGTCAGGGCTACGGAGAGTTTACCTGCCGCAGAACCGGTGGTATTCGTGATTACCACTTTCTTTTCATCGCCCACCTTCAGTTCTTCTGCATCGAAGAGGTTTCTGCCGCCATGATAATAGCTGAAACCATCTGACTCGTAGAGGGAATGATAATCGTATGGCTGCGGATAATGGGAAGAGACAAAGGTGGCTGAATCCTGCACCAGTGGCTCTCCATCGGTCTGGGTAATAAAATAGTAGCCGTAATCGGAATAAGGATTACGGATGCGCTGGAGGGCGGTTTCTGACTTCCAGGATACCGGACCCTCGGCATAGAAATAATGCTTGCCGCCAACGATGCACTGGGGAACTTCCTGAAGATCGTCGGTAGCCTGCAGTTCGCTCGCCAGAAGGGCTTCGTTCTGCAGATTGCCGCCATAGCCGTAAATCTTCACCTTGCTGATATCGGAGAAGCCTGCCTGGCGCACTACCTGTTCGGTAAGCTGATGGAAACCGGTTTCGCTGACTCTGATCTTCGCCCATCTGCCTGAGGCTAGGACGGAATGGGAGGCATAGAGGGAAGAGGCTGAGCGCAAAGCATCAGAAGAAGTGAAGGCTGATACTTTTCCCTTAGCCAACAGAGAACCTCGACTGGAACGCTCGGAGCGCTTCAGAGGACGGGCATCTACCTGGAGCATGAAGCTGACCAGCAGCTGATGGCGGTTATTGCGGAATACGACAGGACTGAAATCTATCTGGAGAACGCCCTGCTTACGGCATTCGGTAACCCGCTGCTGTGGAAATACCTGCTCAGGAGGAACTGCACCCGACAGGCGGTTGTAATTGGCGATGTCGGAGGCAGTCATGTCGATATACTCGCCATATTTCAGGCTGACGGTATATACGGAGTCACGATATGCACCGGTCAAAGGAATGGAATACACGAAACGGGGCAACACGGAATCTACTCTGACTTCTGAAGAGGTCAGATTGAAGAATCGCTGTGCCTGAGCAGGAGCCACCAACATGAGCAGGCATGCCAGCAGCATGTATTTCCAAACCTTTGTTGTGTTCATATCAATATATTACTTGCAATATTGTTTATTTACAGTGAAAATCGAGCACCTTCCTGTCTTCGAGATAGCCTACGAGATGGTCGTCGATGTTGACAGGACCGCAGCCTGTAGGACATCCGGTATAGAGCAGGTCGCCCGTCTTGAGCGTGAAGTACTGGCTGATGTAGGAGATGATTTCATCTACCTTGTAGAGCATATCGCTCGTGCAGCCTTCCTGTACGGTCTTGTCATTGAGATCGAGGCGGAAGTGCAGTGCCTGGATATCACGGAACTTCTGGATGTCGACCCATTCGCCGATAACCGCAGAACCGTCGAATCCCTTGGCGAGTTCCCAAGGTTGGCCAGCCTCGCGCAGCTTCTTCTGCATCTCGCGTGCCGTAAAATCGATACCTACGGTTACTGCATCGTAATAGCGGTGGGCGAAACGCTGCGGAATAGTCTTTCCCAACTTGGATATTCTGACCACTACTTCGGTTTCATACTCTATTCTTCCCAGATGATCAGGGATGAAGAAAGGCTTGCCGTTATTGAGCAAAGCAGAATCTGCCTTGGTGAAGATGACAGGACGCTCTGGTTTAGATAACGTGCCATGCAGCGATTTATTGTGTTCGGTATAGTTCATACCGATGGCAAATATCTTCATAACATCAAATTTTTATATAAAAAAGAAATGGGAGTTAGAAGCAAAGCGAGGCTTAACTTCATAACTCCCGGGTATTCTAATTTAACTATAAGTCAAATTAACGCTTGCTTTTGAGTAATGATTACTCAGCAGCAAGAGTAAAGCGCTGGTAAGCAACAATCTTGAGATCCTTGCTCTGAGAAGCGAGGTACTGAGCAACAGTCTGCTTGTCACCGTCACCGAACTGGAACTCCTGGTCAACGAGGCAGTTCTCCTTGAAGAACTTAGCCAGACGACCATTAGCAATGTTCTGGATCATAGTAGGGTTCAAAGTAGCAGCCTTCTCCTCACCAACAGTCTTCTTGATGTTGCGAGCCTCTTCTGCCTGCTCAGGTGTCAACCAACCCTTCTTGGTGTTGCTCTCGATGTGCTCCTCAGAGTCAACGTGAGCTGGGTTGATGCCAGCCTTCTTCAAAGCAGCGTTAACAGCCTTCTCTACGAGCTCTTCCTTAGTCTTGGCAACAGCAACCTCGAGCTCACTCTTCTTAGTCTCCTCAGAAACAGAAGACTCGTCGAGAGCTACAGGGCGCATAGCAGCAACCTGCATAGCTACCTTGTGACCAGCCTCCTCGTTGTTCTCGTTGAGCTGAACCATAGTACACAAAGTGTGCTTGTTCATGTGGTCGTAAACCTCGATGTTGTCACCCTCGAGAACACAGTAGCCGTCGAGCTCCATCTTCTCGCCAGTGATACCAGAGCGCTGTGTAACAGCAGCCTGAGCATCAGCATCGCCAACCTTCAAAGTCTTCACCTCGTCGAGAGTGTGAGCCTTGGCAGCGATAGCAGCGTCGAGGATGTCAGATGTCAACTTGATGAAGTCAGCACCGTTAGCTACGAAGTCAGTCTCGCACTTGAGAGCGATGATAGCAGCGAAATCGTTAACCTTCTTAACGAGAACGCAACCATTAGAAGTCTCACGGTCAGAACGCTTAGCAGCGATAGCGAGACCACGCTCACGGAGCAACTCCTTTGCCTTATCGAAATCACCTTCAGCCTCTGTGAGTGCCTTCTTAACGTCAGCAAGACCAGCACCAGTCATAGCGCGAAGTTTCTTGATATCTTCAATTGAAACAGCCATAATAATATTTTTATATTAAAAAGTTAATAATAATCTTTGCTTAAAAGCTACTAAAGCCATCGAATCATAAACAGAATCAATGGCTTCAGTATATATTTCTTTGCCTAATTACTCAGCCTCGTCCTTGCGGGCAGCCTTCTTCTTAGGCTGGTCCTTCTGCTCAGCAGCAGCCTTGTCGTCAGCCTTCTCAGCCTTGCGCTCCTCGAGAGCCTCAGCGATAGCACCGCAAACTGCAGTAAGGATAGCATCTACAGAATCCTTAGCATCGTCGTTAGCTGGGATAACGTAATCAACATTCTTAGGATCAGAGTTGGTATCTACGATACCGAACACTGGAATACCAAGACGGTTAGCCTCCTTAACAGCGATGTGCTCCTTCATTACGTCAACAACGAAGAGGGCTACTGGGAGACGGGCCATATCTGCGATAGAACCGAGGTTCTTCTCCAACTTAGCACGCTGGCGGCTTACCTGAAGCAACTCGCGCTTAGAGAGGTTAGAGAATGTACCATCGTTCAACAGACGATCGATGTTTGTCATTTTCTTAACTGCCTTACGGATTGTAGGGAAGTTGGTGAGCATACCACCAGCCCAACGCTCGTTTACGTATGGCATATTGATAGAAGCTGCCTTCTCAGCAACTACGTCCTTAGCTTGTTTTTTAGTAGCGACAAACAGGATCTTTCTACCTGTCTTGGCAATTGTCTTGAGAGCCTCAGCAGCCTCGTCGATCTTAGCGACAGTCTTGTTGAGGTCGATAATATGAATACCGTTACGCTCCATGAAGATGTAAGGAGCCATTGCTGGATTCCACTTGCGACGGAGGTGTCCGAAGTGGCAACCTGCCTGAAGTAACTGGTCAAAATTTGTTCTTGACATTGTTTTTCCTTTTTAATTGTGTTTACTTTCTTTTTGAATCTAATGTTAGATCAGTCGATGAGTAGTCCCCGATTAATGGAATCTCACCGATTTAGATACTAAACTTTTTAGCTCAGCTATATATAATCTGTATATATATAATAAAATATGTATAAGATTAACGCTTGCTGAACTGGAAGCGACGACGAGCCTTTGGCTGACCTGGCTTCTTACGCTCTACAGCACGTGAGTCACGTGTCATGAAGCCTGCATCCTTCAAAGCCTTCTTATCGTTAGCGTCGATCTTAACGAGCGCGCGAGCGATAGCGAGGCGGAGAGCCTGGCTCTGACCGGTGAAACCACCACCGTCGAGGTTTGCCTTTATATCATACTTACCCTCAGCTTCGAGCAACTGCAATGGCTGCTTTACTACATAGCGAAGGATTGCTGATGGGAAATATGTCTCAATATCTTTCTTGTTGATTGTGATCTTACCGGTACCCTCTGTGAGGTATACACGAGCTACAGCGCTCTTACGGCGACCAATTGCATTAATTACTTCCATTCTACCTTAATTATTTATACTGGTTAATATCAATAGCCTTTGGCTGCTGTGCCTCGTGCTTGTGCTCTGTGCCATCGTAAATGAATAGGTTGTCCATCAAAGAACGACCGAGAGGGCCCTTTGGCAACATACCCTTGATAGCGTGACGGAGGATCTTGTCCATTCCATCAGGACGCTTGCGCAACTCTGCTGGAGTGTTGAAGCGCTGACCACCTGGATAACCAGTGTAACGAGTGTAAACCTTATCTGTTTCCTTCTTACCTGTGAAAACTACCTTAGCGGCATTGATAATGATTACGTTGTCACCACAATCTACGTGTGGAGTGAAAGTTGGCTTGTACTTTCCGCGGAGCAATTTAGCAACCTTAGAGCAGAGGCGACCTACAACCTGGTCGGTAGCGTCGATTACGACCCACTCTTTCTTAGCTGTTTCCTTGTTTACGGAAATAGTCTTGTAACTTAATGTGTCCATTTTAAAATTTAAATTTACTACTAAAAAACGTTTTTAATCTTTTTTACTCACTATTCAGACAGGTGATTCACTAACCACATACCCCGGCCACAGGGCATGCTATTAACACACCATATCTTGGGGACTCTAAGCGTATCCCCGAAATAATCGGACTGCAAAATTACACATTTTTATTTGATTATGTGTAGGTTACGAGTTTTAACCCCAAACTTTTATGAATATTTAACTTAGTTTACGCTTTTCTGCTCAGGATAAGCAAAAAAAGAGTGCATTGTTAACGGCAATGCACTCTTTTTTATTATATCAATTCCTTATCCAGGAAATATTATCTGATGAACAGCAGCTCACGATACTTTGGCAATGTCCAAAGTTCATCGGCTACGAGAAGCTCGAGCTTGTCTATCTGATAACGGATTTCCTCCATCTTTGGAGCTACCGTGTCGTGATATGCTACTGCCTTCTCGCGCTCACTCTCTATCTTGTTGGCTACCTTGCGGGCATCTACCAATGCCTCTACACCACGCTCAATTGCCTCGGTACGCTCGGCTATCTCACGGATAATCTTCACGTTGCGGGCAGTCAGCTTCTTACCTTCCTCGCCACCGAAGATGTGAATCATGCCCTCTACGTTCTTTGCCAGACGGCTCTGATAGTGGGTAGCCACAGGGATGATATGGTTCATGCTCAGGTCGCCCATCACACGAGCCTCAATCTGAATCTTCTTGGTATAGGTCTCCCACTTCACCTCGTTGCGCGCCTTCAACTCGCTCTCGCTCATCACGTTGGTCTTGGCAAACATCTCGATGCTTTCCTTGTCCAGATAACGGTCGAAGACTACCGGGCAGGATGCCTCGCAGTCCAGACCTCGCTTCTGAGCCTCTTCCTTCCACTCATAAGAATAGCCGTTGCCGTCGAAGCGGATAGGCTTGCAGGTCTTGATATCCTCGCGTACAACATCTATAATAGCCGATGTCTGGTCCTCGCCCTTTGCTATCAAGGCATCTACACGAGTCTTGAAGTCTTCGAGAGCCTCAGCTACGGCAGCATTCAGTACGATGAGAGATGACGCACAGTTGGCCTCTGAACCTACGGCACGGAACTCGAAACGGTTTCCGGTGAAGGCGAATGGAGAGGTACGGTTGCGGTCGGTGTTATCGATCATCAGCTCCGGAATCTCAGGGATATCCAGCTCCATACCCTTCTTGCCAGCCAGGGCGAAGAGTTCTTCCTTGTCTGCCTTTTCGATATGGTCGAGCAGGTCGGTGAGCTGCTTGCCCAGGAATGAAGAGATGATGGCTGGTGGTGCCTCGTTGGCTCCCAAACGGTGCGCATTGGTAGCACTCATGATAGATGCCTTCAGCAGTCCGTTGTGCTTGTAGACACCCATCAGGGTCTCTACGATGAAGACTACGAAGCGGAGATTGTCCTCCGGTGTCTTGCCTGCTGCATGGAGCAGTACGCCGGTATCGGTGCAGAGACTCCAGTTGTTGTGCTTGCCCGAACCATTCACACCAGCGAATGGCTTCTCGTGAAGGAGCACACGGAAACTGTGCTTGTGAGCCACACGCTTCATCAAACTCATCAGGAGCATATTATGGTCTACAGCAAGATTGCACTCCTCATAGATAGGTGCTAGCTCAAACTGGTTTGGTGCCACCTCGTTATGACGGGTCTTGCAAGGGATGCCGAGTTCGAGCGCCTGTACTTCTAGATCCTTCATGAAAGCCTGCACACGCTCAGGGATGGTTCCGAAATAGTGGTCGTCCATCTGCTGGTTCTTCGCAGAGTCGTGGCCCATCAGGGTACGGCCGGTGAGCATCAGGTCGGGGCGTGCCGAATAGAGGCTCTCATCAACCAGGAAGTACTCCTGCTCCCATCCGAGATTGGTCTGCACCTTCTTTACCTGTGGGTAGAAGTAGTGGCACACCTCGGTAGCCGCCTCGCTCAGGGTATGGAGCGAGCGGAGCAATGGAGCCTTGTAGTCCAGCGCCTCACCGGTATAAGATATAAAGATGGTAGGGATACAGAGGGTATCGTCAATGATGAACACAGGCGATGTAGGATCCCATGCAGAATAGCCACGAGCCTCGAAGGTGTTGCGGATACCGCCGTTAGGGAATGAGCTGGCATCAGGTTCCTGCTGGACAAGCAATTTGCCAGAGAACTCCTCAATCATACCACCCTTTCCGTCATGCTCCACGAAGGCATCATGCTTCTCGGCAGTACCTTCTGTCAATGGCTGGAACCAGTGAGTATAATGTGTTACCCCGTTTTCCTCAGCCCAGAGCTTCATGCCGGCAGCCACGGCATCAGCGATGGAACGGTCCAGACGAGTACCGTTGTCTATCACATCGATGAGTTTCTCATACACATCAGATGGCAGATACTTGTACATCTTCTGGCGGTTGAATACATACTTGGCGAAGTACTCCGAAGGGCGCACCTTGGGAGCCTCTACCTCTACAGGTCTTTTCTTAAAGGCCTCGGCTACAACCTCAAATCTCAAATTAGCCATTCTTTCTTTTATTATTAATTATAAGTTTGCGGGTGCAAAGTTACGAAAAAATGAGCAAATTGCTAGCGTTTGAGCGTATTTTTTATGCAAAATTCAAACTTTTCTTATACATAAAGTGCCTTTTTCCTACATGGCGACGTAATCTTTCCTACGTCCTGACACAGAAACTCCTGCGTCGCCATGTAATTTCAAGGACATTAGAAGAGAAAAAATCCCTTGCAAACACTAGAGTCGCAAGGGATTCACATTATCCACTTATCTATTTGTACCTTAAGGATTTATTGAAGATTGGAGGTCGGCAATTAGAAACGGTATACAACAAAGCTGTTTGGCTTCATCTTCACGTTCAATACATTGCCCTGAACCTGTGCATCTGATACTACAGGAACAACCACATTTTTATTGTCTATCTTGTTTTCTGCCTGAATATCGTCGGCATGGAGAACGGTTACCTTACCTGGGTTCAACTTCTTGATACCATTAAAGGTTACGTTGATTTCCTTTGCCTCGTTAGAGGTATTGGCAATCTTCACGATGTAGCTCTTGGTAGCCTTGTCGAAGCAAGCGGTGGCATAGAGACCATTCTCGCCTGCTACAGCCTTGCCGTTCTCGGTAAGTTTCAACACATTGGTACCCTTGTTCTCGCCGTAGAGCTGCTGAACATAGTAGTTGGCAGAACGGACAGAGCTGAGGTTATCGAACCAGATGAGGTCCGGACGCCACTGCCATCCCTCTACATGAGCGAAGAGAGGTGCATAGGTAGCCTGATAAACCACATCGGCATTACGCTCCAAACCGGTCATGAAAGCTGCCTCAGAAAGAGCTGCCTCCCAAGAGTTTGGATCATTCTCGGCATGAGCAGCATACTCGCCGGCAAAGACCTTAGGACCCTTGCGGTCGTACTTGTCGTAACGGTTAGCATTGCTGCGGAACCATTCCGGACTCTTGTAGTAGTGCTCATCCACCATGTCTACGCCCAACTTGCGCATCTGCTCCCAACCGTAGTCGAAATCCTTTCCATCAGCAGATGGACCAGATGAACCGCAGATTTTTATCTTTGGATACTTGGCATGAATCTGCTCCATGAACTTCTGCAGACGCTCAGGATACATAGGCCCCCACTGCTCGTTACCGATACCAATCTGCTTCAGATTGAATGGTGCTGGATGACCCATATCGGCACGGAGCTTACCCCACTTAGAGGTAACAGGACCATTGGCAAACTCGATGAGGTCGAGTGCATCGTCGATATAGCTCTGGAGATCCTTGACTGCCACATGCGCATTAGGATCCTTATCATCGTTCTGATACTGGCAAGCCAGACCTACAGAGAGAATAGGCAATGGCTCAGCACCAATCTTCTCTGAAAGGAGGAAATACTCATAGAAGCCCAAGCCCAATGACTGATAGTAGTTAGGGAAAAGACGATGAGGGAAGGTATCTCTCCAGCGGTTCTCGTTCAGAGGACGGTTCTCAGGAGCACCCACAGAGTTCTTCCACTCATAACGGGTGTCGAGGTCGGTTCCCTCTACGATACATCCGCCAGGGAAACGGAAGATGCCTGGCTTCAAGTCAGCCAAATCCTGTACGAGGTCGGCACGGAGACCATTCCAGTTGTCCTCAGGAAAGAGAGAGAGATGGTCGAGGTCTACGCTTTCAGAACCCTTCTCCAGATAAACACGCATCAACCCCTTAGCATCGGTCTGAGGAGAAGTAAGGGTAGCAGTAAGCTTCTGCCATTTATTATTGGTGATGTTGATGACCTGCTTGGCAATCACATCATTCTTTGAATTGACGAGTTCTACGCGAATCTTGCCCTGCTTGCCATCGATGAGATGAAGACGGCCATATACGGTGAAATCGTACTTCATATCCTTCTTCAAGCCCATGCCGAAGAAGCCACGGTTCTCAAGACCAGTCTGCTTCTCACGTGCGCCTGCGCTCTCAAGTGTTACATAATGAGGATTGCGGTCGAAGGCAGGTTTTACGTCGCTGAGGGTTACATTTCCGAATGTATTCCATCCCATCAGGCGCTGTGGGAATTCGAAGGAACGGTTCTCTACCATCTCTGCATAAAGTCCACCATCGGCACCGAAGTTGATATCCTCGAAGAAGATACCATACATGGTAGGCTGGATTTCTGCTCCAGGCTTGTTAGCCTGAACAGTAAACTGATGCTGTGCGAAAGCTCCGAGTGAAGACATCGCCAGCAATGCTGCTGCGAAAAATTTTGCTTTTCTCATATTGTTCGTTATTTTTATTTTTTAGGTCTGTACTTACACCTTTTAAATATAGGTGGTGCAGTAATTTGCTGCAAAGATTACACAAACGAGCGCAATGAAAGCTTGCTTTCAAATTGCCGAGTGCAGTAAATCTTCTGCAAAGATAAAAAAATCCACCCCAAATGAGGTGGATTTTCTGTTTAAATATATTGGATTTTCGTACAAATCCCTGCTTTTCTACTATTTATCTAATGGAATGAGCACGAAAGTGAAGTTCTTATCGCCATAATGGAGGCGATACTTCTCCAAAGGCCATGCACCCCAAGAGTTCTCACCAGCCACACCTGAATGCTCTGCATCGAGGAAGAGATTGGTGAATTTTGACTTCTTCAGGTTGAAACTGTGGCGCTGATCCTTGTCATCACCATCATCCAGTTCTTCTGTATCGAAGTGGATGGCGGAAGCATAGAACGGCTTGCAGCTCTTCACCTTGAATCCGAAGCCGGAAGCATCGGTCTGATTCCACCAGCGCATATCGCCCTTGGTTCCACTCTCCTGTGGACGGATGTATGGGAAGTACTGGTTGTCGGCATCATCGCTGTAGATTCCGATGCGCATGCAGTCCTCACGGTCAGAATAGTTCTCGATAGGACCACGGCCGTAATACTGGCTCTTGTCCATATCGTATGGCAACTGCATCAGCATACCGAAACGGAACAGATCGCTGACCTTGGCATCATCAGAAGCATCAAACTCCTGGCTTACCTTCATCGCACCGGTGTTAGGCATGATGAGATAATCGATTTCCAGCTCACCCTTCACCTCTGGCATCTCATAGGTTGCACAGATGCTGATGGTGTTTGCCTTCTTATCCTTTTCAACAGCTACACCCTTCAGGTTCATGACAAGGTTCTTCCAAACCTGGAACTTTTTCTGCAGGCCGGCACCGAAATCATTATCGGTAGGAGCACGCCAGAAGTTTGGCTTCAGGGTACCTCCCTCGCCGAGGAGCGACTTGCCACGATAGGTATATTCAGAGATGAGACCGGTGGTACGGTTCACCTTCACGGTCAGATCAGGAGTAGTAACGGTGATATCCTGCTCGCCCTTCTTGTCGATGAGCTTAGCCTTCACCTTCTTGCCATCCTGAGCCTTAGCCATGTTTTCTGCACAATGACCGCAGCACTCCTTCACCGCCAGCTGGGCATAAGCCACAATCTGACCAGCCTCCATCAGAGGTTCAGCCTTCTTCAGACGGAAATCGATGTTGAGGAACACCTCCTTGCCCGTTACCTTAGAAAGGTCATAAGGGATGGTGAAGTTCTTGGTCTGCTGGGCAGCTACATCGATATCAGTGAGGGTACCGTTCTGAGTCTCCACGCCATCCTCAATGAGGCTCCATGCCAAGGCATAGTTGCTCAAATTGCGGAAGAAGTTCTCATTGTATACACTTACTTCGCCCTTCTCTGCATTCACCATCTTAGCCCAGATGTCCTGATACTGGTAGGCTACCTCGTAGGCATGAGGATTGAGCTGACGGTCAGGACCGATGATACCATTGCAGTTGAAGTTGTTGTCGCTAGGGTCGTAATTGTTATAATCGCCACCGTAGCAATATTCTATCTTGCGGAGCTCTTCATTGCTCATCTTCTCAGGATTCTTGATGGTCATCGGCTTCAATACCTTGCGGTGCAAGCCCTGGTCAACGAAATCCCAGTCGAAACCACCCTGGAGAATAGGATACTTGCGAATCAGAGCCCAGTAATCCTTCAAGTTACCGCCTGAGTTACCCATAGTATGGTTGTACTCGCACTGGATGAGCGGCATCGGACTGCTAGGATCCTTCGCATACTTTTCACAAGCACTTACCGGATAATACATAGGGCAGAAGATATCGGTACCCTCGCCTCTGCGAGCCTGCTCATACTGAACCGGACGACTCTGGTCCTGGCTCTTGATCCACTTGTAAGCCTGCAGGAAGTTATCGCCCATCACAGTCTCATTACCCAAACTCCAGGTTACGACACTAGGATGATTGAAGTACATGGAAACATTGTGCTGGTTGCGCTCCAGAATCTGCTTGGCAAACATCGGCTTCTTGGCAGCTGCATCATCGCCATACTGGAAACCATGACTTTCCTGGTTAGCCTCAGCTACCACATAGATACCATACTCATCGCAGAGCTCATACCAGCGTGGATCATCAGGATAGTGGCAAGTACGGACAGCGTTGATATTCAGGCGCTTCATAATCTTGATATCCTGAATCATGCGCTCCATGCTCAATACGTAACCTCCGTCAGGGTCCATCTCATGACGGTTGGCACCCTTGATGAGCACAGGCTGACCGTTGACAAGGAACTGCTTGTTCTTGATTTCCACCTTGCGGAAACCTACCTTGACAGGAGTTATGCTAGCCGCCTTCATAGCGTCCTTCTTCTGAGCACCCATCAGGGAAACCTGCAGGGTATATAAATAAGGTGTCTCTGCATTCCACTTGTGTGGATTCTCTACGTTCATCGTAATGTTGGCTGTTCCATTCTTTGCCAATCCTGTAGCTGTAGCCACCTGCTTGCCTTCTTTGTCGAAGAGGATGAAGTTCAGCTTGCCATTACCCTTTACCTTGGTAGAGATGTTGAGCACACCATCCTTGTAGTTGTTTACAAGGTCAGGAGTAACACGGATATCCTCCAAATGCAACTGGGCATCGCGGGCAAAGAGATAGCTTTCACGAGCCACACCACTCAAGCGCCAGAAGTCCTGATCCTCATCCCAGGAGCCATCGCACCAGCGGAAGGTCTGGAAGGCAATCAGATTCTTGCCCTTCTTCAGATAAGGAGTGATGTCAAACTCGGCAGCTACCTTGCTATCCTCTGCATAACCGGCAAACTTACCGTTTACATAGAGATAGATGTTGGAAGTAACGCTACCGAAATGAGCGACAACCTGCTTGCCATCCCAGTTGGCAGGGATGTCGATGATACGGCGGTAAGAACCTACATGGTTGTCCTTAGTAGGAACTGCTGGTGGCTGCTGGTCAAAATGTCCACGCCAGCCGAAGCCTACGTTCACATATTCCGGATCACCGAATCCGTTCATCTCCCAGATACCTGGCAGATTCATGGTCTTCCATTTGGAATCATCAAGATCTTCCTTGTAGAAGTCGGTAGGACGCTGGTCGGCATTAGCCACCCAGTTGAACTTCCAGGTTCCGTCAAGCGAAAGGAAATACTTGCTCTCCGCCTTGTTCATGTGCAGGATATCCTTGCTCACGATCTTACCGTCTTTCTCAGAAACCCAGTCATCTGCCGGATAGGTGAAGAAATTGGTGTGCAACGGAAAACGATTGATGGCATTCACCTGAAGGTCGTGCCATTCTGTTGTCCTGCCAAAAGTTGGCTGTTGGATGGTCGTCTTATTCAACGGACTTAATGGCAGCCTTCGGTTTTCTTGCACCAAAGGCCACCATTGCCAATCCTGCCAAACTCAATGTTACGAACAGTCTCTGTTTCATGTTTATCAGTTATTATTCTGCCCAACGGATGGAATAGTCGAGCATCTTCTGGTCCTTGAGCATCTTATATACCTCCATGTTGCCGGTATGATAAGCGGCATTATCCCAGGAGGCACGAACCTCAGGCTTGTTGTTAGCCTGCCAGTAGTTATTCACCTTGGTGATGAGTTCCACCACCTGCTCATGGTCCCATTTCTTGGAAGCCTTCACTTCCTTCTTATTCTGTTTCTTGACCTTAGCGGTCTTCTTGGCTGGCTGTGCTGCATTCAAAGGCAAAGCCAAGGCTGCAGCCGCCAGCATCATCAATATCTTATGCATGATAATCTATAAACTCTTAACTAAAAACTCTTAACTAAAAAAATTACCACTTGTCCTTGGTCACGATATCGTCCCTTCCACTGGTGATCCTTAGGGAACTGCTGGTTGTTCCATGCCTTCACCTGGGTCCAAGGCTGTGCTGCGTCGGTCCAGAAAGGATGGTCGGCAGGCAAGCCGAGAGGCATGAAGGCGAGGGTTGTCATATAGAGCGAACCGTTGTTGGTATACCAGTCGGCAACGTTCTTCTGGCTGTTTCCACAGAAACCGATAGAGAGATAGCCCTTCTCGTTGAAGTTGTTCTGCTGGTCGAACATGCGATGGAGCACCTTGGTAAGTGCTGCACGAACCTGACCGTTGCTCAAATCCTTAGGCAACTTCTGGTACCATGCCATCAGAGCCAGCGGCTGCATGGTAGCCATACGGTAAGGAATACTTCTTCCGAATGCTGGGAAGGTACCCTCAGGAGAGATGAATCTCTCGAGAATGATGCTGTACTTCTGGCAGCGTTTCAACTCTCTGTTATAGTATTTCTGATAGTCGAGACGGGAATTGACCTTGGCATCTACCATCGCCTGGAGCGTCTCCAGATACATCGGATGGAACACGTAGCTGCTGTAGTAATCGAAAGCGAACGAAGGACCGTCAGCATACCAGCCATCACCCACATACCACTCCTCTACCTTGCGGCAGGCTGAATTGATGCGAAATTCATCGAAATCGCCACCCGCCTTTGCCATGAAACTCTCGATGGTTGAAGAGAAGAGCAACCAGTTGGTATAAGGAGGGTCGATGTGGCGGAGCTTGGCAAACTCTGTGAGATAACGCTTCTTGGTCACCTCGTCGAGAGGCTTCCAGAGTGTATCGTAAGCACGGAGAAAACTCTCTGCAATATAGGCTGCATCTACCAGATTCTGACCACCGATGCCCCAGCAGAGATAGTCTGGATTCTGAGGGTCTACAGCATTCTTATAGGAAGCCAAAGCCCATTCACGCAACTGCTTGCGCTGCTTACCTTCGGCAGTAGCATCATCCGGAAGGGTGAGCCATGGAGCCACACCAGCCATCAGTCTGCCGAAGCACTCCATATAGAGCACCTTTCTGTTGCGGTTGTCGAAGCTGGGACTGAACTCAGTCTGCATATTCTTCTGTAACTCGCCTTTAGCCATATTTTCCAAAACAGGCTGTGCCATCTTATAGGCTAGCGAGCACCAATATTGGCGGTCGCTCTGCTGAACAGTCTTCTTCTTGGCAGAAATTCCCATGAAAGGAACCAGCGCCAAGACTAGGGTCATCATGATACTTTTAAATATATAATTCATAGATAGTTGTATATTGTTTGTTGTTATTGATAATTGTAAGAGGCAAGTTGCCTGTAGCCTTAGCTGAGCAACTGCAAATATATATAAAATTAGTTAGAAACAAGCAGAGCGACCGTATATTTTAGTGTTTTTTCAACACTGGTGCACCATTTTCCCAGGAAATAGGTACCCACAAGTGTCTACTGTCACTCAAGTGTTTAGGATTCCACATGTCTGCCATGAACACATAGTCGGCACCATGGAACATCTTCTTCTGTGCTGCAGTTTCCACCTTATATATATAGGTACCCTGTGCACCGAAGGTCTTGTCAGCACCCTCGCCACGGCAAGGATTAGGCAACTGCTCCCAAGGACCGTAGATATTCTTTGCCTTGAACATGCGGGCTGCATTAGGCGCCCATCCGGTACATCCGCTGGTAATCATCCAGTAGATGCCATCCTGCTTGAAGATGGTTGGAGCTTCGTTCTGTCCGCCGGCAGCAACTCTTACGTAGCAACCGTTGTGCTGCATGTAGTCATCTGTCAACTGTGCGATTTGGAGTGTCAGGTTTTCCTCTGAAGAATAGATGTGGTAAGCCTTGCCATCATCGTCGATGAAGATGGTCATATCTCTCGACATCTGTCCACCCTGGAAGTCTCTCATCCAGAACATACCCCGTTCTATCTGCTTGCGCCAAGCTGGAGTCCACCACTCTTTCAGTTCAGGGAAGAGAAGCTGATGCTTGAGGTCGGTGGTATCTGGTTTGGCGAATCCTACAGGATAGATGCCCGGATTCACTCTTCCAGAACGGATGAACCTGAAAGGTCCGAAAGGAGTATCGCTGGTTGCCAATCCATAGCGGGCAGCACCATAGCCCCTACCCTTCAGTTCAAGATGGAACCACATCACGAACTTCCTGGTCTTCTTGTTGTAGAGAACCTTAGGACGCTCGATGATGCAACCACCCTCGATGTCGCTACCTGCTTCATTAGATACAGGGAGCACCAATCCATGGTTCTTCCAACTCTTGAGATCCTTGGAAGTGAAGCAGCTTACGCCGAGAGAGCTGTAAGGCTTGCCATCCTCAGAGCGGCTTTCGCCATACCAGTAATAGATACCCTTGTAGTTGAAGATGTTGCCACCGTGCGCATTGATATGCTTGCCGGTATTGTCCTTCCACACGCCTCCGTCCATCGGAGCCTGTGCCAGGGTTGGAAGGCAAGACATCATCCACAACATGATAAATGTGAATAGTTTATTCATTTGCTGATGTATTATTAAGTTAGTAAAACGCTAATTGTTTATTTCGGTTACAAAATTAGGAAAAAAGCCCCTTTTAGGGGGCTAATATTCGGTATAAAAAGGGACACGAATCGAGAAAATGCAGGAAAAATAATGCTAACTGTACGGTTGAAATTACCCAATATGCCCGTACAGGTTTTTATATTTTCACAGAATCAATGAAGGCTCAGAAGAGATTATCCATCAATGGACAATTTCATCTGAGCCTTTATTTATTAGAATACTTATTTAGTCTAGTTTAATCTAGAAGATTACTTCTCTGCTGACTGACCTGCTGATGTTGGCCAATATGGGTTCTGATACAATGGACTCTTCTCTACAGAAGCATAATCACTTGCTGTAAGCAGGAACTGCTTGATAGGAAGTGGCTGCAGATAGTGAGCCATGTGCCAGGTGAAACCATCCTTGTAGCTGTTGGTAGCTGTCATGTTCACCTCCAATGGACGATAGTACTCGCTCAGAGAAGAGCTTGATACGTTGGCATTAGAAGAGCCATCGGCATTCAGGTTGTTATACCAGCTCTGCATTGGAGTATTCCAGAGATGAATACCCTCCATGTGAGCAGGAGTAGTCATCAACTGATCGTATGAACGCCAGCGCTGCAAATCCATACCACGAAGACCTTCTGAAATCAACTCGCAACGACGCTCACGACGGATGTTGTAGAGAATCTTATCGGTCAACTGCTTGCCTGCAGAGTAAGAACCCCAGTCGGCAGTTTCCTTGCTCATCTCAGTAGCATCGATGGTAACCTGTGGGTTAACAGCATCACCTGTGAAGCCGGCAGCCTTACGTACATCCTTCCAATACTCCAGAACCTTGCCAGAAAGACTGTTGGTCAACATATACTCAGCCTCCATGTAGTTCAGCAGCGCCTCGGTAGCACGGAAGATTTCAGCTGCATTGTAGCAGTTACCATTACCTGTATTAGCCTTATCAAAGGTACCACCCTTACGGATTGCATAACCTGTAGAATAGTCATTCTCGGCATTACGTGTGGTAATGGTTGGATATGGCTCGTCGATGACATAGTGATCCTCAGGAGCAGACATATTCTTGAATACATTCTTCTGTCCAGGAACCTTCAGGAAGATGGTGAGACGAGGGTCACGATTGGTAGCAACATCAGCGATAGTCTGGTCGCTATAGGTATAGGCTGAATTATAGATAGGCTTACCATCCTTCATCACATAGCCCTCTACCATAGAGCGGGTGAGACCTACACCAAAGTCTCCATGCTGGACACCAACCTCCACATTATTGACTACACCCAACTCCTTGCTATACTGGCGCCAAAGGATAACCTCAGGTGTACCCGACATATCTGTAGTACCCCAGATATTGAAGTAAGGGTTCTGAGGATCACCTTCCTTCTGAGGAATAGTACCGGTGTTCACCATCAACTGATCCTTATACTTGTCAGCTACCATTTCGGCAGCCTTGGCACTCTCCTGCAGGAAATACTTAGCCTCAGCATCAACAGAACCTGTAGGATACTGATAGTTGGCATTATACTCCTTAGCCTTGCCTGGCCATCCCTCGCCGTTAGGAACGAAAGCTGTGCCGGCAAAATAAGTCAGCCAAGAACCCTCGTAGAGAGCTACACGGCTCTTGAACAGGCGGGCTGCATCTGGAGAGATACGGGTATGGTTCTTGTCAAAACCATCCTGCATCAGCGAGATAGCCTTGTCCAAGTCTTCCATGATGAAACGAGCCACCTCGTTGCAAGGCTGACGCTTGTTGGCAGCCACCAGAATTTCCTCATTGTCAGGGGAATGCCTCGGTTACAATAGGAAGGTCGCCCCACTTCTGCAACATATCAAAGTAGCAGTATGCTCTCATAAAGTAGATCTCACCAATATACTGGTTGATGATAGCCTCACTACCTGAAATCTTACCAGCCTTCTGAGCCTCGAGGATAGAATTGAGCTGATAGTTGATGTTGCGGATATTATTCCAAGACCAGTTGCCGTTATCATTGGCTGTTTTCCAAAGTCCTGTGGCAAACTTGCCATCACCATTCCAGTTGATCTGGTTGTCGGTATTCACATCTCCGGCATAGAGACCATAGCTCCAGTTGGCGTGTCCTGGCAAGACATCACCATAGAACTGATCGGCAGCAGCTTTTCACCTTTGCCTCTGAAGTAAAGAATCCATCAGAAGGTAAGCTTGATGGTGGCTCCTGCTCCAGATAATCACTACAAGAAGAGAAGGATGCAGCAAGTGCCAATGACATAAGTGCTATATGTTTGAATTTCATATTAATATCTCCTTTTAATTATAATGTAACGTTAACACCGAAAGAGAAAGTGCGAGAGAGAGGATAACCATTACCATAATCGGTATCGATGGTCTCTGGGTCGAACTGACTTGGAAGATCGGTGATAGTGAACAAATTCTCTGCTGAAACGAAGAAGCGGACATTGCCCAAACCTGCCTTTGAAACCAAGCTCTGTGGCAGGGTATAGCCAATCTGAAGGTTCTTCATACGCAAATAAGCTGCATTGAGCAAATAGCGTGTCTGGGTATGGATGTTCTTCCCGCTGTACTGCGGACGTGGCAGATAGGCATTCAGATTCTCTGATTCGTAGCCATTCTTGACAGACCAGGTTTCAGAATCGCGGAAGTAGTCCTGAACGCCGGTAATACCTGCAGCCCACCATACACCAGAGTCGGTAGCTCCAAACAGAAATTCTCTCGCATCAGAATAATCACGCTTCATGACACCCTGCATGAATGCACGGAAGTCGAACCCCTTCCAGCTGGCGGTGAGATCAAGACCGAAAGAGATAACGAGGAGTTTTGTTGCCGATAACCTTCAAGTCACCATGGTCTGCCAATGTATTGCTTCCATTAGAGATCTTGCCGTCGCCATCCAGGTCCTTGTACATGATATCACCAGCAGCCCACTTGTCGCCAAGCTGGCTCTGTCCACCATTTGGCAAGGTAGCCAGATGCTGGTTCATCTCATCATTAGTCTTGGCAATTCCGATGGTTTCATAACCCCAGATTTCGCCTACCTTGCGGTTCTCGATATAGCTAGACAAGGAACCGGTAGGGTTGTTTGGATAACGGGTTACCTTAGCCTGAGCATCTGAAACATTGAATGTTACACCATAGTTCAAGCCATTCTCCAGATGATCGCGCCAGCCAATCTGCAACTCCCAACCAGTGGTACGGAGGTCAGTATTGTTGGTCTTAGGAACAGCAGTTCCCAAAAGTGCAGGCAACTCAGGAGCAGGACCTACCATGTCCTTGGTATTACGTACATAGTAATCGAAGGAACCAGTCAGGCGGTTGTTGAAAGCACCCCAGTCGAGACCGACATCATAGCTTTCTACCTTTTCCCAACCCAAGGCTGCAGAAACCAGACCTGGAGCTGCAGTAATGTTGGTCTTCTTACCACCCTGAAGCCAGGCACCTGCGACAGAATTATAAGCTACTGTAGAATAGGTCTGATACCAGTTATCAATATTCTGGTTACCCAAAGAACCGTAAGATGCACGGAGCTTCAAGGTATTTACAGTATTCTCCAATGGCTTCCAGAAGTTTTCGTGAGCGATGTTCCAACCCAAAGAGAAAGATGGGAAGGTCTTCCACATATTGTTTCTACGGAACTTGGATGTACCATCATGACGGATATTGAACTCGAAAAGATACTTCTCATCATAGTTGTAGTTCAAACGGCCGAAGAAGCCCGCTGTCTGCCACTGGTTGCGTCCACCATTCACGGAAGGAACGATTTCCTTGCCTTCGTAGCTCAAGCCATTGGTCAGATCCACCTCCAGACGAGACTCATCCAAGATACCATTACGCTGCAGACCGAATTCGGTCTTTCTCAACTGCTCTGCCTGGAAACCACCCATTACGTGGAAGTTATGCTTCTTAGCCAGAGAGAAGTTGTACTCGGTATAAGCCTGGAAGTTATAGTAGTTCTCCTTATATTCATCCTCATGAACATTGGAACCCTTGTCGTAAACGATAGGATTGCCGGCAACATCATGGTTGTAGAGCATCTTCTTGTCCCAGTGGCGTGCAGTATTCTCTGAACGATAGGTGAAGTCGATATGAGTTCTCCAGTTCTTGATAGGCTCAATCAACAGGTTCACCTGCTGGTTCAGGATGTCACGCTCCTTGGTATCCTTACCTGCTGTAGCCAGACCGAGGGCAGGAGAAGGTGCAGAATAATAGTAACCGTTGCGATCCTGCAAAGGCAATACCGGCCAACCTTGACGTGCCAAGTCCTGATACAGACTGTTGGTCAAATTAGCAGGGCGCTGGAAATCGGTACGGGTCCAGCGGGTAGAGTAATCCAGGTGCAGCCAATCGGTAATCTGCGCACCAATCTTAGCTGCCGTATTGTAACGGTCGTTCTTATCCTTATCCAGCTTCATGAAACCGCCATTGTGCAGGTAGTTGAAAGAAGCATAGAAATTAAACTTATCATTACCGCCACTCACACTTGCGTTATGCTCCTGAGAGAAGGCTGTGCTCTTATACAAGGCATCATACCAATCTACGTCATCTACACCATAGGCGTAGCCATCATTCCATGTTGTGCCGTTGCTGGAATCGATACCGTAGAGCAGGTTACCATTGGCATCCTTTCGGGTACCAGGACCTACAGGAGTGGCATTGTGATAAGCCACAATCTTATCCATACGCTCCTGATCGAAGAACACACCACTACCACCATTGGTATGAGCATCGTTTACCCATGCTGCATAGTCAACAGAGTTCATCATGTGCTTGCCACGAATCATTCCGCTGAAACGGAAGCTGTTATTATAGTTGACTGTAACCTTACCCGACTTACCTTTCTTGGTAGTAACCAAGATTACACCGAAAGGTGCACGGGAACCATAGATTGAAGATGCAGCAGCATCCTTCAATACAGATACACTTTCGATATCCTGTGGGTTGATGGTATTCAAATCACCCTCAGAACCATCAATCAAGATCAATGGAGTACCCTTGGAACCCTCACCAATGGTAGTAGTACCACGTACATTTACATTAGGAGTAGCATCCATAGAACCAGATGAACTGGAAATCTGCAAACCAGGAACCAGACCCTGCAATGCCTGGGTAGCATTGGCAACAGGACGGGAAGCAATCTCCTTGCTGTCGATTACAGAGACAGCACCAGTGAGGTTTACCTTCTTCTGAGTACCGAAACCTACGACAACTACTTCACTCAAAGCCTGATTGTCGTCTTCCAAAGTAACGTTCAACGGACCATTACCAGCTTTTACCGTCATGGTCTTATAACCTATATAAGACACTTCGACCATAGCACCTGGAGCAGCACTGAGCGAGAAATTACCATCAATATCGGTAACAGTACCCGTCTTGGAACCCTTAACCTTTACGGTAGCACCGATTACCGGCTCACCAGAAGGATCAAGAACCTGCCCTTTAACGACACCCGACTGCTGAACAACCTGAGCTGTAGAAGCTGCCATGATAGATTGTGGAGGCAAAGCAACGCCAGTTGCCAAAGCTGCCAAAGCCATCAATCTTCTAGACGATGTTATTAGCTTAAGATTTTCCATTTTAAGTTGTATTTTAATTTATTAGTTTATATTATACTGTTTATGTAAAAAAAATGTAAAGTGCCGCCTTCGCTCTCGCCAAGGCAACTTTTATTGCTTCACAATTGCAAAATTCGGTCTTTTTATCATATATTAGGGAAAAATTCGAGAAAATAAGGGAAAAATTCGGGAAAAAGCTGTAAATTTGTACCCAAAATACAAAGAAATACTAATAATCAAGATGAGAACGATATATTTGATACTGACTTTTGTGTGCTGCATCATTGCTAAAGCGGAAACATTTCCATACCGCAGCATTGCATCTTTTAACATTTCGCCAGCGTCTGAAAGCCATTGCATGATACTAGATAGCGAAGGAATGATGTGGGTGGGAACCAATTCCGGACTCAAATCATACGATGGCTATACCGTGAAATCGTATAAATCGAATGCTCTTTCTCCAGGTATTCTACCCAACAACGACATCCGTTCCATGGCAGAAGACCACGAGCAGAACCTCTGGCTGGGAACCCGAAACGGCCTGGTAAAGATAAACCGGAAGACTGGCGTTTTCAAGACCTATTTCCTGCCAAGCGAAGATCAGAGAATCATCTACCATCTCTTTGTTTCGAGAGATGGTACACTCTGGGTTGGTACAGATGGAGGATTATCTTATTTCAATCCGGAAAATGAATCCTTCTATACCTATACTTCCAGGAATGCCTGGCGCATCGATGAAAACGGAAAGAAACAGCGCCTCAATTCTTTCAGCGTAAAATGTGTAACTGAAGACAAAAACGGCGACCTTCTCATCGGTACCTGGTCTTCCGGACTGATGCGTCTGAAACGTGGCAGCAACGTATTCCGCAGCTACCCGAAGCTGAATGACATAAATTCTGCCTACTCGCTCTTTTTCGACAGAAACCATCGTCTCTGGGTAGGAACCTGGGGATACGGAGTGCTGTGCATCAGCAATCCGGACAATCTGAAGAATCCGCAATATCATCAATATCCCTATACAACCAATAATTTCGACATCTTCTATAAATTCGTAGAAGACCCTACTACGCATACTCTCTGGGCATGCACAAGAGAAGGCATCTGCTTTCTCGACGAAAACCTGCCGCAGGCCAGCTGGCAGAAATATACCCAGATAGGCAACAGCCGACTCATCTACTGCAATGATATCTGCACAGATGGGGGGGCAACATCTGGCTCTGCACGCAGAATGATGGAGTCCTGCAGATTACTACCACACCATCGCTCTTCAGGCAGTGGCATCTGGGAAATCTTCAGAATGCCCCTACCATCAACTACGTGAATGCCATACTAACCACCGATGGAGCATGGTTCTGGCTGGGGCTCAACCCATACGGAGTAGCGCTCTACAACAGATACACCGGTGCCACCTATTATAATAGTGAAATTCAGGTTTTGGCAGTTTGCACGACTATACGCTAACCACGAGTATCACCAGCATTGCCAAAAGAAGCAATGGGGAAATCTGGTTTGCGGTCAACAACTATGGTATCGTAGTCAAACCAAAGGAGGGAAATGCCTTCGAACTGAATCGCAGCAATACCAAATACATCCAAGAAGACTTTGTCAATGCTGTTTTCGAATCAAAGGATAAAACCATGTGGATAGGAAGCCGCAATGGTATGAGTATCGTGTATCCAGACAATACAGGCTACTTCCTGACCATGAAAGAAGGTAAAAACGACTTCAGCAGCTGTGACATCCGTAACATCTGCCAGGATAGGCAGGGTAACATCTGGGTCTCTACCAATAATGAAGGCATCATCCGCATTTCGGGAAATCCCAAGAACATCCAATCGCTGAAATACAAGCAATACAGCTTTAAAAACCAGCTGTTTGCCATCAATGATGCCCAGAAATGTATGGAGGACAAGCAGGGCAGACTCTGGGCGATATCAAACAGTGGCGGACTCTTCCTATATAATAAGGAGGAAGACCGTTTTGAATACCAGAACCGAAAGATTCATCTTCCGGATGACCAGACCTTCTCCATAGAAGGCGATGCTTTCGGCAATATCTGGGTAGCGCTCAACAAGTCTCTGGCTTATATTACCTGGAAAAGTCAGGATGCGGAAGACTTGCGCAACATCACTTACTTTACCCGGGAAGACGGTTTGGGAGAAGTCCATTTTTCGGCGGATGCCAGTTATCAGTTTGGCAAGGAAATCTTCTTCGGCGGAAGAACAGGCTTCTTCTCCTTCACTCCATCTCCTCTTATGGGAATGAAGCATCACAAGAAGAACAGCAAGCTCATCATTACCGACCTGCTGATAGACGACGTGCCATTTGCCATGCTGGACTCTGTTCTCAAAAGTGATATTTCGAAAGAAATGCCTCACTATACCCAGGAGATTACCATACCGGCAAAGGTGAAGAAGTTTGATATCGAGTTTGCACTCCTCACTTACGGCAATGCCAGCAAGAATGTCTATGCCTACCAGCTGGAAGGTTATGATGAAGACTGGCAATACTGCAAGCCTGATGTTCACAAAGCCACCTTCCAGAACCTAAGCGCAGGAACCTACAGATTGCGTCTGAAGGCCACCGACAGCTATGGTCAGTGGCAGGAACTGCCCTACACCATCACCATCAAGGTGCTGCCGCCATGGTATGCATCCAGAATAGCCTTCATGCTCTATATCCTGATGCTCATTGGCGGCATCTTTGCTGCTGCCAGATGGTATAAGGAGCGGGTGAAGACCAGAAACAGCCTGCAGATGGGAGTTATCCTTACCAATATCACCCACGAGCTGCTCACCCCGCTCACCGTCATCTCTGCCACCATCTACAAGCTCAAGGAAAGAACACCACAATATGAGGAAGACTATCTGGTGATAGACAGCAACATCAACCGCACCACCCGACTCCTGCGACAGATCCTGGAAGTGAGAAAGTCGCAGGCAGGACAGCTGCATCTGCTCGTGAGCCGCAGAAACCTGGTTTCGTTCATAGAAGAAGCTTGCGAGAATATCCGTCCGATGGCTGAACACCAGCAGATTACCCTATCCCTGGAGAAGCCGAAGGCTGAAGGCATGGCATGGTTTGATGCCGACAAGATGGATAAGATCATCTACAACCTGCTCTCCAACGCCATTAAATATAATAAGGTGGGAGGCAAGATTGATGTATCACTCAGCCTCAGCAAGGAACAGGCTATCATCACCATCGCGGATAATGGCATCGGTATGTCGAAGGAGAAGATGAAGCATCTCTATACCCGATTCTTCGATGGCGACTACCGCAAGCAGAACATGCCGGGAACCGGCATCGGACTGTCGTTGACCCACGACCTGGTGAAACTGCATCATGGCGATATCCAATGTGAAAGTCAGGAAGGCGAAGGCACTACCTTCACCATCACCCTGCCTATCAGAAAAAGTGCGTATGCACCAGATGAAATAGACAATTCTGAAAAAACAAATGCAGTAAATCGGGAAGCCATCAGACAGGCAAGCCAGGAAACGAAGCTGGAATTCCAACCTGCTTCTGAAGACAAACCTAAGCTGGCACCTGTCCGCCAGAGCATCTTCATCAGAAAGAATGCGAGCAAGATCCTGGTGGTGGAGGACAACGAGGAACTGCTCGCCCTGATGCTGCAGGTATTGAGCAAGAACTATCATGTGTTTACGGCAAAGAACGGAAAGCAGGCGAAAAACATCATCATGAAGGAGAAACTCGACCTCGTGGTGAGCGACGTGATGATGCCAATCATGGATGGTATCGAACTGACCAAGCAGCTGAAGTCTGACAAGAGTTTCTGGCAGCTGCCTATCATCCTGCTCACCGCCAAGAGCAAGGAAGAGGACAAGACCGAGGCTTATGCCGCAGGAGCAGATGCCTACATCACCAAGCCTTTCAAGTTTGAGGAGCTGGAAGTCCGGATCAATGCCCTTCTTGCCAACCGCAAGAAGATGATAGAGAAGATTCAGGCAGAAGTTGCGCTCCAAACCAGCACGGAGAGCGAAACACAGACTGCGTTACATTTGAGCAAACCCAGATCAGGCATTCATCACTCGTGCCACAGAGGTAGTGATGCAACATCTTGCAGATGCCGACTACGACCGTGAATCCTTCGCCAAAGATATGGCGATGGGCGAATCTACTTTATATAATAAGGTAAAAACCACCACGGGGCAGACGGTCATCGCCTTCATCACGACAATCAGGATGAAGGAGGCTCAGCGCATCATCCGGTCGAACCCTAACATTCTGATCAGCGATGTGGCCACCCAGGTAGGTTTCAACACGCCGAAGTATTTCTCCAAATGCTTCAAGAAGGAGTTCGGCATCTTCCCGAAGGAGTATGCCGAGGAACTGAAAAATGGTTAATTAGTATGATTAGTCGTGGAAATCCATCATGTTTTTTCGCACATTTCCACGACTAATAAATACTATCCTCCCTATCACTATTCTGCGCGAAATGGCTTTTTTTACCACATTTCGCGCAAAATAGTGACTCATTATTTTGCGCGAAACGATATTTTTAGTATCTTTGCAGCAAAATAACGACATCCATTATGGCACAAGAGATTATAGGAAGAGAGCCTGAAATCAAGGAGATTGAGGCTCTATATCAAACAAACAAACCTGTTTTTGCAGTAGTTTATGGTAGAAGAAGAGTCGGCAAGACCTTTCTGATAAGAGAATTGTTAGGCGACAAGTTTGCATTCTACCACACAGGACTCTCGCCATACGAATTACAAGGCAAGAAACTGAAGGAGCAGCAACTTAGCAATTTCTACTCTTCGCTCATCAAGTATGGCAGCGATATCAAACGAGTTCCAACCGACTGGCTGGAAGCATTTGATGCGCTCATATCCTTGCTGGAAAAAAAAGACACCAAGAAGCGACAAGTTGTATTCATCGATGAACTTCCATGGATGGATACACCCCGTTCTGGCTTCATTACCGCCTTGGAACATTTTTTGGAATGGATGGGGAGCAGGCAAGGAGAACTTAATGCTCATCGTCTGTGGCTCTGCTACCTCTTGGATTTCAGACAAACTCCTCAACAACAAGGGAGGACTCTTCGATCGAACTACAGATGAAATCAAGCTCCGCCCTTTTACCTTGGGGGAATGTGAGAGATTTTACCAGGCAAACCATATCGTAATGTCTAAATTCGACCAGGTACAATGCTATATGGCTACTGGTGGCATACCTTATTATATATCTATGCTCCAAAAAGGGAAAGAGCCTGGCACAAAACATAGACCGCCTCTTCTTCGAGCCAAACGCCAAACTCAAGTTAGAATTCGACCGTCTCTACTCTTCTCTCTTTACCAATGCAGAAGACTGCAAGAAGATTGTACGATTACTGGCAAAGAAGCAACAAGGGTACACAAGAAAAGAGATACAGGTACTGACGAATCTTGCAGACGGTGGCGGTCTCTCCACAACTCTGAAGACTCTGGAAGTGAGCGACTTCATCACCTCGTATATCAAATACGACTATCCGAAAGAGAGGTTTACTATCGTCTTACCGACTTCTACAGCAAATTCTATCTCTCCTTCATTGATGGCAAGAAGACTACCAATCCCAGCTTTTGGCAGGATAATTTACTGACACCCTCCCTTACGGCTTGGCGAGGCTTCACCTTCGAATCACTTTGCATCTACCATTTGCCACAAATCAAACAGGCGCTTGGCATTAGCGGAGTACAGACTGAATCAAGCCCATGGAAGAGCAGAAAAGAAAAGGATGGAGCACAGATAGACCTGGTTATCGAACGAGCAGACCACATCTGTAATATCTGCGAAATGAAGTTTTGCGAAGATGACTTCTCCATCAACGCCAGCTACGACAAGAACTTGCGACATAAGCTCAGCACATTTCAGGAAGAAACCCGATGCAAGAATGCCCTTCACCTGACACTCATCACAACATACGGTTTGAAGTTCAATGAGTATGCAGGAAGAATACAGAAAGTTATCACTATGGATGACTTATTCCGTATCTAAAAACTCCAAAAGCCTAGAGGAAAAAGTAATTGTTATTCCTATATTTGGCAGCATCGGCCCCATTTGGCTAAGCAGCTGTACGCTGTAAGCACGAGAGATCTTTGAAAATCTTGCTAATTAAAGTTCGGTTCGGGGTGTACCCGCTTGCTTTAAAAATTCGTTTCACCAGATAAATATTGGTCATCAGTGACTTGAATGAAGACATAGAATATTCCATTCCCATCTCCTTCATAGTTACCTTGGCAACATTTAGTGATGTGAACGAAGCATTGAAAGCAAAATCGAGTTTCCACTTATCGCGAGCCTGGCAGTCCATAAGACCAGTATAGCCTTTGGCGTCACGAAAGCAAAATTCAATCTGGAACCTGGTTCTATAATAAAGAAGTACCTCTTCACCCGAAAGTGAGGTGTCTGTAGAGAAGAATAGTTTCTTCTTGCCATTCGGCATCTGCCAGATGACAAGTCTAACTTTACACCTGAGTGCCTTGGAATAGGCTATCAAAGTATAAGCTGTTCCTTCTATATCTTTCATCTCCATCTTCTCCATTCGAGTGAGGTCAAGATTCTTCATATTAATCTTGCCATCCTTGGTCTTGGGGCGACCAC